>Ga0070694_100000175_pt1 | contig 33400 bp, 32 predicted proteins | sample KBSK1251metaG_FD_65470 | JGI IMG/M metagenome (GOLD analysis project Ga0070694, IMG submission 65470) | Corn, switchgrass and miscanthus rhizosphere microbial communities from Kellogg Biological Station, Michigan, USA - KBS K1-25-1 metaG | ecosystem: Host-associated > Plants > Roots >...
ACAGCGATATAAACAGCGTCGCATCGATCATATTATGACTCAAGCTAAGTCCCTTGGCTTTCAACTGGTTCCGTGCGTCACCTCGTGATCAAGTTTCTAAGAAGACACAGAGTCGCACAGAGAGACTCCCAATCACGAAGCTACCCTCCATTAGTCTCGGTTTGCCTTAGGGCATGCCCTAAGCGAGAATGCTTCTCTATGCGCTGGTCACAATATTTCATTCCTACGCTTCGCGAAGACCCTTCGGATGCCGAGGTCGTTTCGCACAAACTCTTGCTGCGCGCCGGAATCGTCCGGCAATTGTCTGCCGGAATTTATTCTTACCTGCCTCTGGGCCAAAGAATCGCGCTCAAAGTGATGCAGATCCTGCGCGAAGAGATGAACCGGGTCGGCGGCCAGGAGTTCTATCTCCCGGCGCTGCACCCGGCCGAAGTCTGGCAGGAATCGGGGCGTTGGGACGCGATCGGCGACGAGATGTTCCGCTTGAAAGATCGCAAGGGCACGGACATGTGCCTGGGAATGACGCATGAAGAGGTTTTTACCACGATCGCGCGCAATGAAATTCGTTCCTACAAGCAATTGCCGCAGGTCTGGTATCAAATTCAAATCAAGTTTCGCGACGAAGCGCGACCAAAATCGGGCCTGATGCGCCTGCGCACCTTCATCATGAAAGATGCGTACACGTTCGATGTGGATCGGGCCGGGCTCGATAAAGCCTTTCTGGATCAGCGCGACGCTTACCAAAGAATCTTTACGCGTTGCGGCATTGAGTTTTCAATTGTGGAGGCTTCTTCCGGATCGATGGGCGGATCGGAGTCGAACGAATTCATGGCCCGGACTGACGCCGGCGAGGACTTGATTGCGAGTTGCTCGAACTGCGACTACGCCGCGAATCTAGAAAAGGCTACATCGCGTCTCAAACACACAACAGATGGGAACATAACAAATCAGGTCGAAGAGTTCCCGACGCCCGGCGTACGGACAATCGAAGATCTGGTAAACCTAGGCGTCCCTGCAGAAAGGCAGATTAAGACTCTTGTTTACCTAGCAACCTTACCGGGTGATTCACAACTGTTGAAGGCTCGGTTTCGAAGAGCCACTCCTGTTACTGTTTTTGTTTTGGCGCTACTGCGAGGCGATCATCAACTGCACGAAACTAAGTTATCTGACGCGCTCGGTTCCTCGACCCTTCGTCCTGCGCGAGACGACGAAATCAGAGAACGTATGGGAGCGAGCGCAGGCAGTCTCGGTGCAGTGGGCATAAAAGCAGGAGATGTCGCTCGCAACCTACAAACTTTGATCGTCGCTGACAGCTCGTTGGGGGAACGCCGGAACATGACCACGGGCGCGAATCGAGACGATTATCACCTTCGTGGTGTAAGTGTTTTTAGAGACATTGACATCGACCTTGGGACCGATCTTCGCACTGTTTCTGCTGGCGAGTGGTGTCCCCGATGCCAAACCGGCACCCTCGAAGTTTTCAAGGGCATGGAGATTGGTCACATCTTCAAACTCGGCACCAAGTACTCCGAGTCGATGGGTGCCAGAGTCCTGACTGCCGATGGCAAGGAAGTTCCGATCGTCATGGGCAGTTACGGCATCGGCGTCGAGCGCATCATCACCGCGGCCATCGAGCAGAACAATGATGCGGACGGAATCATCTGGCCGAAATCAATTTCGCCGTTTGATGTCGTGGTTACGATCACGAATATCAAGGACGAAAAGCTTCGCGATGCGGCCGAGAAACTCTACACAGACTTGCGCCACGCGGGTCTTGAGGTTTTGTTGGATGATCGCGATGAGCGCGCCGGAGTGAAATTCAAAGATGCCGATTTGATTGGAATCCCCTATCGAATCACGTTGGGCAAGAAGATCGCCGACGGCGCTGTCGAGCTTTTCGATCGCCGCGCCAAGCAAAGCGAAGATGTGAAGCTGGACGATGTCGTCTCGCACGTTCAGAAACTGGCGCTCGCCGGACTTTAGGTACGCACTCCTCCGGAGTGCCGCCCTGTAACCACGCCAAATTTCAGGTACGACCTCTCGCCAAGTCTCGCCTTTGCAGCACGCCAGAGGCGTGCGTACCGATGCTGTCGTGATCTGAAGAGAATCGCGGGTTATACTAAGCCGCGATGACATCCAAAGGACGACGATTCAAGACGGGCACTCGTGCAGGCTATTGTTTTGTGCTCTTTTTGGCGATCTCGTCCTCAGTTTATGCCCAGGATCAACTCCCTGATCTCGTCCGGCGCATCAAACCTTCTGCCGTGGCCATCGAAACCTTCGACGCGCGCGGCGAGAAACTTACACGCGGCAGTGGATTCTTCATCGACAAAGATCGCGTCGTCACGAACCGGCACGTTATCGACGGAGCCTATCGCGCCGAAGTCCATTTGAATTCAGGCAACAGTTTTCCGGTGAAAAGCGTCCTCGGCGTGGATGCCGAGGGTGACGTGGCCCTGTTGAAAGTCGAGGCTCCGGCGAACCAGGTGCGGCCGCTCTCGCTCGATCGGACCTCGCCGCAAGAGGGTGAAAGCGTCGTCGTCATTGGCAATCCTCTCGGTCTGGAAGGCAGCGTCACCAACGGTATCGTATCGGCGGTGCGTGATATTCCGGGCTTTGGCCGAATCATTCAAATCACGGCGCCAATTTCGCCCGGCTCCAGCGGCAGCCCGGTCGTCAACATGCGCGGCGAGGTCATCGGCGTGGCCACGCTGCAAATCACCGGCGGCCAAAGCGTGAACTTCGCGATCCCGTCGGAACGAATCGCGCAGCTCGATCGTTCCATCCAAACCGATGCTCAACAAATGTCTCTGGGAGAATTGGTGGCCACCACGGGCCGCAACAAGCGCGCGAAAGCTGTCGAATACTTTCGCGCCGGACTGAGTTTTCTGTCGAAGGACGATTGTCAGAATGCTTTGCCTTATTTTCAAAAGGCCTACGAATCAGACGGCGGTTACGGCGAGGCCTGGGCGCAGGCTGGATTCTGCAATGAAAAGCTGGGCCGCCATGCCGAAGCGGTCGAGGCCTCGAAGAAGGCCGTGAATATCCGGCCGTCAGCCGAATCATATTTCAATATTGGCCTCGCGAATTATTACTTGAAGCAGTATCGCGAATCGGAACAGGCTTACCGGCAGGCAATCAGGCTCGATCCCTACAACGCGGCCGACGCCTACTATGCGCTGGGTCTGACCTATCGAGATTCAGGGCAGTTCGATGAAGAGATTCAAGCCTACAAAAATGCGTTGCGCCTGAAACCGGATTACGCGACTGCCTATGACCGCTTAGGGCAACGCTATCTTCAGCTCAAGAAATATAACGAGGCGATTGAGGCGTTCAAGCAGCTCTCGGCTTTGCGGCCCGGCGACGCCAACTCGCAGAACAATCTTGGCGAGGCATACGAAGCGATGAACAAGCATGACGAGTCGGTCGAAGCGTTTCGGCAGGCGATTCGTTTGAAGCCGGATTTCGGAAAGGCGTACTACAACCTTGGCAAGACCCTTCTGGCGCAGGGAAACCGGGACGGCGCGCTGGAGCAATACGTAATCCTGCAAAATCTCGATCAGGACTGGGCTGAGAAACTCTACAACCTGATTAATCCCTAACCTGTCCGAGAGATAATCCACAGATTACGCAGATTACACAGATGGAAAACATGAAACCACAAATAGGCACAACAAGCACAAACGAGAGGTTCGCGGACCTGCTAACAACAGATCGACTTATTACTTGACCTCCTTTTGTGCCTTTTTGTGGCAAAGTCATTTTCTGTGTAATCTGCGTAATCTGTGGATAAAAACTTCCTCGCGACAAACTGAACTTTTCCGGACACCCATAAATAAAAATCGAGGCCGGATTGCGCTCTCCCCTTCGCAACCCGGCCTCAACTATCGGTCGTCTCGCGACAACCAAACTCAATTTGTCTTGGGTTTAATCGAGGCCGGATTGCGCTCTCCCCTTCACAACCCGGCCTCAACTATCGGTCGTCTCGCGACAACCAAACTCAATTTTGTCTTGGCTTTAATCGAGGCCGGATCGCGCTCTCCCCTTCACAACCCGGCCTCAACCCACGGTCGTCCAACGACAACCGAACTCAAGCTTTTCTCTCAATAGCGAATCAAAATAAGTGCGAAAACTTTTCTCACTCGCAACCTCCCTGCAGTGTTTGGCAATGACCGTGCCACGAGTGCCGCCGCGACCAGAGTTTTTCTCAAGTGGCCATTTCTCGGGGAGTCGCGGGCAGATCCGGTTGGTTGGCGACGGCGATTCCACCCAAAGCGCGGGAACGGTGTACGATATCGTCGCCCTGAAGTCGGAAATGGAGTGAACCATCCCCAATGATCTCGCTAAGGTCAGCTTTCAAACTAAACATCGGCTTAATTCTCGTGTTGACGTGCGGCGCCGGGCTGGCGCAAAGCGCCAAGCAAACCCCCAAGCCTCCCGTCGAGGTTCCTTTTGCATTCGAGCACAACCAGATAATTCTCCAGGTGAAGATTGTTGGAAAAGGCCCCTTCAATATGCTGCTGGATACCAACACAGATCCTTCCGCAATCGACGCGGCGACGGCGCGTGAGCTGGGCCTGCTCGTCGGCGCAAAAGGGGCGACCGCCACCGGCGGCGGCACTGAAAAGAACACGGTCTATCCCGCCCAGCTGCCGATTGTTGAACTTGGGGCCATAACGGCCAAAGACATCGCCGCCGCTACCATAGATTTGACCAGGCGGGGTGAAAGGATCGGTAAGCCGATTCATGGCGTCCTCGGTTACAGCTTCCTGAAAGATCGCATCGTGCAAATCGATTATCCGAATCAAAAGCTGCGGTTTTTTACCGAATCGCCATACCCGCGAATTCAGTTCGGACCAAACACAGTCAACATCATCGCCTTCCCTTTTCGTTATGAAGATGGCGAGATGATGATCGAATCGGTTTTCGTGAACAACGAAAAGATGAGGGCAACTCTGGACACCGGGTCAAGCGGGACGTTTTCGCTAACCCCTGAGGCCGTGGCGCAGCTCGGACTCGAGGAGCAGGGACGCGATGATGAGGATGAGTCGGTCGGCTACAACGGTGCGTTCAAAAGCAAAATCGGAACCCTCAAGGCCGTCCGCATGGGAAAGCTTTCAGTCGACTCCGCGCAGGCGACTTTCTGGCTGCCGGGCACCGGTCACGATCATAAGAAATTCCAGGTGAACATCGGCAACGGCTTCTTCAAAGACTTTATGGTGACCTTCGACCTCAAAAACAAAATGGTGGTGTTTGAGAGAGTGGATTGACTTTGGAGTGCGCCGGTAGAGCGAAGCGGCGACGGCGCTTGGGATCGGATCGTGTCAGAAGCCCGCGCGTCAGCAAGGGCTACACTGCCCTCCCTTACGGTCGGGCTTCTGACACCTTACGAATCCAGCTTGATAAAACTTCTTACTTGACACGGATCGTATGCTTGCTTTTGAGCATATGACTGATTTTGCTGACCAGGCCAACCAGGAAAAGCGAATTGAAAAGCTGCGCGCTGAGCTGCAAAGACTCGGCGGCGACATCTCTCACGGATCAGATTTACCTGCCGATTTAGAGGAAGAATTTCTCAAGCACATTCTGGAATTCGAGACGGCCGACCAAATTACGCTAAGGCAATGGCTCGAGAACGCGGGCCTCGAAGTTCCAGCTCCCGACGAACTCTCTGACGAACAATTGGGCCCCAAATTGTGGGAGGTAATAAACCGCATGGCGTCGCTGGGAGCTTATTTGCACAACACAGATCACCTTAGCGACCGGGACTTGTACGTTTACCTTTATCACGACGCGTTAAGCGAACCTACCGTCCTGTTTCCCGAGAACCCAGGATTTGTCTACGGCATCGACTTGCTTGGAAGCGGTAGCGATGAAGACACGGAACTGTACATGAGATATTTCGCGGACGAAGAATATCGCCAGAGGTTCGCAAAGGACTTTCCGGATTTCCAGATGCCACCCCGCGAGAATCCTCCGTTCGATCGCGACAAGGACTTACCAAAGTCGCCGTTTGGATAGTGCCGTTCTTGCACGGCACCCTCCCTTACGGTCGGGTTTCTGCCAGAGTTTCTGCCAGAGTCACGTTGAAATCATCGTGCCGGTGCCCTCGTCGGTGAAGACTTCGGCCAGGAGTGTGTTGCGCGAATTGCCGTCGATGATATGAGCACTTTTGACCCCACGGCTGAGCAGGTTGGTGATGCTTTGTAGTTTGGGAATCATCCCTCCGGTAGCCGTTCCGCTTTTAACCAATTCTTCAGCTTCAACCGCGGTCAAACGCGAAAGTTTCGTCTCCGGCTCGCCGGCACGCAGGTAAATCCCATCGACATCAGAAAGCAGCACCAGTTTTTCCGCCTGAAGTTGCACGGCGATCTCGGAAGCGATTGTGTCGGCGTTGATGTTGAAGACTTTCCCTTCAGCGTCGGCGCCCAGCGAAGAAATTACCGGCAGATAACCGTGGTCGAGCAGAACAGTAAGCAAACGCGCATCGATTTGCAGAATGTCGCCGACATGGCCAAAGTCTACACGCGCGCTGGCGCCGGTGGCCCGATTGACAACTTGCCTGGGCGGACGCCGTTCGGCATGAACGATGTTTCCGTCTATGCCCGAAAGACCAACGGCATGCACACCTCGATGACGCAGCGCCGCGAGAATGTCGGTATTGATTTTGCCGGCAAAAATCATCTTGGCCATCTCCAGCGTATCGTCGTCGGTCACGCGGCGGCCTTCGATGATGGTCTGTTCGACCCCCAACTTCTCTGCTAATTGAGTTAGTTGTTTGCCGCCGCCATGAACGACGCAGACACGAATGCCGACCTGATGCAGGAGGGCCAGCTCTTCCGCCAGGGACATCAGGCGATCCTGATTGTCTGTGATTTTGCCTGAGAACTTTACGACGAACGTCTTGCCCTGGAAGCGCTGAATGTAAGGCAGCGCTTCGCGCAAGAGGTCGAGACGTAGCTGGCTGTCGATGAATTCACTCATTGGTTGAATTGAATCATTGGCTCATTGAATCATTGGTTCATTGATTCGGCGTTGGCGAAACTCAATGAATCAATGAACCAATGGAACAATGATTCAATTTATTAACTCCTTCATTATCGCTTTCTGCACGTGCAGACGGTTCTCGGCTTCGTCGATCACGACTGAAGCCGGCGAATCGATCACTCCATCGGTGACGATCACATTGCGTCGCACCGGCAGGCAATGCATGAAAATAGCCGAATTGGTTCGCGCCATCTTCGGTTCATCGACGATCCACTTCGCGCGGTGCGGCGCTCGTTCCGCAACGTCCTGCTCGAGCGCACCATAAAAGTTCCTGCTTCCCCAGCTCTTGGCGTAAACCGCTTCAACCCCGTCGAATGCGCCTTCGACATCGTGAGTTATCTCGACCTTGCTTCCGGCCGTCTTTGCATGTTCCGAAATCGACGCCATCAACTCACCATCAAGGTCGTAGCCTTCGGGATGAGCGATCACGAGATCGTGTCCCATTTGGGCTGCCGCCAGAGCAAAGCTGTTCGGCACAGCCATCGGCAGGGGCTTCGGATGCCATGCCCAGGTCAGCAAAACTTTTTTCCGGCCATCGCCCAGCTTCTCGCGAATCGTCATCATGTCGGCCATCGCCTGACATGGATGATGCATGGCCGATTCGAGGTTGATGATGGGAACCTCCGAGTACCGCGCAAACGCATTCAGAATTGGATCGATTCGTTCCGCTTCCCAATCCTTCAGCGCCGCAAACGTCCGCACGCCAATCGCGACGCAGTAGCGCCCTAACACCCGCACGAATTCAGCCACGTGTTCGGTCTTATCGCTGTCCATGATTGCGCCTTCGCGATGCTCCAGCGTCCAGCTGGTGCCGCCCGGCTCAAGCACTACCGCGTTGCCGCCCAACTCATAAATCCCTACCTGCATGGATGCGCGCGTGCGCAGAGACGGATTGAAAAAGACCAGCGCGATTGAACGGCCGGCGAGACGTTTAGATTGATCCTCGCGCCGCTTGAAACCGAGCGCTGACTCGATCAGTCGATCGAGACCATCTCGCGCTATATCTGACGTCGAAAGAAAATGCATCAGTAAAATTTGCTGCTCAGCCAGGTATTGCCCAGGTTGAATGACTTTTTTTCGTAGCCCAGGCGTTTAAAGCGTGTGTCAGAACCGCGAGCGGTAGCGACCGGATCACGAAGTCTCCTCCAATCAACGACGAAACCTCGGGGAAAAGGTACAACGAACCGGGCCGAGATCAATTTCGCGGCTCTTCCTGATCCGGTCGCTATCGCTCGCGGTTCTGACGCACCTCTAAACGCTTGGGCTAGAGAAAATCCTATGATGAAACCAGGTCACCACTCTCAGCCGCCCCAATTAACTCTGCGCAAACACTTTCCCTAAGGCATCGACAAATAGATCAACCTGCTCTTTCTGCAAACAGAGCGGCGGCAGTAAACGCAGCACCTTGGGATCGCTTGATGTCCCGGTGATTATTTTCTGTTCCAGCAAGGCTTCGTGAACCAGCTTCGCCTTATCGGCAAATTCCAGTCCGAGCAAGAATCCTTTGCCATGCACCGCGACGACTTGCTCAACCTCTTTCAAACGCTCGCGCAGATGCGCTTCCACTGATCGAACGTTCGCGAGCATGCCATCATTCTCGATCGCCTCCAGCGTGGCCGTGACCGCGGCCATTGCCATCATGCCGCCGCCAAAGGTCGTACCTAAATCGTTTTCCTTGATCTGACTTGAAATCTTTTCCGTCACCAGGCAGGCACCCACCGGAATACCACTGCCCAACGCTTTGGCCAGAGTGACAATGTCGGGCACCACACCATCGCCGGCGTCGCTGCCGGCAAAGAACCATTCGCCCGTGCGCCCGACTCCGGTCTGCACCTCGTCGTAAATCAAAACGATACCGCGCTCGTCACAGAGTTCACGCAAGGCGCGATAGAACGAAGGCTCAGCCATCTTAATGCCGGCCATCGATTGAATCGGTTCGAGCATGATCGCGGCAACTGATTCATCAGCCACTGCGCGCACGGTTTCGATGTCGCCAAAGTCGGCCTTCAGGTGGCCTGGTACATTTGGTTTGCCAATCTCGCGATACTTGCCCAGGAAGGTCGCGCTGATCGCGTCCGCAGTTCGACCGTGAAAGCCGTCGCCGAAAGTGATCACATTCTCCCGGCCTGTCGCCATCCGCGCCATGCGCATCGCATTCTCGTTTGCTTCGGTGCCGGAGTTGCAGAAGAAAGCTTTTGTTAGCGACTCAGGTGCAATTGAGACGAGCTTTTCCGCAGCATGCGCTCGCGCTTCCGAGTAAACCAGATTTGAATAGAAGAGCAACTGGTCAGCCTGATTCTTGATCGCGCTCACCACGTGCGGATGGCAATGCCCGGTCCCGGCGACCGCATGACCGCCGTAGAGATCCAGATAGCGCCCGCCGTCGCTGGTAAAAAGCCAGACCCCTTCGCCGCGCTCCGCGACGACCGACATCTTTTTGTACGTCGCCAGTTGATACCTCTCTTCGATAGCGACGATCTTGTCTGACTTGCTTTTTGCTGCCATCACGATATTTTCACCACAGAGGAACACCAGAGAAGATCAAAATAAGCAGTTAAGGTTCAGCGACACCTCACTTGTTTTGTCTCTTCCCGATTCCCTCTGTGTCCTCTGTGGCTAATTTCTTTCCACGATCAATTGCTTCATCCTGCCCTGGTACCGTTCGGAACTCTGGCCTCTGGAATCGCCAGTACCGGCACGACTCCATCGGCATAACCAATGTCGAAGAGCATCCCTTCCGACATCTGACCCATCATTTTCTTCGGCTCGAGGTTGACCACGAACAAGGCTTGTCGACCTGCGATCTCGCGCGGATTCTCTCGCTCCTGTTTCATACCAGAAAGAATGCAACGCTGATGATCGCCAAAGTCAACCGTTAACTTTAGAAGCTTTTCTGAACCTTCCACGTCATCAACCTTAATAATTGTGCCAACGCGAATATCAATTTTGTCGATCTCGCCAGACGAGATGGCAGGCTTGACGGGAGCGGGCTTAGACTCTGCACTCATGGATTTGTTCCCACCAAAATCAGCCCCGTCTTCTCGTCCAATCCAGACATCAAGTTCATGTTTTGCACTGCCTGTCCGGCAGCGCCTTTGACTAGATTGTCGAGGGCCGAGAACACGACAAGTTGTCGTCCGCGCGCCGCAAACCCGAGGTCGCAAAAGTTCGTCGTCTTTACCCAATTAATATCCGGTGAGCCTTCGACCAGCCGCACAAAGAACGAGTCGCGGTAAAACTCTGCGAACATTGCTCTGGCCCCGGCCGCGTCTAACTCGTGCTTCAGTTCGCAATAGATTGAGGCAAAGATGCCGCGCGCAACCGGTAGCGAATGCGTCATGAAGATGAGTTCATTGTTCCATTCACCGACGCTCTGCAATGCCTGCTCGATCTCCGGCACGTGCTGGTGAGTGAAAGGCTTATAGGCATAGAAGGAATTGCTGCGCTGGGGATGATGCGTATTCGCCCCAGCTTTGGCGCCGGATCCGGACGAACCGGTTTTCGCGTCGACGATTACTCGACAGCTCAGCAAGCTGTTGGCGACCAGCGGCGCGAGACCGAGCAAAGTGGCGGTCGCAAAGCACCCGGGATTGGCAATGCATCGCGCCGACTTTATCGCCTCCCGATTTGTTTCCGTCAAGCCGTAAACAAACTGCGCCTGCGCATCCATCCTCGTATGTTCACGCCCGTAATGTTTTGCGAAAGACTCCGCATCGGTCAAACGAAAGTCTCCCGAGAGATCAATCACTTTCACGTTTGCGGGCAGACGCGGCGCGATTTCCATGGCTTGCCCATGGGGCAATGCAAAAAAAGCGCAGTCGAGATCGCCAAGGTTCTCGACGTCTTCAGGCGCCTTGATAAATTTCATCTCAGTCAGACCGAGAAGATTGCGATGAACGTCGCCGACACTTTTCCCAGCGTGTTCATTCGCGGTGACGAAAACGATTTCGACATTCGGATGAAGCAGCAGAATACGCAGCAGTTCCGAGCCGCCGTACCCTGAGCCGCCAAAGATGGCGATACGAAGTTTCGAGTTTCGAGTTTCGGGTTTCGAGTTCATTCGCTCCTCCGCAACGCTTCGGCAGTCGGCAATTCTTTCGAGGAGCCGTCGGTCCCGGAACTCGAAACCCGAAACCCGAAACCCGAAACTTTCCCCTTAACTATCTCGAACAATTTCGTTCCATTCCGGCGAACATTTGCGGCCGGTACATTGAATTCGCGTTCAATGTAGTCTTCACCCATCTGCGAATCAGTTACTGAGCCAGCCACCAGATCAACTTCTATACCCCGCCGGCGAAACAGCTCGATGCCGCCCCAGGCACCGACATAATCCGAGGCGCAAAAAATTAAAGCCGTCATGGCCGCGCGGATCTCTTCATCTTCAAAAACAGATTCGACTGAATAGCCGCCGAGGATTCCGTCCCCCAGCTCAGCTACAATCAAATCCGGCTTGCTCTCGTTCAAACGCGCGATGATGGCCTTTGCTACCGGCGCCAAATCGGCCATATCGACTGTCGAAGGCAGACCGCAATCCAGAAAACTCACCGTCGCAATAGCGCCGTGATCCGACATGTTCAGCGTGTCGCGCAGGCAGGCGACTCCCGACAATTTCGCGGCGGCGACTTTCCAACCTGCACGCGTGCCCAACTGAATGAGTTCGGTTGCGGCGTAGGTCTTGCCGCTGTTCATGCACGCGCCGGCGATCACAACCATCGGAGCGCTGGTTCCCAGGCGCTCGCGCCGGGGCAGCGCCACATCCCCGATATTGATTAACTCTCCCAAGCCATTGGTTGCCAGGCCGATCACTTCAACCTGAATCGCATCGTTCAGACTCGAGTGATGGCCGCTGCACTTTCCGATGACCCCGCCGAGGTTCAGCAGATGCAGCGTATCGCCGGTCTTAATAGTTTCCGGCACGTCCCCCACAAAACCCTTGAGCGCGCGTCGCCGGCCCAGAACGCCCACGACGACATCACCCGGGTTCACTTTCGCCAAACGCCCGGTGGGCAATTCGAGCATGTTGTAGGTCGCGTTGTCGGTGAGCACACGCACCACTACCACGTCGCCGGCCCGCGGCGCGCCGTTTTCCGGAGCAACCTTCAGTGAACGCGAAAGCCGGAGCGGCGAGGTTGCCGATCCAATCTTGTCTACTTCGATTGATGTAACCAGGTCGACCATCTCAATTCTCGCAGTGCCTTCGACTCATAACAGATTGGCGGGCAGTAACTATTGCCGGCCCTTTCCCAATCGCAATCGCAGCGCGTTAAGCTTGATAAATCCTTCCGCATCGCGCTGGTTGTAAACCGTGTCGGCTTCAAAGGTCGCAATCCGTTCGTCATAGAGTGAATGCGGTGAACGTCGCCCAACCACAATCACATTGCCGCGGAAGAGCTTCAGCCGCACATCGCCCGTCACCGTTTTTTGAGTTTCGTCTATCGCTTTACGCATCAATTCAAATTCCGGCGCGAACCAGAATCCGTAGTAGACATTCTCGGCAAATCTCACCGCGAATGAATCGCGGAAGTGCATCACCTCGCGGTCCATCGTGATTGATTCCAGGGCCCGATGCGCCGCCATCAAAATCGTGACACCCGGCGTTTCGTAAACGCCGCGCGATTTCATTCCCACGAAACGGTTCTCGACCAGATCAACCCGGCCGATGCCGTGCTCGCCACCAGTCTCATTCAGCTTTGATAAGAGCGCCACCGGATCCAGGCGCTCACCGTCGATCGAGACTGCTTCACCTTTCTCGAACCCGATTTCGATGTATTCAGCTTCAGGTTTTGCCTGCTCAGGCGAGCGCGTCATCTGAAAAATATTCTCCGGCGGTTCCGCCCAGGGATCTTCCAGAATCCCGCCTTCATACGAAACGTGCATCAGATTGCGGTCCATCGAATAGGGCTTGTCGATCGTGGCCGTAATCGGAATGCCATGAGCTTCGGCGTAGGCAATCAGGTCTGTGCGACCGGCGAATTCCCAATCACGCCACGGTGCGATCACTTTGATGTCGGGTTGCAGCGAGTAATATGTCAGCTCGAACCGGACCTGATCGTTTCCCTTGCCGGTGGCGCCGTGGGCCACTGCGTCCGCGTTTTCCGCGCGCGCGATCTCAATTTGCTTCTTGGCAATCACCGGCCGGGCGAGCGACGTACCCATCAGGTATACGCCTTCATAGATCGCATTGGCCTTCACCGCGGTCCAGACATAATCGCGGACAAACTCATCGCGCAGATCTTCAATGTAGAGCTTTGAGGCGCCCGTAGCCCTGGCCTTTTCTTCCAGACCATCCATTTCGGCGCCCTGCCCCACATCCGCGCAATAACAAACAACCTCGCACTGATATTGATCCTTCAGCCAGCGCAGCATCACAGACGTGTCCAGTCCACCCGAGTACGCGAGAACTATTTTGTTAATTTTCTTTTCACTCATTCTGATTCAACTTAACCGATCGATTCGCTCCACAATTGATTCATTGAGTCATTGGATCAAGGAAATCAATGATTAAAATGAGTCAATTGTACGCAAACATTTCCCAGATCCTTTTTGTCGCTGCGCGCTGCGACTTCTGATCGCGCACCGCGATAAAGATTGTGTCCTCACCCGCCAGCGTGCCTACGATTTCGGGAATGGCCGCGTCGTCGATTTCAACTGCAACCGCCGAGGCCCGGCCCGGCAAACATTTTGCGACGACCAGCACCTCGCCGGCCAGATCCAAACTGACCAACCCTCGAGTCGAATCACCATTCGCATGAGGCAAAGCATAACGGCCGTGATGCTTGACGATGCCTAACTCTTCCAGATCGCGCGACACACTTGATTGAGTCGCGGAGACCCCGGCGCGCTCCAACTGGGCCCGCAAAGCCTCCTGCGTGCCGATGGGTTTGGCACGAATCAGGTTCAGGATCTTCTTTTGCCGTTCACGCTTAATCATCCGGCTTCACTTCCCTGGATTCAGACGCATTGACATGCAGAATAGTTGCATTTTATCTGCATACTTGCATAAACTAGCCCAGTTATGCGGCAGCCGTCAAGCTGGCACTTGAAGCGGGTAGTGGGTCAATTTGAAAATGAATGTCCGACAAACTTTAGTTTGTCGCCAGGTTTCGACAAGCTAAAGCTTGTCGGACATCAAACTGACCCACTACGCTCGTCGCGAACCACGTTGCCGACGCTGTTCCTTGCAGGCACAATGCTTAACTTATGAGCGAGCACACAAAGAGACTTTGGGGAGGTCGATTCCAGGGCAAAGCGGATCCAGGCTTCGCTGAATTCAATCGCTCTTTCGGATTTGACCGCAGGCTGTTCGAAGTTGACGTCCGAGCCAGCATCGCGCATTGCCACGGCCTGGCTGGCGCCGGCGTGCTGAATACCGAAGAGGCAGACCAGATAAAGTCCGCCCTGGCACAGATACTTGATCGGGGACTCTCGGACGCGGACTACCTGGATGACCCAAACGCGGAGGACGTGCATTCATTTGTCGAAGCACGTCTGGTCGAGATGATTGGCGATACGGGCCGCCGCTTGCACACGGGCCGCAGCCGCAATGACCAGGTGGCTACCGACCTGCGCCTGTGGCTGCGCAACGAGATTGATCGATTGAACCCTGGTTTGCGCGACACGCAAATGGCGCTTCTGGATCTGGCCAAAGCAAATCAGGAAGTTGTCTTGCCGGGGTACACGCATCTGCAACGTGCCCAACCGGTACTGCTGGCTCACTGGTGCCTGGCTTATTTTGAAATGCTGGCACGCGATCGCGATCGCCTCACGGACGTGCGCGCCCGCTTGAACGTGATGCCCCTCGGATCGGCCGCACTGGCCGGAACTTCTTACCCAATTGATCGCGAAGCAATTGCCGGCGCGCTCGGCTTCGGATCGGTGTCATGCAACAGCATGGATGCGGTCAGTGACCGGGATTTCTGTATTGAGTTCGCCGGTGCGGCGTCGATCATCATGATGCATCTTTCGCGGCTCGCCGAAGACATCATCCTGTATGCGACCACTGAGTTCGGCTTTTTTGAGTTGAGCGATGCGATTGCCACCGGCTCCAGCATCATGCCGCAGAAGAAGAATCCTGATTCGATGGAATTGGTGCGCGGGAAAGCCGGACGTGTCTTTGGTCATCTGACCTCGCTGCTGGCGACCATGAAGGGCCTGCCGCTCGCCTATAACAAGGACATGCAGGAAGACAAAGAGGCTCTGTTCGATACCGTCGACACCGTCAGCGCCTGTCTGGCAATCTCGAACACGGTGCTGCGCAACGTTCGCGTCAATGGGGCCCGAGCGCTCGACGCGGCTACTCATGGCTATCTCAACGCCACCGAACTTGCCGATTACCTCGCGCGCAAACGATTGCCGTTTCGCGAAGCGCACGAGACCGTTGGGCGCGTGGTCATGCACGCAATCGAACGTGGTTGTGAGCTGGAAGAACTTTCCTTTGAAGAATTGAAGAGCTTTCATCCGCTGATTGAAACGGATGTATTTGCAGCGCTCTCGGTGAAGAACACGCTGGCGACAAAATCGCAAACCGGCGGCACCTCTCCTGAAAGAGTTGCCGCCGAATTGGAATCTGCCCGAGGGCGTTTGTGATCCTCTTGAGCCGCCCACACCTGGCGCGCTTCATAGCCTAAAAGTTGGGCGTCACGCCGAGGTTATAGAAGAAAAATGAGTAAATGTCGGCCGTCTGCTCCAGTTGCTTGGTCGTGCTGCTGGCGCCGTGCCCTGACTTCGTATCGATCCGAATGATTACCGGATTGTTGCCGGCCTGTGCGGCTTGCAAAGCGGCCGCATACTTAAATGAATGCGCCGGAACAACTCGATCATCATGATCGGCCGTGGTCACCAGAATCGACGGATAACGGGTGCCGGGCTTCACGTTGTGGATCGGCGAGTATGCATACAAAGCCTTGAACTGCGCTTCGTTTTGCTCGCTGGAACCATAGTCCGAAACCCACGCCTTGCCGATGGTGAACTTGTGGAAACGCAACATGTCCATGACTCCGGCATGTTGATGCACAGCGCGGAACAGGTCCGGACGCTGATTAGTGACCGCGCCCACGAGCAAGCCGCCATTCGAGGCACCTTCAATGCCCAGCTTCGCCGGCGAGGTGTATTTCTGCTGGATCAAATACTCCGCGGCCGCGATGAAGTCATCAAACACATTCTGCTTCTGCAACTTCGTTCCTGCTTCATGCCACTTTTCGCCGTACTCGCCGCCGCCGCGCATGTTCGCCGACGCGTAGATGACGCCCTGCTCGAGCAAGGCGACCCGCAGAGCGCTGAAGCCCGGTGAATTGTTGACGTTAAACCCGCCATAGCCGTAAAGCAGGGTCGGATTGTTACCATCGAGATTGATGCCCTTCTTGTAGGTCAGGAACATCGGCACCCGCGTGCCGTCTTTGCTGTTGTAGAAGACTTCTTTGGTTTCGTAGGCGGCCGGATTGAAGCCCGGGATCTCAACCGTACGGAAGATTGTCGATTTCTTCGTAGCAATGTCGTATTTGTAGATGGTCGGCGGATAATTGAATGAGTTGAAGCTGTAGAAAAGGAACTTGTCATCCATGCGGCCACCGAAGCCCCCCGCAGCACCCGGACCTGGCAGAGCGATTTCATTTTCCAGCTTGCCGTCGAGACTGTAGACATACGCGCGGGTCGTCACGTCCTTCAGGTAAGTCACAAACAACTTGCCGCCCACCGTATTGCTGACTTCGATTGGTTCAGGCTTTTCCGGAATCACGTCTTTCCACGCAGCCGTCTTCGGATCGTAAAGCACGACCTTACCATTCGGCGCGCCATGATTCGTTTCAATCAGGAACTTGTCGCCGAGGTTGTCAATGATGTTGTAATCGTCGTCGCCGATTTCCGCGACAATGGGTGTCCACTCCTTCTGGTTTTTGGAAACGTCGCGGAAGAAAAGTGAATTTCCTTTCTTGCCGATGGTGGAATCGGAGTGGTTCATGATCTCGAACCGCAAATCGTCGGTCGTGCCGACGCCATTGAACTGCCCGGGATGCTCGTTGTCTTCGTAAACGAGGGCGTCTTCCGACTGTGGCGTGCCTATCTTGTGATAATAGACCTTCTGGAACTCGTTCCGCGCCGCCATCTTTGAAATGCCTTCGGCGGGTGTGGGATAACGGTTGTAGTAGAAACCTTCGTCGCCCTTCCAAGAGGCGCTGGAAAACTTCACCCACTGCAATTCGTCAGCGAGTGTTTTTTTGTTCGCCACATCAAGCACATGAATCACGTTCCAGTCAGATCCGCCTTCCGAAATACCATAGCCGAGGTATTTTCCGGTGTGTGAGATCGTCAACGAGCCCAGCCGCGAAGTGCCGTCCGCGGAGAATTTGTTGGGATCGAGCAGCAACTCGGGAGCACCATCCAAACCCTTCTGGATGTACCAAACACTCTGGTTTTGCAGCCCATCATTCTTGGTTGAGAAGAACCATTCGCCGCGCCGAGTCGGCGCACCGTACTTCGGGTAGTTGTAGAGCTTCATCAGGCGATCTTTGATCGCAGAGCGATAGGGAATCTGATCGAGGTAGGCATAGGTAACTTTGTTCTGGGCTTCTACCCACGCAGCCACCTCGGGTGAGCGATCGTCTTCCAGCCAGCGATATGGATCGGGCACTTTAGTCCCAAAGTAATCGTTCACGGTTTCGACCTTCTTTGTCTCAGGATATTTGATGGGCGAGTTATTGCCGCCACCAGCACCATTCTTTTGGGCATGCGCTAAACGTAACGGAGTCGAAAGCGACATAGACAAAATCGACAAAGCGGCCAGCGATAGAAAGGCGAACCTCACTCTTTTCATTATGATTGGACCTCCGGAAATCTCGGTGAAACTAGGTTGTCGGCGGACATACTTTAGTCGAGCCTGTAGGAAAATGCCAATCTCGGGGGTGTCTCTCTTTTGTTTAATTAATCCAAACCGACCATTCCGGTTTACCGGGCCCAGGTGTAAAGTCTAGCCTCTAAATTCAGGGAGAAAATACATGCAGACCTTTCTGACAACAGCTCTGCTGGTGGCCCTCTGGCTCTCGGTTCCAGCAATTCGGCTGCAACCCCACGAAGCTAAGGCGCCGGCGAACAGGACTGAAATTATCCTGCTCGGCACAGGAACGCCTTACCCGGATCCCGACAGTTCGGGCCCGGCAACAGCGGTGGTAGTTGACGGTCGCGTCTTTCTTTTCGATGCCGGGGCCGGAGTCATGCGCAGACTGAATGCCGCAAAGTTACCGCTGAGCGGTCCGGAAGCAGTTTTCATAACGCACCTTCACAGCGATCACACGCTCGGGTATGCAGACTTGATCCTGACGTCCTGGATAATGCGCCGCGCCAAACCGTTTCCGGTTTATGGCCCGCGAGGACTACAACGCATGACGAACCACCTGCTCGCAGCTTTCGCAGAAGACATTGAGATCAGAACCAGCGGGCTGGAACATGAAGTGCCCGGCGGGTATCGGGTCAATGTTCAAGAGATCCGGGCCGGCATCGTTTATGAAAAGAATGGCGTACGCATTACGGCGATTGCCGTGCCACACGGCACATGGAAGCAGGCATTTGGATATCGCATCGACACACCTGATCGCTCGATCGTGATCTCTGGCGATACGCGTCCCAGCGAAGCGCTGGTTAAAGCAGCTCAGGGCGTGGATGTGCTAATTCATGAAGTCTACTCGGCGGCCGGACTAAAGCCCGAAGATCGTCCCGGAGGCAAAGATTGGCCTCAGTATTGTCGCGAGTTTCACACGTCGGATGTCGAGTTGGGTGTTCTGGCGGCGCGTATTCAACCAAAGGTTTTGATTCTGGACCACACTATTCGCTTTGGAGCGAGCGATGAAGAAATGCTGAGCGTTGTTCGCCGCGCTGGGTACACGGGCAGAGCCGTCGTGGGAAAGGACCTCGATCGGTTCTGACGAATTGATGTTCGCGCGAGGGCCTCGGTTATTTGGCCGGGCTTCTGCCGCCAATATGCTGTCCGGGATCGGCTTCAGACGCCGACAATTCGCTCTGGCCCAGATCCGCAAGAGCTACGATTACCAGCAAGACGGTCACACCCAGGGTTGAAAGGATATACAACAGCGCAGTCTGCTCAAAATAAATCAGGAGAGCAACCAGCAGTAACAATCCGGCAGCCCACAGTAAAGTAAATCCGCGTCGCTTCTTAACTTTAGGTTTTATTCTTTGACTCACGTTTCGTTTTCACTTCCATTCACACGAAGGCTCGGTCAGAGCGAGCCTCTCAATGTCGATATTTTCTATTTTAGAAAAGAATCATCGTCGGCAAATAGCCGGCAGTTGACTTAACCGAATTCAAAAAGAAATCGCCCAGAACCTTGGGAGAAAACATGCCGCTTTGCCGAACGTCGACAATGTCGTACGCCTTTAAGACGATGTCCTTCTCCTGGCCCTTCTTGATCGCGTCGTAGTTCACTTTGATATCTTCCGACCCAATCTTCCCTTCTTTGATCCGATAGACGTGCACGTCGTTTGACTTGGCAGTTCGCGTCACCCCGCCGGACATCATTATGGCCCGGCCCAGCGTCAACCCATCCTTGAGCGTCATCTCGTGCGGCGAAACAACGGCCCCGGTGATGTAAATCGGCTCTCCTTCGGTAACGATCACGACATCACCCGGTCGAATAAAAGGATCGGCTTTCTCCTGCCCGGTCTTGACGTCGACGATCTGATAAACCTCGAGCTGTCCGATGTCCGAACTGGTTTGCGGCTGTCCGGTCGTCTTCTCCGGTTCGGCGCACATCTCGGGCTCTGTATGCATGATTTGAATGGTGCCACTGGCATTCTGGGTGATGCCTCCGGAGGTAGCCAGCAACTCGTGCAGCCGCACGCGTCGTCTCATGTCGACGCGCTGCGGCGTGCGCACCGCGCCAAAGATGACGGCGGGCTGGCGGCTTCTCCGTTCGGTAATGCGGACACTGACGCGCGGCTTGAGCAGATACTTTGAGTAAGCTTCGGTGATACTTGCCTGAATTTCCTTTTCGTTACGACACTTTGCCCGAATCGGCGCTTCAATAAAAGGGAGGGACGAGATGTTGCCGTCAGCATCAACTTCCACAGTGGAATTCAGATCGCCATTACCAAAGACGCGGACATCCAGAATGTCTCCCGGACCGAGTAGGTAGCGGCCACCCCCCTGATCATCGATCGCCGAGGCCGGGACATTTCTTGGAGCCTCAGCTGGATTTTGCGCCAGCACTGTAAACACAGCGCCAAGAACGAAAACCAGACACAAAATGACTAGCGTTTTCTTTTTCATTTCCAAAACCTTAAGGCTGATAAACACTCACTGAGCATGAGAAGCGACGTCGTGACTGCTAATCAACGGGCAAAACTCCACCAACCAGCGAGCCTATCTTTTGCTTCGTCTTGGCACCGTTCCGGGGAGTGCAAATCTGGTAAATAACCAGTTGCAATGATCGCACAAAAGATTGTGTATGCCAAACATTCGGAAGAGCCAGGGAATACGCTTGTATCCCTCACGAATTCGTTTACTTCCACACCGGGGGCATCTTACTTTCAGCATGTTCCCAACTCACTTGGCGCCCGGGCTATCTGGCGATAATAGTCACCGGCGACGCCTCCCTTTCTTGTTTTGACTGTCGGGCTTCGGTTGAATTACATCACCACTATCAAGGCGTACTCTCAAGAGTTCTATTTCTCGGGTGATTCTGTCCGCCGCAGCTTCGCCGGCCAAATCCGCGCGGTCGCGAGTCAAGTAATAGAGCGCATCCCGATAACAATCGATGGCTCGCTGATAATAACCCTTGAAAGCCGCCCGTTCTGCTAACTCAACCCAATGTGCAACTCTACTCGAAATAATGAATTCGCGGACGGCCCGAGCTGAGACGTTCAATTGCTCCTCGTCCGGATAAATCTTCAACGCTGAATCGATACACTCCAAAGCGCGGTTCGCCGTTTCGACCTTTTCGAAAAGTCTGGTCCTTTGCTGGGCTTCGTGCGTCAAGGACCGCGCTGAATCTCTGGCCCAGATGAGCAGATGATGTTTCTGCAACTCACGAACCCGTTCGACTCCTGCTCGCAGTGCCATTCTGCCGTCCGGCTGAATCGCCGGGGTCTGCAAAGCTCTCTCCGCACTCGCCAGGTATTCCGAACATAACTCGTAGACGCGACGATGACCTTCGTGGGATTCCTTTGCGTCGGCATCGAGCGATTGTCGTTGCAAGCCGCGTAACGCTGCGGCATGCATACTCCGGGACCGCATTACATCTTCGTAACTTCGCCTTCCCGACTCAGTCTGGCTGTGCCATTCAACGGGTTCGTGGACACGATGCTGGCGACTCACCTTTCTGGCCACCAACAATCGGGCAAAAGCCGCCACCAGCATCACCACGCTGGCGGCCAGTCCCGCCGGCACCCAGGGCGACTCTTCGCCCTGCAACATCCACCAGAGGACAAAGAACAAAGCTGCGGCAGTGGCCGCCGCTGCCGTCATATAACCTGATACCGAGGAACCTCTCACCGGCCGATTGCGATGCGAAACCGAACCGTCCCGCGACCGCTGATGTCGCGGCGCGAAAGAGTGCATTCCGGAATCATGAGCTTCGAAAGGCAAAGCTTGAGCAACAGACGTCTATCGGGGGAAACCTTATTTTGAAATGGTGCGGTTAAGCGTAACTCAGATGGCCTTATGAAACTCAGAAGTATAGTCATTTACGACGGTCATATGTCAATATGAGCGAGTACTAATTGCCGCAATGAAATCAGATATCTTCATCCGCAAGAAAAGGGAGTGAAAGAACGAAGATGCCAAACAAGCCGGGCCAGGTTGTGACCATGATAACAGGAGCAACATCGGGTATCGGCCGAGCCGTGGCGAAGCGCTTCGCCGCGGCCGCCGCTCATGTAGTCATCATTGGACGCGATCAGTCGGCCCTGGAAAGAGTCGAACAGGAAATCGAAAGCGCCGGCGGCAGCTCGTTAAGTCTGTCAGTTGACGTAACGATCGATGACGACCTGCGTAACGCTTTTGAAAGTGCCATCGGCGAGACCAGTCGGCTCGATGTGCTAATCAATGCCGCTGGCCACATTTCATCCGGCACAATTGAAAACACAACACCGTCGGCCTGGGATTCGATGATGAATGTCAATTTGCGGTCGGTCTTCTCGCTGATGCAATTGGCTACCCCGCACCTGATTCAAACGAAAGGAAACATCGTAAACATTTCGAGTGTTACAGGACTGCGCTCGTTTCCGGGAGTACTTGCCTACTGCGTTTCCAAAGCTGGAGTCGATCAGTTAACACGCTGTGCTGCACTCGAGCTCGCGCCCAAAGGGGTCCGCGTGAATGCAGTGAATCCCGGCGTGGTGGTCACGGAAATTCACAAGCGCGGCGGGATGAACGAGGAAAACTACGAGAAATTCCTGGAGCATTCGAAAACAACTCACCCCCTGGGACGGGTCGGGAATGCCGATGAAATTGCTGAACTGGTTTTCTACCTGGCTTCCGAGAAAGCCTCCTGGATTACCGGCGCCACTTACCAAATTGATGGCGGCCGGGCATTGACCTGCGCTCGCTAGGCCAAACTGAAGCTAACCTACCTCGCCTGGTTGCACTTCAGCAGACACTTCAGTTGTAGCAACCTCGCCCCCATCCAGCGATGAATCATTTTCAGTTTGCGCTGGCGTTGGTTTCTTCAGTTGACGCGGCTTCGAAAACAGGTGGTGCCGTCGCTTGCGCACCGCCGAACGTGTGCCCAAAAGATCGCGATGCCGGCTATTGATCAAGGCTATCAGGCTCTGGTGATGCCTAAAGCCCAGGAGACGCGCCGCCTTTGTAACCGAACCGCCGGCATCTCTGAGCGCCCGCTCAATGAAAGTCTTTTCAATTTTCAAGACTTCCCTTTTGAACGAGAAGCCTTGCCATGAAATTTCGTCTACCTGTGGCTCGATCGGTTCCGGCACGACCAGAATGTTGAGCAGCTTGAGCGCGCAACGAATCAAGCGCTTCGTAGTAGTCGGGTCTTCAGAGTTCTGCAACAGTGAAACGGCCGCCTCGTAGTCAGATGCCAGGTCTTTGGACGGCGTTTGCGATGCGAGTTCCTCGATGACACTTAACTTTGCGCGACCGGCGCCTTCCAGATCGCCGGCGGTTTCCGCCACTTGCATCGCTCGATCCAATAATTCGCGTGACCGCGCATGTCGACCCAAACGCGCCAAAACCACGCCATAGGTGGTCAACGCTTCGGCTAAAGCGGCTTGCTCGCCGCCGCGCTCCAGGGTTCTGATTGCTTGCTTAATAATGCGTTCGGCGTCGACTGCGCGACTCTCGCCGAGCAATGTGCGAGCACGAGTATCGTCAACCTGTGAGGCCATGCCGACGTCTTTGAGATCGATGAACAGGTGACGTGCTCGATCCAGGTGTTTATGCGCGTCTTTGAATCTTCCAATAGTGAAATATAAGTACCCGAGATTGTTTTCGACATTGGCGAGATAACGAGTATTTCCGGCCTGCTCGAAATGGAAACTTGCCGCCGCGTACTCAATCAGTGCGCGGTCAAGATAATCTTCACGATTTTCAGGCGCGGCCAATCGACGAAACACCAGGCCATATTCAGCGTGAAACGCCCCTTTGAGCCCATGATCGTCACTACTCTCAACCAGCGGCTCGGCCTCGTCGTAAAAGTGCATGGCATTCTGAAGCCGGCGAGTCCGTTCTTCGATAATACCGGCCCGGATCAACAGGATGGCTTTCAGATCAGAATCTTCATCACCCAGGCGGTTTAGTGCACTGGCCAGGTTGATTCGTGCCTCGTCAAATGCGCCTTCTCGCCAATAACAGAGTGCCAGATCGCCACGGGCCTCGGCAGCCTTGGCGTTCTGGCCGGCCTGCTCAAAAATCTCAACGCTTTGGGTGAGCAGATTCTTCCCTCTTTCCTGGATGTCAGAAGTCTGGGAAATGCTCCCCAACCAACCTGCCAGCGCACCGGCGCGATGAATTACATCAGCTCCTGTTAATTCGTCCAAATCGTCGATCACCGGGGCCTGATTGAGGTCCGGCCAAAACTCACTCAGCGCCTCATAAGCCAATTCATATTCGGCGGACTTTTCCAGTTTCCTTGCCAGTTGGCAGCAGATTTGGGCCCGCTCTTCCCGGGTCGCACCTTGGTTCTCTGTTCGTAGTTTGATTAATTCGGCCGTTAACTTCATGTGAGGCCTACCTTTCTTTGTTGGTGATAAAAACCTTGCGTCAATTGTTCGGCACTGGTATTAAGTGCGGCGCGCAAGTAATAAAAGATGAACACGATGGCATGAAGCACAACTTCATGTTGCCCGTCCGGAATTCACAACGCAACTTCCGATCAAGGAGAAACCCATGAACGACCTAAGAAGGTTCGGTCTCGCTATTAGTCTGGCACTTATTCTCGCAGGTACCGCGGTCGCCGGCGAAACAAATGGCCCGCCCTGCGCGAACCCAGGTGAAACAAACGGACCACCGTGCCCCTCGAGCCAATTCATAACTGACGAAACGAGTGAAACAAGCTTGAGCGTCTCGGGCGAGGTGGAGGCGGTTGTCGTTGAGGCCACTTTGTATGCGTTAGAAAGCCTGCTTACCCTCTTTTAGTCGTAAGCCCTAAATATTAAACGTAGCAACAATTGCCAAAAAACTTCTGTTGGCGATCAGGCATTAGTGTATCGAAAGATGGTTAAAACGAGGCAAAGTTTTTCGAAAGCCTGCGTAGAATAAACCCAACACATATAGATTGCAACAACTTTTCAGTCCGGCGCGAGTATCTGCGGCAGACGCCATTTGCAATCGGTACAACGATTTATCGAAACTATTTTTTTGAAAGGGCTAGCCCCTTTGAGCCTTTTCTGGATATACTCGGCAGCATTCCGGATTACTTCGATTGCTTATGAATAACGCCTTCGCCCCCAGTCCGCCCGCATATCCGCTGCGACCGCCGCTCAAAGCTTCCGGCCATCAAAGTGCGCTGAAAATAATTTTCGGAATCTTCGCCCTGATGGTGGCCGCTCTGCTCGGCTTAATAGTGTTGCTTTTGATCGGATCAGAGACGGGCCTGGTAGCCATGATCATAGGTTTGATTTGCGCTTCACTTCCGGTCCCGATCTACATCATGCTCTTGTTGTGGATCGATCGATATGAATCCGAGCCTCTATGGATGCTGGCCACCGCCTTTCTTTGGGGAGCCCTGGTCGCGGTCTTCATTGCCATAATACTGAACACAATAAATGGTGAAATCGTGGCCGCCGCCACCAATAACAAGCAGATTGGACAAAACTTTGGCGCAGTCATTTCCGCCCCAATTGTGGAAGAAAGTGCCAAAGCCTTAATTCTTCTAATTCTTTTTCTTTGGAAGAAGGATGAGTTTGACGGCATCATCGATGGGATTGTCTACGCCGGAATGGTGGGTCTGGGGTTCGCCATGACTGAGAACATTCTCTATTATGGCCGGGCTGTTCAAGAGGGCGCAGGAGCGCTGACCGTGATTTTTGTTCTGCGCGGGATGGCTGCACCTTTTTCTCATCCGTTGTTCACCAGCATGACGGGAATTGGTCTGGGATGGTCCCGCCAATCAAACAATGGTTTCGTAAAACTGGTGATGCCGGTCCTGGGGTTCATGCTGGCGATTCTGCTGCATGCAACCTGGAACGGAACGGCGACCTATGGCGGCGCAGCGGGTTTCTTCGCGGGTTATTTCATCATCATGGGACCGGCTTTCATAATCACGTTGATGGTGATTTTCTTTTCTCTGCGGCGCGAGGGCCGCATTGTCCGCGAGTTTCTTTATTCTGATTACCAAAAAGGCTTTTTTGATGCGATCGAATATGAGAAGCTGTGCAGCGTCCGCGGCCGCATGGGGTTATCGTGGAGGGCCATGACTGCGAACGGCTTTTCCGGATGGCGAAGCCGGATGCGTTGTAATCAGATTGCCAGCGAACTTGCCTTTCACCGCAGTAGAGTTGCCAGAGGGTTTGGTCGCGATCCGCGGCTGGCCCAGGAGCGCGAGGAGGCATATATCCATGCGCTTAATGAATTACGTCAAAAACTCAACCCGCTGGCCGCAGGTGGCCCCCGGCAACGATGAAAATGTTCGCGACGTGACTGCTGATCACTTATACTTGGGCGCTGATTAGAGCCTGATCTTAACTTCACTCGACACTTGCGTATTCAACTCTTACCAAGCTCATTCAATGCCGGCGGCAGCGCTAACGCCGCGCAGCGCCTGACCTGCTTTCTGATCGACGAGCGCGTAACGGTGGATGCCGGCAGCCTCGGCATCGCCTTAACTGACCAGCAACGTCGAACGGTTCGCGATGTAATTGTCACGCATCCTCATATGGATCACATCGCCAGTCTGCCGATATTCGTCGACGATCTTTTTGGAGAGTTGGAAAAACCGATCCGTATCTACGCCACCCAAGAAGTAATCGATCTGCTGAAACTGGATGTTTTTAACGACGTCGTCTATCCGAAGTTTGACGAGCTAAAAAACCAAAATGGCAGTGTCATGGAGTATGTTCCGTTTGAGATACTCAAGCCTTTCGAAGTTGCCCATCTCACCGTGACAGCTGTGCCCGTCAATCACATCGTGCCGACGGTGGGACTACTGATCTCAGATGGAAAGGCTACGGTGGCTTTCAGCTCGGACACGGCTGAGACCGAAGAGTTCTGGAAATTAGTAAATCAGTCCGATCGTCTCGACGCATTGTTTATTGAGGCTTCGTTCCCAAACTCAATGCGCAAACTGGCCGAAGTCTCAAAGCACCTGACACCTGAGATGCTGCAAAGCGAACTCGGAAAGCTCTCTCATAACGGCATGGATATCCTGGCGGTCCATCTTAAGCCGGCTTATCGCGAGTCAGTGGCGCAGGAACTGGGAGCAACAGGAATTAAAAACCTGACCGTAATGGAAACGGGAACGGTCTACGAATGGTAGCCGAAATCCTCCTACCTGAGTCGCTCAAATTCTTTTTCGGCGTGCTCCCCAGAAACGCCTTCGAGGAGTACCCTGCCGCTGGGAAGTAAATCAGTCACGTGGAAAGTTCGCTCAGAGCCATCGCGCCCAGGCATTAACTCAGCTCGAAAAGTAACCTTCATTCCGGGTCTTGCCCATCTGTCGCGGGAAGAGTCTCGCTCACCGAGTCCTTCGCGTTTCGACCTGCTGCCTTTGTTCATGATCACCGCTCCAATCGCCCCGAGGCCGGCCGCAGCCAACGCCAATCCGCCCAACAGTCGCCTGGTACTTTTCTTCATAGGAATCCAATCTCGGAAGCATTTTGATATTAAAGTAACCCCAACTTCTCCCCTGCAACGAGCAATGCGTGTTCCATAAAAGTCAGAAGGCGCGTCAGCGAGCTCAGTTGGCCGCGCCGATCGCGCCTTCAATTGATTAGATGCAAAAATCTATTGCTACTGACAGAGCGGATCCAGACGAACATTTATCGTCGGCAAGCCGCTCAGGGCCCGGTCTGCGTTTATTTGCGTATACTGGGACCATTCCGCAGGTACATTAGCTTCGGCGAAAACTGCTTCGACGGGACACTCAGGCACGCAGGCATCGCAATCGATACAAGTTTCCGGATGAATCACCAGCATGTCATCGTCGAGATGAAACGCTTCGACAGGACAAGGTAAGGCGCAGTCGGTGTAACGACAGTTAACGCAAGGCTCGGCGACGACATAGGTCACGGCAAAAACCCTCCAGGAGTGATCGAATCATTGCGGCGGATAATTTAGCACAGAACTTAGTAGCTATCGCAAGTTACTCTGCGGGAATATGATCTGCCACTCGGTAAGGATCAAGCTTAAGACGAAGGGGACGTAAAACGAAGGAGCGGGGTATCACCTTCAAATTCATAGAACCGCAGATCAGACGAGGTCAGTATCTTTGTCAACAGGATAATCTGCCCGGTGTGCATCGAAAAATGTTCGACGACGTGAAGGATTGCTTCGAGCGCGGTCACCTCAAGACCCTGAATCGTTTTCTTTTCAACCAGACTGTCCATGTCGAATTTGGCGAGCGTGGCATCAACCTCTCTGATTGTTTGTCGGAGACCGTTCAGCAGATCCGCGCGAGGAATGGTCTTGCGCTGCGCGAATTCAGAATCGCGATCGCGAACATCCGTGTCCCCGCCCAACCCACAGACAATCCACTGCCGAGCATTGCCACTTAGGTGCAGGAGTAGGTTCCCGATGCTGTTTGATTCAGTGTTAGGCCGCCACCAAACCTGTTCGTCGCTCAGCAACGCCACACAGCGTTCAATTTTGGGCAGAAAGTCCTCAACCAGATGATAGCGGGATCGCGCAATCAATTCTCTACCGGTCTCGTTCATGGTCAGGCTGACCTCCTCAGGTCCCGGTAGAGTTACAACTCCTGGACTGCCGGATCAATACTCTTCTTCCAGCTCTAATTTCTCCGGGCGTTGTTTGTGTTTGGCTTTCCGTCCGGCAGGACGAGCTTTTGGATCCGGTTTGGCCTCTGCCAGAGGATGCCCAGGAGGCGCAAGCGGACGCCGAATAGAACCTATGATCGATTGCCTCCGCTTACGGGGTTTAGACCGTGATGATTTCATCGCGTTTGGCGGGGGCCAGTTCGGATGCTATCCCTACGAGCGTTGAGTGTCAAATCGTTTCTCAATCCCGAAGACGGCAATCCCGCCGCGCGATTAGCTAGCGTGACTGATTACTGGGTGTGAATACACTACCGCCCAAACTCTACTGGCCGAGATGTTTGGCTAAGGGAGAGCGGTGCTATGCCTCGTTGGGCTGTTGACCGCGAGAGCGCATGAGACTTTCAACAGCCTTCGCCGTCTCGGCGCGCTGTCGTTGTTGAAATTCACTGACCCAGTTAGTGACGGTATTCACCATGTCGTGCGCCGTTTTGCGGACAACCTTGGGCTTGCTTTTCTTCCGGTCAACGCGCTCAGCGCGTTTGACGATTTTTATTTTCTTCTCTGACATAACCTATATATGGAGACTGCTTGTAATCAGGATAAACGAATTAACTGCTGGAAAGTTCCGACCTGATTTTGGCCTATTCTCCGGGAAAGTAAGCTTTAGACGCTGCAATGGGGGGTTTGGTTGCAGATAGTTGAGTGTTAAGTTTTTGTTAAGTTTGGGAGCTGGTCTCTTCCGTTTCCTTGATGCGCATATCAATCTGCCAAAGTTTACTCTGAGCAATATAAGCCAGAATAGACAAAGCCACAACCCCGCCGAAAGCAATCCACGGCAAAGAACCCTTCAAGCCGCGCGTCCCAAACCTCATCAGGCAGATGTTGATTATGATCAGGGCAATCCTCAACTCTGTCGGCCCAAAGCGTGAAAAGCTGACCTTGAATTCATCGGTTGCCGCCAGCATCAGAAACGTATGGAACATGAAGGCGCTGAAAACACACAAGACCAGCATCATGTTGAACGTCGATTTCTGGGGAATCAGGAATGAATAGCCGATGAGGATGGAACACAGGAATCCATAGTCGAACAAGTGGTCCATGTAAAAGCCCCACTTGCGCAGGCCTGTGTCGCGGTACTTGCCGAGCTTTCCGTCAAAATGATCCGTAAAGTAATGGAGCACGATCATCAGGTTGACCATCCATAACCACCTGATGTTGCTCGCCGAAAAATACCCAAAAACAACAATCAGCACCGACCAAACGGGAGTCAAAAGCGTCAGGTGATACGTTTCAACCCACCTCGGCATCCGCGGCAGAACCCAGGCTGCGAGTCGTCGTTCAAGCGGAACCAGGAATCCGCTGTTCGACTTACCGGCTCCCGCAAAAGGCTGCTTGCCGTAGACTCTGGCAGCCCAATCCGGCGCCTCCGGCTTAGACAGCAGCGCGGCGTCAATTTCTCTCTGCATCTTATTCACCTCGGAAAATAGTTCACTCTCAAATCTGCGTAGCCATTGGTTGCGGGCAATTATTGAGCCACGCACCAAGTGGCACAGACTTCAGTCTGTGGCTTGCTTTCGTCTTTCGTGAAGGCTCCGAGGTGCCGGAATAACCTGACAGTTGGCTGACCAGTCGTGATTGGGTTTGCAGTCACAGTCTGAAGTTCTGTGCCACTTCAAATAAAAACGACCGACTGGGACATGGGAATTTCAAAGCGTTTGCGGCAGCGAGGGCAAGCGACCATGTCGTCAATGCGCACCATGTAATCCCGTGATTTGGCAAAGCGGGCGCGGTCCATTTCATTGGCGCCGCGCGGAGGTGATTGTTTCCTTGTACGTCTGAGCCAACGAACGTCGTAATCCCCACGCTCGCGGCAGTGCGGACAGACAAACGAAGCCTTCTTCGCTTCCTGTTTCTCATTAAAAAAGTCTCTCTCGTCCATGTTCATTTCGCGCCGGCGTTCCCACCGGCGATTCGCGAGCCTCCCGCCCGCTGTGACTAGTTCTGCGAGTCTTCCAAATCTCTTTTGGTCGTGCCGGCCCACGCCGTCATCGCCCTGGGTTGCAACAATCTTTCGATGGCCTCAACCAAACGACGCGCCTCAACCGGTTTGGGCTCGAAGGCGTCCACGCCTTGCGCCAGAGCCATTGTGGCCTGGCCCGTACCCCATTCGGCCACTGTCATTACCCGCAGTTGGCTAAGGCTGCCATTCGACCGAATGCGCTTGATCAAACCTGCTCCAGTGATGGCACTATCAAGATTAACCAACACCAGATCGAATGTGGCGTCCAGGATTTGCCGGTAACCGTCGTTCGCATCTTCCGTGAGCGTGACCTCGAATCCCCTCTCGTCCAGCGCACGCCGCAAAGACTCAGTGGTCCGGTCGTCGCTGATGATCAGAATTCGTTGCTTCATCGGGGGACTTACTCTGGTTTGAGTCGCATTGCATTTAAGGACTGCAGCTCAACCGTCTCGGTTGCCCATGGCGAGCAAGCGAGGACGCTTGCGCTCCAGTCGACTGCTTTAATGCTCACAAAGATCGCGCAAATACTGGAAACTGTAAATGCCTGTTTCGTGGTTGTCGCTCCAGCGGAAATTCAGAGCATATCGACCCACGATACTCAGGTCATTGATCTCCACCTCATCGGAAATCGATTCCGGCCGCAACGTTCGCTGACCGGTCCATTCATTCACGCATTGGGCGCACGGACACGCGCGACGAAGATTTGCCGCCTGATAGTCGCAAACGCGCCCGTCGGCCCAGGTGATTCGCAGCAAGGAATTACTCTCCTGCGAGATCTCACTAGGCTCGATCGCCTGACGTCTTTGGGCAATTTCAACCATCGCCGTTTAGCCGTTTGATTTCTTCTGCCACGGTTGCGGCTTTCACCTGAAAATGTGAAGCGCTAAAAACCACTTCGCCATTCCGCAGAATAAGCAGCTGCGGGGTTTCGTGCGGTACGCCGGTGCGTCTGGCGATCTCATTCGACACGTCGCGCGCGTCCTGCACTGTAATCAAGCCCACCAGACCCTCGAATGAGGACATTTCGCCGTAGGCCCGGCTGCTGACGCCACAGGTATTGCTGTGTTTCAAAATCACCACCGCTCCACCGTTCGCTTCAGCAAGAAAACGATCAAGAGCTGTATTGTCTTCTATTGAAATAAAGTTAGCCATCACCCTCAAACCGATCTGCCGCGCCAGACCATCTTAGCCGACTGGCCCACCTTCTACCAATGGCCCAACCCGTCATCGACATTAGTGCACGTGGCACGGGCGTCCCGCCCGTGTGTCACGCGCAAAAATGCGCCCACCACGTTTACCCGACAGCACTTACCGGCAGGCGAAGTAGTGGTGCAGTTTGATGTTCGACAAGCTTTAGCTTGTCGAAGCTTCGGCGACAAACTGAAGTTTGTCGGACATTTTATTCGAAACTGCATCAGTACCGGCCGAGGCTAATTCATTGACAGGAGACGTAATTCGGGCTTAGGCTTGGCCACAATTCAGTTTCTTTCGGAGTCGCCCTATGAAAATTGCCGCCCCTACTTCGAAGTTGATCGTTCTCACGCTCATATCCGCTCTGCTGCTCAGTTTCGCCGTTCCGGTGTTTGGTCAAAAACGTGGTCGAGCGCCGCAGAAGCCGTCTGTGAGCAGAGCCGCTGGTTTGGCCGAGGAAGGCGACAAACTTGCCGATGAGCGCAAGTTTCCCGAAGCGATCGATGCTTACAAGCTCGCGATTCGTCTGGATGCGAATTACGCGCCGGCCTACGGCGGGCTTGGCGATGTGTATTTCAACAGTGGAAATTCTGAGCAGGCCCTCGCTGCTTACAAAGAGCAGGTGCGTTTGGCTCCGAATGACGCCGACGCTCAATATGACCTCGGCTTTTTCTACAACGCCATGGGGCGTCACGGCGAAGCATTTGCGCCTCTGGTCAAAGCGACCAGCCTCGATCCAAATTTTGCCGAAGCTTATTACGGGCTGGGTTACGCCTACCTGCGCGGCGCCGAGTTTGAAAAATCGGTCAGTTTTTTGAAGAGTGCGATCAGAATCAAGCCTGATTATGGCGACGCTTATTACGGATTGGGCCAGGCTTATGCGAAATTGGGTAAAGCCGATCTGGCAAACGAACAACTGAAGAAACTCAATACAGTCGATCCCAAACTGGGCCGCAAACTAGAAAAAGAAATAGCGACCGACCTGGCGATCGCAAAGTCTGAGGAGACTCAGCAAACAGCGCAGGGTCAGACGCAAATGATGGCGCCTTCAGTCGGGGCCCAAACCACCGCCAACCAAAGTGCGCCACAAAAGAGTGCGGCAACGACAGCATCGGCGCCACAACAGACTCCTGCGGGTCCGGCGCCCACAGCTCGGAAGGTGGATGAAATTGCGGAGACCCAGCAGCAACCCAAAACCACCGAGCCTGCGGCGCGACAACTGCAGCAGCTTCCTCCGGCCCAGACACAATCACAGCCAGCAACCGCCACCCAGGCATCAACAACGACCGCAGCACCGGCGCAAGGTGATCAGGTTAAGGCGTTGCCGGTTAGCGCTAAGCGTTGGGCGCTGGTGATCGGCGTCGACAAATATGTAGACCCACAGATTAGTCCGCTAAAAGGTTCTGATAACGACGCGCGCATGATTTCCGACGCGCTGGTGCGTTATTCGGGATTTCCGCAGGACCAGGTCATCCTGTTGGCTACCAATCAACCGACAGAACGACAGCCGACTCGCGTGAACATCTTGCGGCGATTGTCGAATCTCAGCACCACCGTACCGAAAGATGGATTGTTACTGGTGGCGTTTGCCGGTCATGGAATGGAACGGGGCGGTCAGGCTTTCCTTTTGCCGGCCGATGCGCAAATAAGCGATCAGATTTCTTTTCTCGAAGAGACCGCGATCAGCATGACTCGCGTAAAGCAGTGGATCAAAGACACTGGCGTCGGTCAGGTAGTACTCCTGCTTGA
>Ga0070694_100000176_pt1 | contig 33387 bp, 34 predicted proteins | sample KBSK1251metaG_FD_65470 | JGI IMG/M metagenome (GOLD analysis project Ga0070694, IMG submission 65470) | Corn, switchgrass and miscanthus rhizosphere microbial communities from Kellogg Biological Station, Michigan, USA - KBS K1-25-1 metaG | ecosystem: Host-associated > Plants > Roots >...
GACGTCCGCGACCGCCTAGTGGTTCATAGGCGTTGAGCCGTCGGGCGCCTGCACGTCGCCCGCGTACTGGAAGACGTAGAGGCCCGTCGCGATGTCGCTCGCGTAGATGTAGCCGTCATCGTAGAGGGCGGTCCACACGTTCGAACTGTCGCCGGAATACGTGGATCGTTCCTCGTGGGGTTGCACGTACGCGAGCGCCTGCGGCTGTTGCAAGCGCTCGAGCGTGGACACGTCGACGACCCAGACGCCCGCGTGGTAATGGGCGAGGTAGAGGCGTCCGCCTTCGACCTCGAAGTTGTGGGGGCTGAACCGCGTGCCCTCGTCGTTCTGGAGTTGGCCGGGCAACGTCCAGAAGCCGAGGCGTTGCGGGTGCGCGGGGTCCGTCGTGTCGAAGAGTGTGAACTGGCCCGTCTCGGGCGATGCGCCGCCCAGTTCGGGCTCGGTGACGGTGATGTGGCGGCCCGCGATGAGGTCCTCGGCGGGAGCGGCCAAGTGCACTTGGCTCAGCTTCGACGGCGAGAAGTCCGTGAGGCGCGAGATCTCTTTGGGCTGCGCCGGGTCCGTGATGTCGACGATGAAGGCGCCGAGGTCCCAGTAGGCGACGTACATGAGGAGCTGGTGGGTCACGGGGTGGACCTGGATGGCGACGTCGTGGGGGAAGAACTCGTTGAGCGGGGGCAGTTCGTGCTTCTCGTACGTCGAGATGAGTTCGAGGCGGGGCGCCGGCGTGCGGACGAAATCGAAGAGCATGACGCGTTCGGCCGCGGGGCTGATGCCGAGTCCGGGCACGGGCAGGCCGAGGCTGGGGTCGGGCACGAAGTCGTACGACTGGGCGGCGACGAGTTCGCGCCCCGACTCGGTGCGGAAGTAGGTGAGCGTGTGGGCGCCGCGCGTGGGCACGAGGAAGAAGTTCACGTCCTCGGGCTGCGTCGGGTCCGTGATGTCGATGACGTGGATGCCGCGCGGGAAGTCGCCGGGGCCCCGCGGCGGGATCGAACTGGGCTGTTGGTTGTTGAGGTACTGGCTCACGTAGAAGACGTACTTGTTGTCGTACGTGGACTCGACGTCGTAGTTGGCGAGCCCGTTGAAGTCGCCCAGGCGCTTGGGGGCCGCGGGGTCCTTCACGTCGAAGATGACGAAGCCGCCGTCCGGGCCGCCGCGCCGGCCCAGGAAGGCGAGGCCGTCGCGCACGGCGAGTTCGCTGAAGCCCTGCTCGGCTGGCAGCTCCGCGCTCGTCCCCGTGCCGTAGCCGGACTGGTAGGCGACGTGGACGAGGTTGGCCTCGCCCGTGTGGAACTCGGCCTTGGAATGGTCGTGGTCCGCCTCGATGGGGAACGACGGGATTGGGATGAGGTCGAAGGCCGGCTTCGCCATGCCGACGTCCGGGTTCTCGCCGACGCAGCCGCCGAGCAACATGGCGGCGACGAGGACCGTGCAGGCGAGGAGGGGGCGCATGCGGCCTCGATGACCGATGGGTCCACAAAAGGTTTGTGGCGACCCGTGCGCGCGGGGCTCAGCGTTGGACGGTGGCCGTGAACACGTCGGCCTTCTGGTGGCGCGTGTCGACCCAGACGAGGTGGGCGCCCGCGGAGGAGGAGTCCATGTCGCGGTAGTCGCCGAGGAAGACCATCCCGTTCTGGTGGTGGCTGTACTGTTCGTCGCTGGCCACGTCGCTCACGCGCACGTTCGGCGCCCACGAGCGGCCGCCGTCCTTCGAGTACGTGTAATAGACGTTGAAGAGGTGGTTGTTCGGGTCGTCGCGCCGGTCCCACCACGAGACGTCGACGGTGCCGTCGGGCCCGACGCTCAAGGCGGGATAGAACTGGTCGGCCTTGAGGCTCGGGTCGTCGTCATGGGGCGTGGGCAGGCGTTGCCACGTCTTGGCCCCGTCGCGGCTGACCGCGACGCTCACGTTGCCTTCGCCCGTCGTGTGGTCGAACCAGGCGAGGTAGATGTTGCCTGCGTTGGGGCCGTGGCTTCGGTCGACGGCGATCGAGGGCGCCTCGACGATGCGGAAGACGCTGCCGCGCAGGACCGGCCAGTTGTTCTCGCCGCCCAACGGGGGCAGGGCGTAGCGGCCCGCCTCGACGGGTTGGGACCAGTGGAGTCCGTCGCGGCTCGTCGTCACGCGCACCGGGCCGACGTACGAGTTGTTCTGCGTCGGGTCGGCCTCGGCGTCCACGACGACCGCGTAGGCCGTACCGTTCGAATCGAAGTCGACGGCGGGCGTGAAGCCCGCCCAGTCGGGGTTCATGGAGGCGGGTTCCGACCATGACTGGCCCTTGTCGGTGGAGACGGAGCAGGAGACGACGGACGTGCCCGGCGTGAGCTGGTCCGCTACGGGGTTGGCGCTCGTCAACTGGTAGTTCGTGTCGCGGTCCCAGCACAGGAGCACCTTGCCGTCGGGGGCCGTCGCGATCCACTGCTTGTCGTGCTCGAGGCGGGGGCCGAAGGCGACCTCTTGCCAGTCGGGCCACGTGAGGCCGCCGTCGTGGGAGACGAGGACGTACATGCTGCTGCACGTCCAGAACCAGTCGTTGAAGCCGCCGTTGGGCAGGACGCCGCGCCCCGTCTTCGATCCGCTCAGGGCGTCGCACTGGTAGGGCATGACGGTCCAGTACGCCGTGCCGTCGGGTCCGAAGGCGACGACGGGGTCGGTGGCGCACCAGAACTTGGTGAAGTCGTTCGTGGGAGCCGTCGGGTCGGCGCGGTGCTTCCATGGGCTGCCGGGGACGTTCTGGTTCGACCACGTCTTGCCGCCGTCCGTGGTCGTGTAGAGTCCGGCCCAGACGCAGTCGCCCGCCTCCTCCGGCGTGTAGTCCTTGCCCGTGGCGATGATGTTCTTTGGGTCCGTCGGGTTGACGGCGATGGAGAGCTCGTTCGCCTGCCGCGCCTCGGGCGTGAGCGTCGCCTCCTGGTTGCAGCCCTCGTGCTTGACCGCGTCCAGGCAGACGAGCGTGCCGGGTACGAGGAGGCCGTTGCCGGGCGCCGTGGGGGTCTGGACGCCGTTGAGGCAACCGGCGAGGGCAGAAACGAGCAGGACGATGGCGAACGCGGCGCGCATCGGGTCCGCGCAGTAGGCGGGTCGTACGTAAGCGTTGCCGAATTCTGTTCGATGCGGTGTACACTTCTCGCCGTCGGGCCCCCCCAGGAGCCGACCACCAGAACGCTTATTAGCGTCCGCCGTGGACGACGGGTCGGGTTGGTCGCGCTCTCTCGTCCCCACCATTACGTCCTCTTCGTCCTCTTCCTAGGGGGCCTGTTCCTGGCCACGTTCCAGATCACGCAGGCCGCCATCTCGCAGCCCGCGCCCGAGGACGAGTCGGAGTCCCTGCCCGTGCTGCGGTTCGTCGATGAACCCCTCGCGGCGGCCGCGCCCGAGGCCCTGCCGCGCCCGGACCTCTCCATCGCATCCCTCACGACGCGCGAATGCGTCTCCACGACGGATCGCCCCGGCGGTCTCCTCACGGTCCTCATCCGCAACGACGGACCCGGCGACGTGCTCGGTTCACGCGTGTACGCGAGCGCCAACGTCCGCAACACGGAGACGGGCGGCGCCGTGGACTTCGAGCGCCACGTGTGGGTGGACCGCATGGGACCCGGCGAAGAACGTGTGATCGAACTCGGGTACGCCTTCCCCCAACGCGACACGATCGTCGCCGGCGCCGTGGCCGCGCCCCAACCCGTTCCCGGCTCGTACCGCATCGACGTCGTCCTCGACCACTCGAAGGACTTCGAAATGCTCGGCGATGCGGGCATCGTCGAGGAGACGGACGAGACCAACAACTCGGGACAGACGTCCACGAGCGGCGTCGCCGATGGCGTCTGCTAACGTCACCGCTTCTTGGCCCGCCGCCGGACCCGCTTGCCGCCCTCGCCCTCGCGGGACTTGCGTGCCTCGATGAGGGCGACGGCCGCCTCCATCGTCAGGTCCGCCGGGTTCTGGCCCTGGGGCACGTTCGCGTTCGTGTCGCCGTGCTTCACGTAGGGGCCGTAGCGGCCCGCGAGCACCTGCACCGGGGCGCCGTCCTCGGGGTGGGGGCCCAGGTCCTTGAGCACGGTGGGCGCCGCGCGTCGGCCCCGGCCGGTCTTGGGTTGGGCGAGCATCTCGAGCGCTTGCTCGAGCGTGATGGCGCGCAATTGGTCGGGGTCCTTGAGGCTGCGATAGTCTTTGCCCTCGGCCTTCTCGTGCATGATGTAGGGCCCGAAGCGTCCGAGGCCCGCGACGACCTTGCCGCCCTCCGGATGCTCGCCCAAGGGACGCGGCAGCGAGAGGAGGAAGAGCGCATCGTCGAGGGTGACGTTCGAGGGGTCCATGCCGGGCGCGAGGGACGAACGGGGCGGCTTCTCGCCCGGCTCGGCGTCGCCGAGTTGGACGTAGGGGCCGAAGCGTCCGTCGAGCAGGTAGACCGGTTGGCCCGTCTTCGGGTCCTTGCCCAAGGGTTCGTTGCCGCGCGAGGCGGATTCGACGAGTCGCTCCACGGTTGCCCGGTCGAGGTCGGCGGGGGCCACGTTCTGCGGCACGTTGGCGCGCACGACGTCGCCCTTCTCGTTCTTCGTCTCCAGGTAGGGGCCGTACCGGCCGAGCCGCAGCACGGCCTCGATTCCCTTCAGCTGGGGCAGTTCGAGGACGCCGACCTCGCGCGGGTCGATCTTCGAACGGTTCTCCGCGACCTGGGCCTCGAGGCCCTTCGGGCCGGACCAGAAGCGCGCGAGGTAGGGTTGCCATTCGGCCTTGCCCGAGGCGATCTCGTCGAGCTCTTCCTCCATCTTCGCGGTGAAGCCAATGTCGATGATGGCGGGGAAGTGCCGTTCGAGGAGCTGGGTGACGGCGAAGCCCGTGAACGTGGGCACGAGCGCCTTGCCCTGGAGGAACGCGTACTCCTTGTTCAGGAGCGTCTCGATGGTGGCCGCGTACGTGCTCGGGCGGCCCACGCCGTTCTCCTTGAGGACCTTGATGAGGGAGCCTTCGTTGAAGCGCGCGGGCGGCTTCGTCTCGTGCGGTTCCGCCACGCAGGACTGGCAACGGAGCGCGTCGCCCTGGGACAGCTGGGGCAACGACCCTTCGTCCTCTTCGTCGTAGCCGTAGGCCTTGCGCCAACCCGGGAAGTCCACGCGCTTGCCGGTGGCCTTGAAGACGGCGTCGAGCGCGCCGACGAGGACGGTCGTGCTCGTGAAGCGCTCGTCCGCCATCTGGGACGAGAGGGCGCGGCGCCAGATCATGGCGTAGAGTTCGAGCTCCTTGCCCTTGAGGTCGGTCGCTTCGGGGGCCGCGAACGTCTCGCCGGCGGGTCGGATGGCCTCGTGCGCCTCTTGCGCGCTCGCGCTCTTGGACGCGTAGATGCGCGGCGTGGGCGAGAGGTACTCGGCGCCGAAGGCCGCCGTCGCGGCCTCGCGCGCGCCTTTGAGGCCCTCGTCGGAAAGGGCGGGCGAGTCCGTGCGGTGGTACGTGATGAACCCGTTCTCGTAGAGCGACTGGGCGACGCGCATCGCGTCGCGCGCCGAGAGGTTCAGGCGCGCGTTGGCGGCGCTGACAAGCGTGTCCGTGATGAAGGGCTCGTACGGCTTGCTCGTCTTCGCCTGCTCTTCGACGGAGGTGACCTTCCAGGCGGCGGGCGTGAGCTTGGCCGCCAACTTGCGGGCGGTCTCCTCGTCGAGGAGGACGACCTTGTCGGGCTCGGCGAGCTTGCCCGTAGCCTCGTCGAAGAAGCGCTTGGCGTTGGCGACCTCCTTGCCGCCCAGCGTGTAGATCTCCGCGTTGAACGTGGCGTCGCCCTTGGCGAGCGTCGCGATGAGGTCCCAGTATGACGAGGACTTGAACGCCATGCGGGCGCGTTCGCGGTCGACGAGGATGCGCAAGGCGACGCTCTGCACGCGGCCCGCCGAGAGCCCGGTGGCGATCTTGGACCAGAGGAGCGGCGAGAGTTCGTAGCCGACGAGGCGGTCGAGGACGCGCCGCGCCTCCTGCGCGTTCACGAGCTCCTGGTCGATGGCGCGCGGGTGCGCGAAGGCCTCCTGGACGGCCTTCTTCGTGATCTCGTTGAACACGACGCGCCGGGCGGGCACCTTCGGCTGCAAGGCCTCCTTGAGGTGCCAACTGATGCTCTCGCCCTCGCGATCCGGGTCAGTGGCGAGGAAGACCTCGTCGACGTCCTTGAGCTTCTTCTTGAGTTGGGCGATGACCTTGGCGCCGCGCTCGGTCGGCACGTAGATCGGTTCGAACCCGTCGTCGATGATGACGCCGTGCTTGACGGGCCGCTTCGCGTACTTCTCGGGCACCTTGGAGCCGCTGGGAAGGTCGCGGATGTGGCCGATGGAGGCCTCGACGCGGTAGTCGCGCGGAAGCCACGCCTTGAGCTTCTTGGCCTTGGCGGGCGACTCCACGATGACGAGCTTGGCCATTGGACCCTTTGGACGACCACGTACGACGGCTCGATGAAAAGCGTTTGGGAAACGAGGCTGGCGTCAACGCGCGCGTGCGCGTACGCGGGCGCGCGCACGCGTGTGCGTACGTGTGATGCGCGCGCGTGCGCGAGGGACTCCATGCGCGCGAACGTGAAAAGAAAGGGAGACCGGGCCGAGGGGCTTCAACGCCGCAGGGGCCCGGAGGAAGAGAGACGGGGAAGAGAGTGCAGGGAGCGTGCGCCTAGTCGAAGTCGTGGCCGTCGCCGCCCATGCCCGGGGGCATGCCGCCCTTGCCGCCGGCTCCGGCGGGGGGGCTCTTGGAGGCGATGACGTCGTCGATGCGCAGGATCATCGTCGCGGCCTCGGTGGCCGAGTTGATCTCCTGGGTGCCCACGCGCAGGGGCTCGATGACGTTGTTCTTCGTCATGTCCTCGATGCCGCCCGTGAACACGTTGACGCCGGCGTTCTTCTGGCCCTTCTTGTGGGCGCGGCGCAGCTCGATGAGGATGTCGATCTCGTCGAGGCCCGCGTTCTCCGCGAGCGTGCGGGGGATGACCTCGAGGGCGTCCGCGAAGGCCTCGATGGCCATCTGTTGGCGGCCACCGACGCTGGGCGCGTACTCGCGCAGGGCGAGGGCGGCCTCGGTGTGGTAGGCGCCGCCGCCGGGCAGGAGCTTGCCGTCCTCGATCGCGACACCGACGACGCTGAGGGCGTCGTGGAGGGCGCGTTCGAGCTCGTCGACGACGTGCTCGGTGCCGCCGCGCAGCAGGATGCTGACGGCCTTCGGGTTCTTGCACTCGGTCACGACGGTGAACTTCTCGTCGCCGAACTTCTCCTCATAGACGGCGCCGGCCGTGCCGAGCGTCTTCGAGGTGAGGTCGTCGAGCGTCGAGACGATCGTCGCGCCCGTGGCCTTCGCGAGCTTCTCCATGTCGGACTTCTTCGCGCGGCGGACCGCGTAGACGCCCTGCTTGGCGAGGTAGTGCTGGGCGAGGTCGTCGATGCCCTTCTGGCAGACGAGCACGTTGGCGCCCGACTTGACGACCTTCTCCACCATCGTCTTGATGGTCTTTTCCTCGGCGTCGAGGAAGGAGGTCAGCTGCGTGGGGTCCGTGATCTCGATCTTCGCGTCGACCTCGGTCTTCTTGATCTCGAGGGCCACGTCGGCGAGCGCGATCTTCGCGTTCTTGACGTTGGCGGGCATGCCGTTGTGGACGCGTTCCTTGTCCAGGATGATGCCGCGGATGAGCTGGCTCTGGCCCACGTTGGCGCCGACGGCCTTCTGGACCTGGATGTTCTCGATGTCGACCTCGGTCTCGTTGCCGGTCGTCTCGGCGACCGCGAGGCAGGCGTCGACGGCGACGTCCGCGAGGAGTTCGCTGTTGCCGCTGGCGGCCTTGCTGGCGAGCGAGGTCGTCGCGACGTTCTTGAGGGTCTTCTTGTCGGTCGTCTTGACGGTGACGGCCATCTTGTTGAGGACCTCGAGAGCCTTCGTGCTGGCGAGGCGGAAGCCTTCCGTCACGACGGTCGCGTGGATGTCCTGCTCGAGCAGTTCCTGGGCGACCTTGAGGAGTTCGCCGGTGATGACGACGGAGCTGGTCGTGCCGTCGCCGCACTCGTTGTCCTGGGTCTTGGCGACCTCGATGATCATCTTGGCCGCGGGGTGGGCGACGTCGATCTCCTTGAGGATCGTCGCGCCGTCGTTCGTGATGACGACGTCTCCCATCGAGTCCACGAGCATCTTGTCCATGCCACGGGGTCCGAGGGTCGACTTCACGGCGTTCGCGATGGTCCGGGCGGCGTAGATGTTGTTGGCCTGCGCGCCGCGGCCGGTCTCGCGCTGTGTGCCTTCTTTCAGCACGATAATGGGTTGTCCTTGTGCATACATGGGTCGTGTTCCTCCCGTTGGAGTTCGGAAGACAGGCGCCGAGGCGCCCGTCACAGAATCCATAAAAAAGCGCTCGTATATAATACTGACTGCGAAAAATGTGAGGAAACAGGCCGGTCCTAGCTAATCCAGATACACGCCTCTCCATTTCTATCATATTCCCGGCTCGTCCCTCACGCGTCTTGTGCGCGGGTGGAGTCTAGGGCTCCTAGGAGTCCTCTTGTCGTTGGTAGCAGCCGGAGTCGCCTGGGGCGGCCTGTCCCTCAAGTCGACGGAACGCAGCGCGGCCGATGTGAGCCACGCCCCGACCGGGACGACCATCTACGCCAACTTCGAGATCACCGCCTACAGCTGCACGTACTACCCCGACGGCGTCTGCCTGGGCTACAACGGCGCCACGCCCGGGCCCACGATCATCACGCACGAGGGCGACGTCCTCGTCGTCAACGTCACGAACCATGTCCCCGGCACCGTCGCGAGCCTGCCCGTCTCCCAGACGCTCAAGGACCGCCTCGCGGCCGCCAGCCTGGGCCTGCACACCCACGGCGTCACGATCACGCCCGACAACGACGGCGTCCTCGCCCACCCGGGGACGAACCTCATCGATTCCTCCGTCCCGCCCAACGGGACCCGCACGTACACGCTCGGCACCTTCACACAGGGTTCGTGGCACTACCACGACCACATCCTGGGCCCCGACGGCTCGGAAGGCGCCAGCCGAGGCCTCTTCGGCACGCTCCTCGTGATGCCCACCGGCGAGTCCACGACGGCCTTCGACCTCCACCTCCTCAACTCCGGGCCCAACGGCGGCCGAAGCATGTCCGGCACGATCGGCGTCGGCCAACGCTTCGACATCGCCGTGGCCGGCCTCGGCGACTACCCGTGGAACTTCAAGCTCTACAGCCCCTCCAACTCCCTCCTGTGGGAGGAGAACTTCGGCCCCGGCGTCTCGCACAACGTGCCCGTCATCTCCGCCGTCCCGGGGTCCTACACCTGGAAGGCGAAGACGATTTTCCTTGCGCCCACCTACACGGGGACGGTGACCGCCTCATGAAGCGGATTCTCCTCGTCGGCCTCGCCCTCGCGCCTCTCTTGGCCGGGTTCGCCTCCAGCGCCGACCCGGTCGTCTACCTGGGCGAGCGCCACTTCACCCTCATCATGAACGGCTCGACGTTCAACGGCATGCACTACCCGGACACGCCGCTGCTCGAGGCCTACGAGGGCGAGAAGCTCAACTTCATCGTCGTCGTCCCCGCCACCGCCGAGACGCACGTCTTCCACATCCACGGCCACCCCTGGTACGACAACGCCGAGGCCCGCTTCCTCGACGCGAAACTCATGAACGCGGGCGACGTGGACCGCTTCAACGTCACGGCCGGCGCGCCGGGAGACTGGATGTACCACTGCCACCTCGACAACCACTTCCAGATGGGCATGTGGGGCATCCTCCGCATCTACCCCCGTCCCTCGACGACGGGAGACGACAACCCGGGCCCGGGCCACGTCGAAGCCCCCTCCGTCCCTCGACTCGGCCTCGCGCCGACCCTCTAGGCCGGTATTTACGGGGCGAAGCCCACGCGACCAAGGCGTTAAGGCCGCGGCCGACGGATGCCTGAGGTACGACCGCCGTCCACGCGAGAGACGAACTCGTCGACCACCTCGTCGAGCAGGGCACGGTGGCCGATCCTCGCGTCGTCGGGGCCATGCGCGCGGTGCCGCGCGAGAACTTCCTCGCCGACCCGTACCGGCGCGACGCCTACCAGGACCGCCCCCTGCCCATCGGCCACGGCCAGACGATCAGCGCGCCCCACATGGTCGCCATCATGAGTGACGCCCTGCGGCTCGAACCCGGGCTGAACGTCCTCGAGGTCGGCACCGGTTCGGGCTACCATGCCGCCGTCACGGCGAGGCTCATCCGCCCCGGCGGCCGCCTGACCTCCATCGAATACGTCCCGCAGTTGGCCGCGGTGGCCCGCGAGAACCTGCGACGCAGCGGCGAATCCTCGGTCGAGGTCGTCGCCGCGGACGGCTCGCGCGGCTGGCCGGCGGGCGCACCCTACGACCGCATCTATCTCACGTGCACCGCGATGCGGTTCCCGCCGCCGCTCGTGGACGAGTTGGCGCCCGACGGTTTGATCCTGGGCCCCATCGGCGGCGAACCCGCGCGTCTCACCCGCGCCCACCGCGCAGGCGAAACGTGGATCGAGGAAGACCTCGGCGCGTGCGCGTTCGTGCCGTTGCGCGGCCAGTACGGCCTCGGCTGACGCGCGCCCCCGACCCGCGCGAACGACTCCAAAACTAGAAATAAAAACGTGAGGCCTTTCGCCCGCCGAGCCTCCGAATGCGCAAACGAACGCCGACCGCCGGGGACCACGCTGACGCCGCGGTCGAACGCGTCGGCGCGGGCCGGTCCACGCGCGCGATCGCCGAACGCGTCTTCCTCGTGGGCACCATCCTCATCCTCGGCTGGCTCACGTTCCTCATCTTCAAACCCTTCCTCGACTGGGTCATCCTGGGATTCCTCTTCGCCTACCTCTTCTACCGGCCCTACACGCGCACGCTCCAGGTCGTGCGACGCCGCGGCGCCGCCGCGGGACTCGTCCTCCTGCTCATCCTGTGCGCCTTCTTCCTGCCCTTCGTGCTCCTGCTGACCTTCTTCTTCCAGGACATCCGCCAGTTCGCGGTGAGCCTACAGAACCTCGACTACGAGTACATCGTGCGTACGTTCGTCGACGACGTCGCGAGCCTCTTCGGCATCCCCGTCGACGAGGCGACGCTTGCCGGCGTCAGCAGCAACGTGGGCGGCACGCTGCGCGAGGGCGTCGGCGACCTCCTTCGGGACGCGGCCTCCAACCTCGTCCCCGTCGTCGCCCAGGTCCTCGTGGGGCTCTTCATCTTCGGCTTCACCGTCTTCTACGGCTTCGTCGATGGGCCCCGCATCGTCGAGGGCTTCCTCACCGTCGTGCCCCTGCACCGGCCGGAGAAGAAGCTCCTCCTGCTCGAGCTCAAACAGGTCACGGACGCCGTCTTCGTCGGCCACGTCCTTGTCGCCTTCATCCAGGCGGTCCTCGGGACGATCGGTTTCTGGATCCTCGGCGTGCCCCAGGCCTTCGTCTGGGGCTTCGTCATGCTGTTGGCGAGCCTCATCCCCGTCCTCGGGCCCTTCGTCGTGTGGGTGCCCATCGGCCTCTACCTCCTCATCAGCAAGGGCGACGTCGACGGGCTCCTGAGCAGCGACCGCCGCTTCGCCGCCTGGGGCGTCCTCCTCGTCGTCGGCCCCATCATCTCCACCATCGACAACGTGCTGCGGCCCAAACTCATCGGCAACCGCGCCGACGTCCACCCGTTCCTGATCCTCATCGGCGCCTTGGGCGGCATCCTCGTCTTCGGCTTCACCGGCTTCATCGTCGGCCCGCTCGTCCTCAGCCTCTTCCTGGGCGTCCTGCGCGTCTACCGGCTGCATTGGAAAGGCGACGAACTGCACGACCAAACGATGACCGGCGAGGAGGCCAAACGCCTGGCCGGCAGGCTCGTGCCGAAGGAGAAGAAGGAGCCGAAGGGCAAGCTGGCCAAGAAGGTCAAACGCGTCGTCGGTTGAAGTCGACTACTGGCCGCGCGATTCCTTGCCCTTGACGCGCAGTTCCCGGTTGTGGCAGCGGCGGCACCGCTCGGCGCGGGGCGCGTTCGTGGCGCCGCAGCGCATGCAGATCTTCTTGTCGAGGGTTCGGGCCTCGGCCTCCGGGAAACGGGCCATGTCGGTCGCGCCGCCCAAGTCCGCCTCGTTCTTAAACGTTCCGCGGCCGCTCGCTACGCGCAGCGCCGCTGCTCGAACACACGGTACGGCTTGCCGTCGTAACGGAAGCCCGCCTGGTACCGGCCCTCGGTCCCTTCGCCCACCCAATCGTGGATCGTCTCGAGCACCTTCTCGGCCCGCTCAGCGGACGTGGATAGCGTGGCCGTCGCGGTCCCGTTCGACCGATCGAGCAGATCCATCAGTTCAGGCAGGGATTGCGCCTGTTCGTGCGTGACGTTGTGGAATCCCTGGACGCCGGGCGCCGACTCGTCGTAGACGACGAGTTCGAGTTGGCCCGTGGGTTCACAACCGCCCTCCAGGCACCCCGCCAGGCCGACGAGGAGGAGACCGACCTTCCACCCGTGCACGGGCCCGTAAGGGCGCGCCCACTAGAGAAGGTGCGCGTTCGGCACGGTGACGAGTTGCAACCCGCTGATGCCCGTCATCTGGATGGCCTTGTCCAGGCGCGTGCCGTAGCCGAAGCCGGGGATCGCGACCTCGCTCACGCCGAGTCCGTGGGTGAGGATGCCCGCGCCTTGGCCGACCGTGCCGATGGACGTGCCGCCGTCGAGGCGGATGGCGGAGCCCGAGTCGCCGGGCCAGGGGTAGCCGACCCACGTCATGCTCGTCGAGCCCCAGCCGCTTCCGACGCCTTCCTTGGGCCGGGAGGGCAGGGTCACGCCGAGCGCGCCGCCGGTGACGCCGTAGCCGTGACCGGTGTGCAGGACGCGGCGGCCGGTGATGCTGGGGCCGGTGAAGACGCCGGTGGGGCCGCCCCAGTCGCACATCTCGGGGTTGACGAGGCTCAGCTTGTCCGCGTTGATCTTGATGAGGGCGAAGTCGTTGCCGACGCCGCCGTCGCCCGTGCTGAAGACGGCTTGGCCGATGAGGCCGATGTTGGAGACGGTGGCGTAGCCGCCTTGGTTGATGCAGTGGCCTGCTGTGCCCACGTACTTGTTGCCCTGCGGGTCGCTGAAGATGAAGTTCGCCGTGCAACCGCCGAGTCCGGAGATGTGGACGCCGGGGCGGATGCCTTGGCAGAGGAGGTCGCCCGCGTCGGGCGCGGGTCCGGGACCCATCGCGTCGGGCAGGGCGGGGATGACGTCGAAGGAGACGGGGACGGGCGTCGTGACCGCGAGCGCGGCTGCCGGGACGGAGCCGACGAACATGGGCCGGTACTCGACGCCGCCGTCCGTGTAATAATAGACGTCCACGAAGCCGGGCAAGCCGGCGTAGAGCGCGTGGAGTTCGTCGAGTCGCGCGAGGACGTCGTTGACGGGGACTTCCACGGCGTCGGCGCTGTTTGATTCGCAGGCCGGCGCTTCGGCGTTGCTGGAGACGGCGGCGACGGCGCCGAAGAGCAAGGGCAGGAGGGCCAGGGTCAAGGTGAGCGGACGCATCGTTTTCTAGATAGAAGGGGAACATTTGGTCCTTTGTGGTGGCTCGATGTTTGGCCCACGGTCCCCCGGCGCCACCCTGCTGATTCTGCCCTCGGACCCAGCGGCGCATCGGCTCCCCGGTCGCGGAATCCACGGACGCCAAGAGAGGGGCTTTGAGGGCCTATTCGGGCACGAATGCGCGCATGGCCTCGACGACCTCGCCGCTCGTGGCGCAGGCGGCGTACGCCTCCAGCGGTTCGCGGTTGACCTCGAGGAAGCGGGGCGCCCAGTTGTACGCCCCCACGAGCGACTGCGCCTGCTCCGTCTGGCCATAGATGACGAGGGTCGCCACGAGGGCCTCGAGCGTGGAGAGCTTCGTCGGCTTGCCGAAATTGACCGGGTTGGCCGCGACGAGGTACGGCAGCGCGCGCGACTCGGTGCGTCGACGTGCGTGGTCGAACGCGGTCTCGGCCGTCTCCCACGAACAGTCGAGGGCCGCCAGGCCACAACGGTTCGCCGTCTCGATGTCCTCGGCGGAGACGGCCTTCTCGGCAAACGGGTCGAGGAGGATCGCGCCGGGGGGCACCGCGCGCACGCGGTCCACGAGTTCGACGAGTCCCATGCGCTCGAGCTTGCGCGCCGTGCACTTCTTCGGGTCGTCCTCGTTCGTGTGGTAGACCGTGATCTTCACCGCGTCACCGCCACATCGAAGACGACGTGGTCGTGGCCGGGCCCGTACGACTTGACGACGTGCGTGCCCTCCAAGTGCGCCGACGCGCCCTCGGCCTCGAGCGCGGCCCGGATCTCCTGGAACGCCGCGTCCCGGGAGCGCGCCTCGACGACGCGGTGCACGTGGAGGCGACCGCCTTCGGGGCGAAGGACCTCCAGGGCGGTCTGCAGGAAGGGCAAGGCGTCAGGCAGGAGCCCCATTAGGACGCGGTGCGCCATGCCGCGCGGGGCGAGGTCGCGGCAGTCGCCCAGCCTCGCCTCGACGCGACCCTCGACGCCGTTGAGGCGGACGTTCTCGACGAGGTACGCGTGCGTCTCCGGCGATTTCTCGATGGCGACGATGCGTGTCGGCCTCGCGTGCACCGCCAACGGCAAGGATAGGTATCCGATTCCGGCGAAGAGGTCGACGACGGTCTCGCCGTCGAGCCGCCATTTCGAGAGGCGTTGGCGCTCCGACAGGTTGCCCGGGCTCCACATCACGCGGGCAGGGTCCAGCTTGTAGCGCACACCGGCCTCGACGTGCGTCGTCTCCGTGCGGGCGTCGCCCCACAGGAGGCGCGTGTTCGGCCGGCGGAACTCGCCTTCGATCCCGCCCACGCGGCCGAGCACGCTGCGCATGCGCAGGGCCTTCGCGTACGCCTCGGCGACGCGAGATTCCGTACCCGGCAAGGGAAGGTCGAGCAGGAGGACGTCGCCGACGCGGAAGTAGCCGCGCGGCAGGCGCGCAACCTCCTGCGCGGAGAGCTCGCGCGCGAGGCTCGCGCGCACGGCGTCCAACGGTCCGGGTCGAGCCAAGCGTGCTCCGCACGAGCATGTTTGATTTAGTCATTCCCAAGAGCCAGGAAAGCCTTTAAACGCAACCCGACTTGGGCCGGCCCGACCATGGCCTCGGACGAGAAAGTCGTCGAACGAATCGAGGACGACGCGCCGTTCGAGGTGCCCGAATTCGACGAGAAGGAGTTCATCCGAAAGGAGCTCATCTCGTTCCGGACGACCCTCGTCCTCTTCATCTTCAGCATCCTCGTCGCGGGCATCACCTTCTTCGCCTGGAAGATGACGACCCCCCACCTGCGCTTCCCGATCCTCGTACTCCTCGCGCTCGCGATCGGCGCCGCGCTGCTGCGGTTCCTCTTCAAGGCCAGCCGCATCGACATCAGCCACTGGAAGCGCCGCGAATGGGCGGGGACCATGTTCCTCTACTTCTTCTTCTGGCTGGGCTTCACGCTGCTCTTCGTCAACCCGCCGTTCACCGACGCGGCCGCCCCCAAGATCGAGGTCGCTGCCGTCCCCGGCGCGCAAGGCGTCGGCGGCAGCATCGAACTCGGCGCCTACGTGGCGGACAACACCGGCCTCGGCGACGCGCCCGTCTTCTGCGTCCACAGCTACGCCGGCGACGCCGTCCCGCCCTACGACAACCTGACGGAGGCGGAGCGCACCGCGTGCCGCCAGGACTGGCAGCGGGACGCCGACCGGCCCTTCTGGAGCCACAACGTGACCTACCCGGCCGGGCGGTACGTGGCCTACGTCATCGCAACGGACGAGAACGGCCAGGACGCGACCGAGCGCACGACGTTCGAGGTCTCGAGTCCGTTCGTGGGCAACGTGAGCCTCCCCCGGGAGAACAAGTTCGTCGTGCCCGACGACGCCATCACCGTCCGCGTCCAACCGCAGATCGTGGCCCGCACCGTCCAGTTCAGCCTCGACGGCGGCGACTGGCACAACATGGTCCCCCACACGGACCCCGCCAAGCGCGCCCAGAACTATTGGCGCACGGACGCGACCCACGAAGGATGGAAAGCCGGCACCTTCAACGTGACTCTGCGCGTCCTCGTCCAACCCACCTACCTGCGCGAGCCGGGCAACGTCCTCAAGGGTATCGCCATCGACCCGAAGGTCTACCGGGTCACGGTCGACCCTGCGCTGCCCGAGATCGGGACGCAGCAGCTTCCGGACCCTCGCGAATTCCCCTACTTCAACGCCGCTCGCACACCCGGACCCGAAGGCATCCTCGTGTTGGGCGCCGGTCTCGTGGGTCTCGCCTTGGCGAGGCGACGACGTGCCGAGTGACCTCGACGCGTACCTCGCCGAAGACCTCGGGCCCCTAGGCGACGCGACGACGTCCGCCCTCTTCGGAAAGGCCGGTCCACGCGTCCGTGCGCGCGTCTTCGCGCGCGAGCGGTTCGTCGCCGCCGGACTCGCCGAGGCCCAGACCGTCTTCGAGCGGTTCCGCGTCAAAGCCCGCCCATCCCTCCTCGAAGGCACTCTCGCGACGACGGGAGGCACGCTCGTCCACCTCGAGGGGCCGATCGCGGGCATCCTCACGGCGGAACGCCTCGCGCTCAACTTCATCGGGCGAATGAGCGGCATCGCCACCCAGACACGGCGACTCCAGGACCTCGTCGGCGCCGCCAATCCCTCCTGCCGTGTCGCCGGCACGCGCAAGACGACGCCCGGCTTCCGCACGTACGAGAAACGCGCGATCGCCTTGGGCGGCGGCGACCCGCACCGGTACGGCCTCTACGATGCGCTGCTCATCAAGGACAACCACCTGGCCGCCCTCGCCGACGTCGCGGCCGCCGTGAAGCGGGCCCGCAAGGCGGCGCCCGACCTCCCGCTCGAGGTCGAGGTGAGCACGCTCAAGGACGCCCTCGCGGCAGCCCAAGCGGGCGCCGACTGGCTGCTGCTCGACAACCTCCCGCCGGCGGGCGCGGCCCGCATCGCCAGGCAGGCGCGGCGCGCGCGACCCACCATCCGCATCGAATGCTCGGGCCGCCTCAGCGAGAAGACGCTCGCGAAGTACGCACCCTTCAGCGACCGCCTCAGCCTCGGAAGCCTCACGCACAGCGCGCGCAGTTGCGACGTGAGCCTCCAGCTCGTGGGCACCGCGAAGTCTTAAGCGAACGGGCCGCATCCGCGCGCCGGACATGGTGGAGCTCTCCAGCCTCGACGTGCGCCTTTTGGCGCTCGAGCTGCGGGCCCTCGAAGAAGGCTACGTCGACAAGGTCTACGAGACGAAGCCCGGGGAGTTCGTCGCCAAGATCCGCCACCCCCAATCCGGGCCCATGCACCTCCTCATGCGCCCCGGCGCCTACGTCGCACTTGCGACGCAACCCCCCGCATCGCCCGAGACGCCCACGACGGTCGCGCTGACCCTTCGCAAGCTCCTCACGGGCGCACGGATCCGACGCGTCGACCAACACGAGTTCGACCGCGTCCTGCGGATCCAACTCGAACGCCGAGGCGAACCCCTCGAACTCATCCTCGAGCTCTTCGGCAAGGGCAACCTCCTCGTGGCCGGCCCCGACGGGACCCTCCTCTTCGTCCTGCGCACCGAGACGTTCGCGCACCGCACGATCCGCCGCGGCGAGAAACTCGTCCTGCCGCCCCCGCGCGTGAACCCCGCCACGCTTCCCCGCACCGAGTTCGACCAACGCGTCGAGGCCAGCGACAAGGACACCGTGCGCTTCCTCGCGTTGGACCTCGCGTTGGGCGGCGACCTCGCGGAAGAACTCGTGCACCGCGCGGGCCTCGACAAGAACCGCAAGGTGAGCGAGGTCGACGTCGAGGGACTCGACCGGTTGTGGAGCGCCCTGCGCAGCCTGCTCGAAGGCCCCGCCCAGCCCGCGGTCGCCTCGACCGTGCGCGGCCCGCAGGTCCAGGGCGTCACGTTGGAGGCGCCGATCTTCCGCGACGCGGCGCGCGAGCCCGTGCCGAACCTGAGCGAGGCCATCCTACGCGTGGCCGCGCTCGAGACGGTCGAGAAGCCCAAACAGGACGACGAGGCCGCGCGCCTCGAGCGCCAGATCGTCCACCAGGAACGGGGCGTCGTCGACCTCGGCCAGGAGGCCGACCGGTGGGAACGACGCGGCCACCTCCTCTTCGCCCACTACGCCGAGGCGGCCGAGGCGCTCCAGAAGTCGAAGGCCACCATCGAAGCCACGACCTGGCTCGCCTTCGCCGAACGCGTGAAGACCCGCAAGGACGAAGCCGGTTCGTGGGTCGAACGCGTCACCGGCGTCGACACCAAACGGGCCCGCATCCTCGTCAAACTCGAGGGCGAGGAGATCCCGCTCGACCCGTTCGCGTCCCTTGAGCAGAACGCGACGATCCTCTACGACGAATCGAAACGCGTCCGCGCGAAGCAGGAGAGCGCCAAGGCCGCCCTCGCCGACGCGCGCAAGCGGCTGGGCCAGCGCGTGGCGTCGCGGCCCGCGGCCGTCGCCAAGTCGACGGCGCGGGCGCCCACGAAACGCTTCTGGTTCGATTCGCTGCGCTGGTTCTACTCGAGCGAGGGCTTCCTCGTCGTGGCCGGCCGCGACGCCGCCAGCAACGAGAAACTCGTGAAGCGCCACCTGGGCCAGGGCGACCGGTACGCCCACGCGGACGTGCAGGGCGCGGCCAGCGTCATCGTCAAGTGCGAGAAGAAGACGCCCGGCGAGCCCACGCTGCGCCAAGCCTGCCAGTTCGCCGCGACCCATTCGAAGGCGTTCGCACAGTTCGCCGCCGCCGACGCCTACTGGGTGCACCCCGAACAGGTCAGCAAGACGGCGGAGAGCGGCGAGTACGTGCCCAAGGGCGCTTTCGTCATCCGAGGCACGCGCAACTACTTCCCCAAGATGAAACTCGAACTCGCGCTCGGGATCGTCCGGCTCGACGGCCAGGGGCGCCCGTCGCCCGAGGGCACGCATCGGCGGCTCATGGCGGGGCCCCCCGACGCCGTGCGCGCCCACGCAGCACGCGTCGCCCTCGTCGAACGCGGCGACCAGAAGCCCACGGACGCCGCCAAGGACCTCGCGCCGCTCTTCGGCGTGACGCTCGACGAGGTCGTGGCCGCCCTCCCACCCGGCACCGTGCGCGTCTCCCAGAAGCCGGAGGCGCACGCGTGAGGGTCGTCTCCAAGGACCCGCAGGGCCAGGAGGTCCGCCTCGTCCCCGAGACGCTCGACGACCTGTGGCACCTCACGCACCTCATCGAGAAGGGCGACACCGTCACCGCGTGGACGTTCCGCACGAAGGACATCAAGGACGACAAGATCCGCGGCGAGAAGGTCGCCAAGGTCCGCGTCGAACTCCAGATCCGCGTCGAGGAGATCGAGTTCGCCCTCTTCGCGGACCGCCTGCGCGTGCGAGGCCCGATCGTGGGCGGCACCCAGGACATGGGCGCGTACCACACGTTCACGTTCGAGGCGGACGGCCAGAACGACCTCAAGATCCGCAAGGAGGCCGGCTTCCGACCCCACCACTGGGACCGCCTCAACGAGGCCGTCGCCGCCGCCAAGCGGCCCCTCGTCACCATCCTCTCCATCGACGACGAGGAGGCGACCATCGCGGTGCTGCGCCAGTACGGCGTGCAACTGCACGCGAACATCCGCGGCCCGCCGGGAGGCAAGATGTACCGCACCGATGCGTCCACCGAGGGCTACTTCGGGGAGACCCTCGCCGCGCTCAAGCGCGTGCGCGCCTCCGACTCGCCCCTCGTCGTCGTGGGGCCCGGCTTCACGCGCGAGTCCTTCCTCGAGTTCGTCCGCCAACGGGACCCTGCATGGATTGGCCAACTCGTGACGGAGGGCACCGGCCAGAGCGGCATGGTCGGCGTGCAAGAGGCCCTCAAGCGGGGCATCATCGAGCGCATCCAGAAGGACCAACAGGTCGCGGCGGACACGCAGCTCGTCGAGGAGATCTTCGCCGAGATCGCCCAGGACGGGGCCGTCGGATACGGCGCGCCCGAGGTCGAGACGTTGCTGAACGCAGGCGCCGTCAAACTCCTCGTGCTCAGCGACGAACTCCTCCGAACGCCCATCGGGGAAGGCCTCCTGGACCTCGCGCGCCGCACGAACTCGAAGAGCCACATCGTGGCCACGACGCACGAGGCCGGCAAGAAACTCCAGGGGCTCGGGGGCGCGGCGGCGCTCCTGCGCTACAAGCCCGCCTAGTTCGGCGTGTGGTGGTAGGGCTCGGGCGAGACGACCTGGACGTCGTCCCCATGGAGCTCGAAGACGGCGCAAGCCTCGTTGTCGGTGTAGTCCGACTCGGCGAGCGTGCCGTCCTGGTTCGTCACGGAGCAGAGGACGTACGATCCGTCCGGGGCGCCGCTGACCTCGACGTATTGGTCGACGAGGGGCCAATAGTAGTTGTCGTACCAGTTGGGGCTCAGCCCCATGTACCAATCGTTGCTGAGCGCCGGGTTGAGGCAGGGCGCGCCGCTGTAGTGGCCGGGCGCGGTGTACGGCAGGCCCAGGTCGACGAGGCCGATGTCGGCGAAGCACACGCCGGCCTTGTGGCCATGGTTGACGAGGCCGCCACGCATCTGCGTCGTGGCATCGTAGTGGTACACGGCGTACTCGTTGGCCGCGGCGTTGTGCCAGTGCGCGTGCATGGCGTGGAACTCCGCGGCGCCACCGGGCGCGTCGCGTCGGGAACCGTCGCTTCGCAGGATGCGCTGCGTGAAGTGGCCGCCGGCCATGGACGTGGCGCCCTGTTCGATCGCGAGACGGATCTCAAGCGGCCCCTCGCCCACGTTGCCCACCGCGTTGCTGAAGCGGAGGCACCGGCGCGCACCCTGGACGGCGGCCTCCTCCGTGGCGCAGCCGCGCGAGCCCAGCGCCCGGTGTGTCGGCGCCAGCGGCTCGCTGGGGACCACCGTCAGGTATCCGGGTCCCTCGCTCGGTGGGTCGGCGAAGGTGAGGTCCGTGGGGGGTAGCGTCACGAGGTTGGGCAACAGGTCGCGCGTCGGCGTCCGCATGGGTCGGGTCTCGAGTTGGATCGCGGCCTCGTACGCGTGGGAGCCGCTCACGTGGACGATGACTGCCGCGTAGGCGCCCGGGGCCGGGCGGTCGAGGCGCGCGGTGAGGGCGAAGGGCCCGAAGTAGCCCGCGCGTCCGGTCGCGACGACGTTGCCCGAGGCGTCCTCGATGCGCGTCTGGAACCAGTCCTCGAAGACGGTCGGCCAACGCACGCTCAACTCGAGGAACCCGTCCTGCATGGCCCACGGGGCCTCCGGGGCATCGATCCGGACGGGGATGCGTTCGCAATTGGCGGGCGTGCACGCCGTCGGCGGGTCCCAGCACGTGTCCATGAGGCACGGAACGATGCCGACGCCCCAACGCGGGTTCGTTCCGTCGCCCGCCGTCGAGCCGACCCACCGGACCGCCTCCTTGGGTGCGAGGGTCTCGTTGTGGACCGTGAGCCTCGCGGACGCCAACGGCGGTTCGCTGAGTGTCCGCACGTCCGCGGGCGCGAGGCAGCCGGCAAGGGCGGACGCCAATAGGAGGCAAGCGAGGCCGCGGCGACGCATGGGCCCGTCGACGGATTGAAGCTTGATAACGGTTTGCGGCTCCCGCTCGTCTAGGGATGTCCCGCACGTGTTCGCGGATCAGCGGGGAAGCGGCGAGACTTCCTCAGGAGCGACCTTCGCGCTGAAGAGGACTGGACCGCCCGCGGTGGCCGCCCGCATGGGCGTCGGCGAGTCCTTGGGCTCCAACGTCACGAAGAGGTGCTCGTACGTGTCGATGGAGCCGGAGGCGACGACGGAGAGGGTCGACGATTCGCTGTTCGTGAGGTTGCCGAGGAAGACGTACCCGATGGATTGTTGGGCGTCGTGGAGCCACGCGCGGTAGACGTAGCCGGCCGACGTGTAGTTCTTGGCGCCCTTGAAGGTGAGGTCGACTTGGAGGCCTTGGTCCGTCTCGGCGAGTCGGGCCTCGGCGCTTCCTTGGCCCCAGTCCAGGGCCGCCTTCTGGTTCAGGTCCGCGTTGCTGCCGGCCGTGGTCCCGACGGTCACCGCCTTCGTGAAGACGACGAGCGCCGACGGCGTGGCCGGCGTCTTGGTGCGCTCAAGCGACACGAGGAAACTCGTGTACGAACTGTCGACGGTCTTGTCGTCCGAGTTGAGCGTGTACTTGCCGTTGTTGAAAGTGAGGGAGCCGAGTACCAGAGCCTTCGCGCCCTCCTTGAGCGACGCGACGTAGTAGAGGCCTGAGGGGCCCGGGAGTTCTGGCGCGTTCTCGAGACTCACGGCGACCTTGACCTTGGCCGGCTGGCATTGGCCTTGGACCGCGCAGCCGCCCGTGAGCGGGTTGACGACGCCGCTCGGCGCGGTGTACGTGAGTGTGCTCTGCTTCGTCTCCTCGTTGTAAGTGACGGCGACGACGTCCTTGGTCGTGGACGTCTGTTTGCTCTCGAAGACGAAGACGCCCGCGAGCGCGACGAGGAGGATCCCCGCGCCGACCAAGCCTACGAGCGTGTCGCTGGCGACCATGACGTTCGGTCGCAAAGCCCGCGTCGATTTAAACCGTTTGGATGCAGGAATGAAGTTCGTGGCTCAAGCCGAGGAGGGCTTGCCCAGGCGCGCGGCGTACGTGAGGTACGTGACGCGCACCTCCACGTCGTTGCCATCGTCCGGGATGCAGAGGGCGGTGCCCTGAGGCGGTTGGCGCGGGCAGGGCTGGCCGGAGTCGCGCGTGAAATCGTCCTTGTAGTCGTCGCCGGCGTACAGGAGGGTGACGGTGAGCGTCCATTTGCCGGTCCCGTTGCGCGTGGTGTGGTCGCCGAGGTTCGCCCACGCCTCGGCCTCCGTGCGGCCCAAGGCCTCGCGCACATCGGGCCTCTTGCCGACGGTGGCGTTGCGCGACTGCGTCACGAACGCGTCCTTGCCGGCGGAGTTGATGACCTTGAGCGTGACGTTGAGCTCCGTGGGGCCGCGCAGTTCGAACGAGACGTTGTCGGCCTCGAAGTCTTGGTCGCCCACGTCGTCGCGCCACCTCGTGTGGAGCGTGATGCGCGTGATGTTCGCGTCGTCGATCTGGATCTCCTGGGTGGCCGTCCGCGTGGCGCCGTCGCGGGTGAGGTGGAGGGCGCTCTCGTTGTAGACCTCGTGGCTCGTCTCGGGCCACTCCACGTCGAACGCGGGAGGCTTCTTGACGACGGGTTGGGGCCAGGTGAAGAGGAGGAGGGCCGCCACGAAGACGAGGAAGATGCCCACGGCGCCCGCGATCCGGTCGCTTCGCACCCGCCGGAAGGCGCGCGTCGAGGCCACCTTGCTGCGGGGCACGGGGATGAGCTTCCGGCCGCCGGCCTCGCGCACCTTCTCCAGGGGGACCGCACGCTTGGGCGGGGTCTTGGCGTCTGCGGGAGAGACCGGTCGCTTCACGTCGGGAGCAAATGCGTCGGACTCCCGCGTTCCTCTTAAGGTTTGTTGGCGCGTCGTCGCCGCCCTCCAGCGCCCTAGTTACCGCTATATACCCCCCGTGTCTCTGGGCGGCCTCCCCCAATCTGGAGTACGGACGCATGCCCGTCGCCGGTCTCGAGCGCAAAACGAACCCACAACTCGTGGAGCTCATCCTAGAATTGCGCCAAGTGGCGGCGTCGCAGCAGTCCGACCTCTGGTCCGACATCGCCGACCGGTTGGAGAAACCCAACCGCTTGTGGGCGCAGGTCAACCTGGACCGCCTGGGCGTGGCCCTCCAACAGAACGAGATCGCCCTCGTCCCCGGCAAGGTCCTCTCGACGGGGACCCCCACGCGCGGCATCAAGGTCGCCGCCGTCAACTTCTCCGAGAACGCCCGCGCCAAGATCCAACAGGTGGGCGGGCAATGCCTCACGCTACGCGAGCTTGCGAAGATGGCCCCCAAGGGCAAGGGGGTGCGCATCGTTGCCTAGCAAGGAAAGCCGCATGCGCGCCAAGATGGCGGAGATGGAGATCGTCGAGGCCAACAAGGGCAAGAGCGCCGTCGTGGACGCCACGGGCGCCATCGCCGGCCGCCTCGCGAGCCACCTCGCCAAGCGCCTCATGCAGGGCGAGACGATCGTCGTCGTCAACGCCGAGCGCGCCCTCATCACCGGCAGCCCCAGCGCGATCAAGGCCCGGTACGACTTCAAGACCACCGTGGGCACGCGCCGCAAGGGTCCCTTCCCCAGCCGCATGCCCCACCTCCTGCTCAAGCGCACCGTGCGCGGCATGATCCCCTACCAGCGCCCCAACGGCCGCGCCGCGTTGAAGCGCCTCACGTGCCACATCGGCGTCCCGCCCCAACTCTCGAAGGAGAAGATCGAGAAGATCGAGGACGCGATCCGGCCCGTCGAGAGCGGCATGACGTTCCAAGAGATCTCACGATTCCTCGGAAAGGACATTGGGGTGAAGCCCACTGGCTAAGAAGGTCGTCGTCGCGTCGGGAAAGCGAAAGACCGCCGTCGCGCGGGCCACCGTCGAGAAAGGCGAAGGGCGCATCCGCATCAACCGCGTCCCCATCGAGATCTTCCAACCCGAGCTCGCCCGCTCCATGCTCATGGAGCCCCTCTTGATCGCCGAGAAGCGCGCCACGAAGCTGGACATCAGCGTCGAAGTGCGCGGCGGCGGCGTCATGGGACAGGCCGAGGCGGCCCGGACCGCCATCGCCCGCGGCATCCTCGAATTCACCGGCGATGACGGCCTCAAGGACCAGTACCTCTTCTTCGACCGCACGCTGCTCGTCAACGACACGCGGCGCAAGGAAGCCAAGAAGCAACTGGGCCGTGGTGCTCGCAAGAAGCGCCAGAAGTCCTACCGGTGACCCCATGATCATTCCCGTCCGCTGCTTCACGTGCGGCCGCGTCATTGCAAGCGACTACGAGCGCTTCAAGGAACGCGTGGCCAAGGGCGAGGCGTCCCGCAAGGCGATGGACGCCCTCGGCCTCGAGCGCTGGTGCTGCCGACGGATGATCCTCACCAACGTCGAGCTCCTGGGCGAAGCCGCCCACTTCGACTAGGCCTTTGCGCCACCTGGCGAAACAGCCAGCGGTCACCGAACGCTTATCGCGCCCACGGCCGAGTTTGGCCCATGGCCAAGCAGGAGCGTGAAAAGGAGAGCTACTCGTGCTGCGGCGTGGGCTTCAGCACCAAGACGGAGTTCGAGAAGCACCAGTCCAAACTCCACGCGGGCGCCATCGGAGCCACGCACGCGTCGCCGGAGCACGGGGGCGCGACGACCGGCGCGTACGAACCCGTGGGCGGCGCCGGTTAGGTCGTGCCACCATGGAGCCTGAGCCAAGCCTCGGTCCCGAGTACGCGTGTTGCGGCCAAGGGTTCTACTCGCGCCACCAGTTCCTGGGCCACGTCCGGGTCGCGCACCCGGTGTACCGTCCCCGGCCGGCGCAGCGGGCTAGCGGCGGCGGGCCGTCGCGACGTTCGCGGGTTTCGCGGCGCCCAATCGGTTGAGCGCCTCGTCCACGTCTTCCTTCGTGATGTGGCGGTGCGTCACGAAGCGGATCCGACGCGCGTCCAAGGCGCTCGCGCGCACGCCGCTCTTCTCCCATGCGGCGACGAGGTCCTTCGCGTTGCGACCCGAACCGGAGACGTCCACGAAGAGGATGTTCGTCTGGACGGCCTCCGTGTCCACGCGGAACCCCGGGACCTTCGCGAGGCCCTCGGCCAGGCGTCGAAGGTTCGCATGGTCGTCCTTGAGCCGGTCCGCCATCTTCGTGATGGCGACGATGCCCGCGGCGGCGAGGATGCCGGCTTGGCGCATGCCGCCCCCGAGGAGTTTGCGGACGCGGACGGCCTCCTGGATGAAGTCGCGCGGGCCGCAGAGCACGGAGCCGACGGGCGCGCTCAGGCCCTTGCTCAGGGCGAACATGACGCTGTCGACGCCCTGCACGAGCCTCGCGACGGGCACGTCCTGCGCGACGGCGCTGTTGAAGAGGCGCGCCCCGTCGACGTGGACCTTGAGGCCGCCCTCGTGCGCGACCTTGGCGACGGCGCCCGTCTGCGCGGGCGTCCACACGGTGCCGCCCGCGAGGTTGTGGGTGTTCTCGATGCCGACCATCGCGGTGCGCGGTTCGTGCACGTCGCCGACGTCCCGGACCGCCTCCGCGACCTGGCGCGGCGTGAAGACGCCCCGTTGGCCCTCGAGCGTGCGGATCTGGACGCCCCAGAGCGTGGCCGGCCCCGCCGTCTCGTAGAGGACGATGTGGGATTCCTTCTCGACGAGGATCTCGCTTGAGCGGGGGCAATGGACGCCGATGGCGATCTCGTTCGCCATGGTGCCGGAGGGCACGAAGAGCGCGGCCTCCATGCCGGTCTTCTTCGCCGCCAACTCCTGGAGTTCGTTCACGGTGGGATCTTCGCCGTACACGTCGTCGCCCACGGCGGCGTCGTGCATGGCGTCGCGCATCTCGTCGGTCGGCTGGGTGATCGTGTCGCTGCGGAAGTCGATGACGCGCGCGGCCATCCCGCGTGCGAGACTCGTGCGCGACTTAAAGCGTATGCCCGGGCTTCGGCCTTCGTGCCCAAGCGTTGGCACCAGTTCCGCAACCCCTGGGACCGCGAGTACGCGATGCGCGGCTCGCTCTGGCGCGGGGTGAGCGATGCTGGATTCCTCCAAACGTGGCTGCCCAAGGGAAGCCTCGTCGTCGAACTGGGCTGCGGGGACGGCAAGTTCGTGGCGGGGCTCCAGGGCGCCGGCTTCCGACCCGTGGGCCTCGATTTCTCGCGCCACGCCTTGCGTCAGGCCGCCGGACGCGTCGCGGCCCCGTGGGTGCTCGCCGACGTGCGCCGGTTGCCGTTCGCGACCGCGAGTCTGCCCGCCGTGGCCGCGCGGTACGTCCTCGGGGCGTTGAGGGCCGACGACCGGAGGGACGCGGCCGCGGAGATCGCCCGCGCGCTGGCTCCCGGCGGCCTCGTCGTCTGCGAGGAGTTCTCGACGAAGGACTTCCGAACGGGCACGGGCCGCGAGGTCGAACCCGGCACGTACGAACGCAACCGCGGGATCCTCACGCATTACTTCGACGCCGATGAGGCGCACGCCCTCTTCCCGAGTCTCCGGCATCTGTCGACGGAAGAGATCGAGTCGACGCAGCGGATCGGCGGCGGACGGGCGCGCCGCCATCGTTGGCGTTTGGCGTTCCGGCGCTAGGGCTCGTCGAAGGCTTCCAACGGGTTCGACTTCGTCGGGGGTTCGTAGACGACGCCCTCCGGCACGCGTCGCACGCCCGGCGTGGGCGCGTGGTCGACGGCCTCGTCGCGGTCGTAGATGTCGACGACGCCGACGCCATGCACCAACGAGACGTAGTCGGCCAGGAGCCGCCGGTGGCAGTTCGACACGGGACGCTCCGCGCACATCACGCACATCGGCGAGGCCGAGGCCACCTTGAGCAACTTGGCGATGCCCGCGCGGAACGTGGCGCCCCGCATCCAGTCGGCGTACCCGCGGAAGCTCGTGTTGCGCAGGCCCACGTTGGGGGAATCCCCGGCGGCCTTCCTCCAGCCACCGAGTTCGTCGCCGAGATAGACGTAGTCGATGCCGGCCCGGTGCAACCCTTTCTTGAGTGCGTCCGTCTTGAATTGGGGATTGCGGCGGCTCGCGGGGAAGCGGCGCACGTCGACGAGGACCTGGACGCCGAAGCTCTTGAGAGCCTCCGTAAACTCGTCGAGGCTCCGCGTCGAGTGCCCGATGGTCCACAGCCGCGTCATTGGCGGGCGAGGGCGCGCGCGACGATGAGCTTCTGCATCTCGCTCGTGCCCTCGTAGATGCGGGTGATCGGCGCGTCGCGCATGAGGCGCTCGACGGCGTAATCCTTGATGTAGCCGTTGCCGCCGTGGATCTGGACGGCCTTCTCGGCCACGAGGACCGCCATCTCACTGGCCAAGAGCTTCGCCATGGAGGCCTCCTCGGGTCGGAGCTCGCCGCGGTCTTCGCTCGCGGCGGCGCGCATCGTCATGAGGCGCGCGGCCTCGATCTGCGTCGCCATATCGGCGATCATGAACTGGATGGCCTGGTGCTTGGAGAGGCTCGAGCCGAAGGCCTTGCGTTCCTTGGCGTACTTGATGGCCTCGTCCATCGCGCGCCGGGCGATGCCCAGGCTCTGCGCGGCGATCGCGAGCCGGCTCGAGTTGAGGACCCGCATGAGCGAGCGGAAGCCCGCCCCGTCCTCTCCGAGGCGGTTCGCGGCGGGGACTCGCATGTCCGTGAAGCTGATGCGCGCCGTGTCGCTCGAGCGCAGCCCGAGCTTCTCCTCGTGGCCGCCCACCTCGTAGCCGGACGTCTTGCGTTCGACGACGAAGAGGGAGATGGAATCGTGCGGGTCCCCGTCCTTCGTGCGCGCGGCGACGATGACCTGGTCCGCATGGGACCCGTTCGTGATGAAGACCTTGGAACCGTTCAGGACGTAGGCGTCGCCCTTGCGTTCGGCGCGCGTCTGGATGCCCGACACGTCGCTGCCCGCTTGGGCCTCCGTGACGGCGAAGGCGCCCAGGCGCTCGCCCGAGGCCAGCGGGGGAAGGAAGCGCTTCTTCTGTTCCTCCGTGCCGAACCAGACGATCGGCAGGGCCGCGACGCTCGTGTGGACGGCGACGCCGACGGAGAAGCCCGCATCGCCGTACGCGAGTTCTTCCAGGGCGAGGAGGTAGCTGACCTTGTCGAGGCCTGCTCCGCCGTGCTCGGGCGGGATGAGCGCACCCAGGAGGCCCAAGGGGCCCAGCTTGCGCACGACGTCGAGGGGTGTTCGTTGGGCGCGGTCCCACTCGGCCGCGCGCGGACCCACCTCCTTCTTGCTGAACTCGCGCACGGTGTTGCGGATGAGCTCCTGTTCCGGCGTGAGCGAGAGGTCCACGTCGGGCGGCAGGGGGCTCCCCTTTAATGGGTTTTGAGGCGCCGGCGCACGGCGAAGGCGGCGACGAACGCCAAGGCGGCGAAGGCGAACTCGAAGCCCGGCAGGCGATCCTGCGGGTGGAGGGCTTCGGCGCCCACCTCGGAGGCGTGACGCAGCTCCAACGTGCCCTGCACGTTCCGGGCGGTCGCCTCCACGTGAACCCGCTCCTTGCCGGCCAGTTGGTCGAAGGGGACATGCCACGTGACGCGGACGGGTTCGAGGGCCCCCGCGTTGTGGTCGTATCCGGCCCACGCGGTAGGTACAGGGTTCGCCAGGGTCCTGCCCATCGAGTCCCGCACGGTGAATGTCAACGCGTCGGGGTCGAGGTCATACGCGCCGAGCGCGGCACCGATCCTCAAGTGAACGTCAGGTTGTCCCCGACGGCGCGCGTCTCGAACGCCCGTTCGACCAAGGGTTCGGCCACCGGGAGGATGGTACGCCACGGGAACCGGGGTCCAGACCGCACACGCCAGTCGGCCTGCGCGAACTCGGCGACGCCCGAACCTGGCGTCCCTGCCGCTAAGCGGGGAAGAGGGATGCCGCATTGGACCAGAGGATCTTGTCGAGGACGCCGTCGCGCCAAGTGCGCTCGCGCAGGCTCGCGAGGCATCGTTGGGGCTCGAGGAACGGGTAGTCGCTGCCGAAGAGGAACCGGTCGCTGAGCCGCCCGTTGGCCATGTTGAGGACGGATTCGGGCAGGTACTTGGCGAGCCAACCGCTCAAATCGATGCGGATGTTGGACTTGTGCAAGGCCATGGCCAGGAGTTCCTCGTGCCACGGCCAGCCCGCATGGGCGCAGATGAGCGTGAGGTCGGGGTGGCGCGCGGCCACGGCGTCGAGGTGCAGCGGTCGCGCGTAGTCGAGGAGGATCCCGTCGCCGCCGGGGACGCCCGCGCCGAGGCCGCTCGTTCCCGTGTGGACGACGACCGGCAGCCGCAACGATTCGGCCTTCGTCCACAACGGCTCCCACTTGGGATCGTTGGGATAGAAGGCTTGAATCTGCGGGTGGAGCTTGAGACCGCGCATCTCCAGGCGCGATGCGGCGCGCTCCAGTTCGGCCAAGGCCCGCTCGCCCTTGTGCGGGTCGACGCTGGCCACGGGGACGATGAGGCCCGGACGATCCTTCGCGATGCGGGCCACCGCGTCGTTGGACAAAGGTGGGCGGCGCGTCGCCGTCTCGGCGTCCCAGGCCAGCAGCAGGGCGCGTGCCACGCCGGCGCCTTCGAGGTCGCGCACCATCCGTTCGACGGACCGCACGGGGTCCTTGGTCCCAAAATAGTGAAGGCCGTGTTCGACGAGGGGCCCCCCGGAATCGACCAGGAATTCCTTCGTGGGCAAGTGGACGTGAGTGTCGAAGACGCGGGTCAAACGATGCGGCAAGGGCGTGCTCGATTTGAGGGTGACGGAGCGCGGCTCGCGCGGGAAACCCTTAACGCCGCGCCTCGACTCGGGCTCCGTCGTTGGACGCCCACACGAACGGTTCGTCCTCGCGTGAGCCCATCGCCATCGTCGGCCTGGGCTGCGTCCTGCCCGACGCGCACGACGTCGCGACGTTCTGGTCCAACCTCGAGCGCGGCCACTGCAGCATCCGCGAAGTCCCACGCGAGCGCTGGGACCCCGCCCTGTACTACTCGCCGGATCGGCGGGACGGCGACCGCACCTATTCCAAGATCGGCTCCTTCATCCCGCCGAACGGGAACCACTCGCTCCGCCACCGGATCCCGCCCAGCGTCGTGAAGTCCACGGACGCCGGCCAACTGTGGGCCCTCGAGGCCGCGGACCAGGCCCTGCAGGATGCGGGCTACCACGAGCGGGCGTTCGACCGGGAACGGTGTGCCGTCATCCTCGGCGCGACCGGCAGCGAAGAGATGCGCACGCCGACGGCGCTGCGCGTCTACCTCCCGCACGTGTGGTCGATGCTCGAGTCCGCCCCGACCGTCCAAGCCTTGCCCGAGGCGTCCCGGAGGCAACTCCAGGTCGAGGTGGAGCGCGCGTACAAGACGACGATGCCGAGCGTGACGGAGGACACGATGCCCGGCGAGCTCGCCAACGTCATGGCGGGCCGCGTGGCCAATGTCCTCAACCTGCGCGGGCCCAACTTCGTCACGGACGCCGCGTGCGCATCGAGCGCCATCGCTCTCGACGCCGCCTGCAAGTCGCTGCGTTCTCACGAGGTCGACGCCGTGCTCACGGGGGGCTCCGACCGCAACCAGGGCGTGAGCATGTTCGTCAAGTTCTGCCGTCTGGGCGCCTTGAGCGCGAACGGCTCGTTCCCGTTCGACGAACGCGCCGACGGCTTCGTCATGGGCGAAGGCGCCGTCGTCTTCCTCCTCAAGCGGCTCTCCGATGCGCGGCGCGACGGGGACCGCGTCTACGCCACCGTCCGCGGCGTCGGAACGAGTTCGGACGGTCGCGGCCGCGCCATCACGGCGCCCAACGTGGAGGGCCAGGTCGCCGCGTTGCAACGCGCCCTGACGAGCGCGGGCGTCCCCGCCCGCGACGTGGACGCCATCGAATGCCATGGAACGGGAACCGCCGTCGGCGACGTCGTCGAAGTGGAATCCCTGCGCCGCGTCTACGGCGACCGCCCGGCGGCCGAACCGTTGTGGATCGGGTCCGTCAAGTCCAACCTGGGCCACCTCAAGAGCGCCGCCGGGGCGCTTTCCGTGCTCAAGGCGGTCCTCGCCCTCCACCATGGCAGGCTCCCTCCCACGATCGGCGTCACGAAGCCCAACCCCCGCCTGAAGCTGGAGGAGTCTCCGTTGCGGATCGCCACGCAGGCCGTGGACCTGGCCCCGCCCGGTCGGCCGGCGCGGATCGGCGTGAGTTGTTTCGGCTTCGGCGGGACGAACGTGCACGTCATCCTGGAGAGTGCGGCCGAGCGGGACGCCACCCCTTGGCCGTTGCTCGTCTGAGCGTCGCGTTTGGCGTCTAGGGTCGCTCGATGAGGGTCGCGATGCCTTGGCCGAAGCCGATGCACATCGTGACGACGCCGCGCGACTTCTTCGTCCGCTCCATCTCGTGCAGGAGCGTCGTGACGAGGCGGGCGCCGCTGGCGCCCAGCGGGTGGCCGAGGGCGATGGCGCCCCCATTGACGTTCATCCGGTCCGGAGAAACGTGGGTCTCCTTGAGCCACGCGAGGGGCACGCTCGCGAAGGCCTCGTTGCACTCCCAGAGGTCGACGTCGTCGACCTTGAGGCCGGTCTTCTTGAGGAGTTTCTGCGTCGCAGGGATGGGCCCGGTCAGCATGATGGTCGGGTCCACGCCGGCCACGCTCATCGCGGTGACCTTCGCGCGCACGGGCAGGTTGAGCTCCTTCGCCTTCTTGTCCGTCGTGACGAGGAGCGCCGCGGCGCCGTCGTTGATGCCGCTCGCGTTGCCCGCCGTGACCTTGCCCGTGGGCTTGAACGCGGGCTTGAGGCTGGCGAGCTTCTCGAGGCTCGTGTCGCGGCGCGGGTGCTCGTCCGTGCCGAAGACGAGTTGCTGGCCGTTGTCCTGCGTGACCGTGAGCGGGTGGATCTCGCGCTCGAACCGCTTCTCGTCGATGGCCCGCAGCGCCTTCTTCTGGGACTCGAAGCTGAACCGGTCGAGTTCCTCGCGCGTGATCTTCCACTTGTCGGCGATCATCTCGGCCGAGAGCCCCTGCGGGATGATTTGGAAGCGGTCCGTGATGGACTTGGGCACCTGCTCGGGCAGTTGGTCGCTCGTGATGGGCACGCGGGTCATGGACTCGACGCCGCCCGCGATGATGACGTCGTAGTAGCCCGCCGCCACGCTCGCGGCGGCGAAGTTGAGGGCCTGCTGGCCGGAGCCGCACATGCGGTTCACGCTCACGCCGGGCATGTCGATGGGGAACCCCGCAGCGAGGGCGGCCTGTCGCGCGATGTTGGCGCCTTGGTCGCCCACCTGGGTCACGCAGCCCAGCACGATGTCGTCGACGACCTCGGGCCTGATGTGGGTGCGTCGCACGAGTTCGCGCAGGGTCTCGGCCGCCAAGTCGGTCGGGTGGACGTTCTTGAGGGCGCCGTTGCGCTTGCCGATCGCGGTCCGAACCGCCCCGGCAATGACTGCTTGCGACATTGGTTTCAAACCTAGCCCCTCCCCATAGATTAGAGTTTCGACGAACCAACCGGTCGTCGGCGCGGACGCGGCGACGCCTGCGCGCCGGGTCCGATTCCCGGCTTTGGAGCCCGTTCGGTCCGTGTGAACGATGAGGAGGGTTTTTCTGTCCCATGGGTTGATGAGCCGGAGTCTCCGAGATGCCTTCCGAAGATGCGGCGCCTGTTGCGCCGTCGGAGAAAAAGGAGCCTCCTCGCGAGCCCGAGACCGGCGAGCGAAAGCCGTGGTACTTCTTTCTCCTCTCCGTCGGCGCCCTGGGCATCGTCTACGGCGACATCGGGACGAGCCCCCTCTACGCCATCCGCGAGAGCTTCTCCGGCCACTTCGGCGTCGATCCCACACAGGCGAACGTCTTCGGCGTCCTCTCCCTCATCACGTGGTCGCTCGTGCTCATCATCGCCATCAAGTACATGGTCATCGTCCTGCGGGCAGACAACGAAGGCGAGGGCGGCA
>Ga0070694_100000177_pt1 | contig 33252 bp, 69 predicted proteins | sample KBSK1251metaG_FD_65470 | JGI IMG/M metagenome (GOLD analysis project Ga0070694, IMG submission 65470) | Corn, switchgrass and miscanthus rhizosphere microbial communities from Kellogg Biological Station, Michigan, USA - KBS K1-25-1 metaG | ecosystem: Host-associated > Plants > Roots >...
CTGCGCGTCGAGCGGGTCGGCCATGATTGCCCACGGCAGCCGGCGCGAGATGTCCACGCACCGGCGCTCCGTATTGGCTTCGTACTTCATGACGCCTAAGTCGGCGACGCAGCAGTCGCGCTCCGATTCCAGGCCGAGTTCGTACGCGTCGGCGGCGTAGCCCTGGCGCGAGAGCATGTTCGCCTCTACGAAGCGCTCCATTTTCTTCGCGCGACGCTTGACCGCCCAATCGCCGTCGTTGACTACGAATTGCGTCTTCGGCTTCTGCTTGCCCGCAATCTTTGCGACTGCCGTGTGCACGAGGCCGCGCGCGATGTTGACGCGCAGGACGTCCCAATCGTCGCTCGAGAGCTCTACGTTGGAGAACCATGCCGACGGCGACAGGCCGGCGAGGCGCATGCCCTCGAACAGCTCGATGTTGCGCCGCATGCGGATACGGCGCTGCGACTGGTTACGCTCCCAGTCATCGCAGACGCCGCGGACAGCAGACGCGCACTCGGCTCCACGAAGGTTGTGCCAATGGCGGTCGTCGCTTGTGGCCACGTCTCTGTGACTGACATGGCACTACCATACGTAGCAAGGCTCGTAGACTGGCAGTCTAAGCGAGTCTACCTCGGCACGAGCACCCTCATGTCGCGCCCACAGAAGCGGCAAGTCCACGCCTCCGTGACCTTGAAACGGTACCAGCGCAGGCGAGCTATCAGGTCGACCAGCCCCACTCGCCGCTGCGCCATTGGCTTCCCGCACCGGCAGTAGCGGGCGTCCATCGTCAGTAGACCTTCGCCCGCTTACCGCAGAGCCGGCAGTGATAGACGCGCGTTACTCCTAGAAGCCGCTCGTGCCAGCGCCGCTGGCATCGATGCGCGATGCCGCCGCAGCACCGATGGGTGTACTCGCTGAAACCTAGAGCAGCGTCCTGATGGGGCTCCCCTATGGGTCGAGCCCGGTGCATAACATCGACTCCGATGAGCCGCCAGAAGGCTCTCATTCGTCGGCCGCTCCGATGTCGATGCGCCGGCAGCGAACCATGATCTCACCGTGGTAAGTGTTCCACACTTGCGGTGAGTAGCCTGCCTGCCCTGGCGTAATGAAAGCGCCGGTGCGGCTCTCCTGGTCGAGTATGCGGTAGCCGGCTGGGCATAGCTCCGCGGCTTGCGCTAGGCAGTTGCTGCGCGAGCCGCCGCATTCGACGAGGTAGGCGTTCTTGCCGTCTGGCGCCATTACGACGGAGTGCTGGGCGCAGCCAGCGACGAGCAGGCAGAGGACGGCGAGCCTCACGGCTTCTCCACGTCTACCGTCAGAATGCCCTTTTCACAGTTGACCGCCGTGACGACCGCCGACGAGCGGCCGACGACGGTGCACGCTGGGCAATTGCCAGGGCTGGTTTCGTCGAAGAACATCGGCTCTCCTTCCGGGTCGACATGCCCATGCCAGTGTACGCCAAGCCCAACCTCGAAGGTAACGACAACGTCCTTCATCGCATCCCTGCTTTCCATTCCTTCGCGCTCCGCTTGCGGGCCTCAGCAATCGCTCGCTCTTTCTCCCGTTGCTGCTCGGCAGCATACCATTCGGGCGTGCCGAGCGGTGGACCTTTATCGACTGCGTCAGACTCGCCCCAGGCGTAGCAGTCGCGCCACCCGTACAGGGCCGAATCGATCGCGTGGGACAGGAACCGGTCGTCGATGTCCTTCCTGTCTTCGTCCCATTGGGCCAGCTCGAGCTCGTCTACGAGCGGCTTCGTCTCCGGCTCGTACAGCTTGATTAGTTCGTCGTCGAAAGCCCCGTTCATATGCTCGATGTAGGCGTTTCTCTCCGTCTTCTGCGCCGCTACCACGGCCAGGTTGTGCCGGCGGCGCCATTCGGACGTGTAGCCCTTGCCTAGGCCGCCCTCGTCGACGACTGCGTACCGTAGCGCTGGAAACTCAGCGAACAGGGCCTTGAGATGGTCAGCGCCGTCGCCAGGCGGCATGTCCTTGTGCTTCGTTGCACGTGCAACAGTGACAACCTTGCTGTGCTTCTCCCAGAATAGCGTGGAGAAGGCCATTGACTCCACCTTGGCCGAGCTGCCCAGGTCGACGCCAACGACGCCTGAGAGGCCCACAGGCCGCTCGTTGACCATGTGGCGAGCACGGTCGAACCTGAAGACCAGCGAGTTGAGGTCTCGTATCCACTGGCCCATGTACTCGCGGAGATAGACCGCGTTGTCGGGCGCCCACTTCTTCGCCTCGCGCTTCTTCTTCAGCCAGGACGCGGCGTGCGGTATGTGGGGATTATCGAGGACTGTCCAATGATGGGTCGGGACGCTAGCAATATCTGGGTTTCTGCCAGTCGTAAGGTCATAGAAGTGCCCAACGCACGCCGCGTTAGGGCTGCCAACGAGCCACATATCTCCGTCAAGGTCCAGTAAGGCCGCGTCGAGTACGTCTTCACACAGGTAGCGAAGCAGCGACTTCGGAAAGCTTCCAGGCTCATCGATAACCACCCTTCCGTACTTGCCGCCACGTAGTGCCTCTACCTTGCGCGCGTCGTCTCCGCCAACGAGGAATAGCTGACTGCCAGTCTCCGGCACCTCGGCCGTGAGCTCATGGTCGTTGAGCTTCATCCCCAGCCGATGAGTCTCGTTGAGCTCCTTGACGACGGGCCACATAATGCGCCGTGCCTGTACGCTCGAGAGGGCGATGTACGGGTACAGCGCCCGCTTCTGCCGTGCCATGTCGTAGAGGCCAGCGGCGCACGCGTACGTTTTGCCAGCGCGACGGCCGCAGAGCGCCGCTTTCAGCTTCGAAGGGTCGTCGACGAACTCGCGCTGCTTGGGAAACAGCCCATCGAGCCAGCGCCGCTGAGGCTTCAGCGCGGCTCGCGCGGCTAGCAGGCCCTCGGATGACATTCACGGCTGGCTTTCGCGCCGCCAGGTGTCGCAGAACGGGCAGGCGCCAGGCTCGTGCACTGGGCCCTTCTTCTTCCCGAACACCCGCTCCCACCCCTCGGCGTACTCCTTCGACGGCGGGCGGTTGATGACGCGCCCTGTCGTCTCCTTCTGCGCATGCAGCTTGCGGGCTAGCGCGGCCTCGCCTTTTAGGATGGACTCTTTCCCCATTATTCAGTCCCTCTCAACCTGGCGATGGCCTCATCTGCGACCGCCAATGCGGCAGACACAAAGTCTGTAACCATGACGGTGTCAGGCACGCCCTTGCTGCTAATAATGATTCGATTAGCCACACCGGTCAGCGCCGCCTTAGTTAGCTCGTAACGCATCTCCGCATCTTTAGTTTCCATCACCCGGCTTTCTTCTCCTGGCGCTGCTTCTTCTGCGCGATAGCTGCCTGAGTCCTGCGCGAACGCTCCGTGCGCAGCGGAGAGGCGTCTGCCTGCGCTACCCAGAACGCCCGCGAGCAATCCTCGCAGCAGAACATACCGGCGTGAAAGAGCAGGCCCTTGCACCAATGACACTGTCTCATGCTGACTTCTTCCCCTCTTCGTCGTCCGTGAAGCCTGGCAGGCCAAGCACACGGCGCACGCGATCGTCCTTGTAGGCGCAAAGGCCCTCGGCCTTGATTCTACGCCATTGCTCGTCACGGCGCAGGGACTCCACGACGTCAACCTGCCGCTCGAGCGCGAAGACACGCAAGTGAGCCGCCGACAGCGCCTGCTCGTTGGCCACGTACGCGCTAAGCAGGGCCTCGAACCTGCGCCGGCTAACGAACGGCCACCTCATTCCTTGGCCTCGTATGCGATGCAACTGAAGTCGCCACGCGTCCACACGTTGCCTCCGCCTTCTCCGTATGGCCCGTCGTCGATGAACATGTAGGTCTTCTCATCGACGCGGTACTCATCGGCCGGCATGGAACACACGCCGTAGTAGCCCTTGGCGTAATTCGGCTCGCCTGCCTCCCAGAACTTGCACGTTGCGCATGCTTTACAGCTCAAGCGGTCTCCTTCTTCCCCTTGCAGAACCTCGCCTTGTGGGCCTGCCGGCCCTGCTCGTTCTTGAACTCGGCACCGCAGTCTTCGCACACCAGCTCCAGGTTGAGCCGTCGCCAGTCGACGACGTGGCCCCAGGTCAGGCCGCTGTCGCCGATGACCAGGCTATGAGTCGCGCTGTCGTAGCGCATGCCCGGCGCGTCTTCTTCGTCGAGCTCGTAGCGCGCCTCCTTGCCGGGGAGCTTGAACGCGACATCGAGGCGTACGTAGGCGAGCTTCATTGTGGCCAACACATCTTATAGGTCCACGCGGCCAGGGCGACGAGCGCGACTGCCAGCAGAATTTGGTTAATCATCGGCGGCCCTTCACTTCGTCCTGCGTCAGCACGGAGCCGGCCAGCGCGTACACTTCTTCCAGCGAGTAACGCCCGCCGCCGAGGATGCGCGCGGCGATGGCCGACAGCCGGTTCGACGTCTGCCTACGCGGTCTCTTGCTGTTCCTCGACTTAATGCATCGAGCCATTCGAGCCTCCTTCAGATTCCACCTTCGCCTGCTCCTCAGCCGCTGCCGCCAGATGCGCCTCCATGCGCTCTCGCGGTGTCATCTTCGCGTACTGCTCCGATGTCACTGCCGCTCCAGCACTCTCGACCAGCTTGCGCCGCGGACCGATAGCGCCCCACGCTTCCAGCTGCACGCGAATGGCAGCGATGGCAGCCTTCAGGTCTGGCTTACCGATGCCTTCGCTGTCGGTCAGCTCGAGCGCGCGGCGGATGATGCCATCGAGCTCGGCCACCTTCGCCGCAACCTGCCCGGTCACGTCGCCGTAAATGCTGATCGCGCGCGAGGCATCGAGGAAGATTCGGTTGACGTCCCTGTGCGTCCTGCCGTGCTTGATTGCGAGGTCGTCGACCGAGTGGCCGTACCACCGCTTCGCCAGCATCAGGCGGACAATCTCTTCGCGTAGCTCGTTGTCAGTCATTGCTTCTTCTCTCTCGCGCTCAGGTTTACTTCGGCCACTTGCGTGGCCCTCTCGCAAAGCTGGCGCCACCTCTCGGCCGTTCTAACCGCCTCGGCCACATCGGCGCGAAGCTGCTCATTCTCCGCTCGGAGTTGAGCCCAGCGCTCGTTGCGCGCATATAGCGCGGCGATGTCGTGCCTGGCCTCGTACAGGACCTTGTAGGCCATCTGTATAGGCGAGTAAGTTGACTCGTCGGCGTCAAACCAGTCGTAACGCGTCTCCCCAGCCTTTGCGTGCTCAGTCATCTGCGTCCGGCCCTCTCTCCAGCTTCTTCAGGCGCTTCTCCATGCCAGTGAGTATGGTATCCGCCTGATTGCGTGCCTCCGCCAGCTCCTCTGTTAGCAGGTCGATATGGTCGAACAGCTCGTCTTTCTCTTCCTCGAGCAGCGTCTCACAACGACGCAGAACGTCGAGCCTGCCCGCGGTCAGTCTTCTAGTGCAGCGCATCCCACACCTCCCGTAGTATGTGCCAGATGATGGCGGCGCCGATGTACACGCTCAGCGTAACCAGCGCGATGCCAATGCAGAAGCCAACGACGTAGCTCATCGCTTCTCCAGCTCCTTCACGCGGGCCTCGGCGGCTTCGGCTCGTTTGCGCTGCTCCTTCTCGCAATCCCAGGCGCCAAGCGTTCTCTCGTTCGCGGCTCGCTCGCACGCGGCCCACTCGTCCCGCTCCTTCTCCGCCTCGGCCAGCTTCGCTTCCAGCTCGCGGCAGCCCGGGCACTCTCCGTATTCGGGCACGTCCGCGTAGTACTCTTTGATTATCTCCTCTTGCTCGGACGAAAACTTCACTCGCTCGTTCGGATTAGGCATCGTCGTTCTCCTGGGCCGCGAGAATGCGCAGCGCCTCGCTGAATGCATCGAGGCGGCCGGCGTGGTACCGGTCTTTCTGAAACCCCATCGACTCACTGCGTTTCTGGCCTAGCGCCTCTTTAATCTCTGCCGCTGGAGTGATTGCGTAGCAGACACCTACGCCGCACTTGCGGCCAACGTGGTATTTGCCGCAGGCTCTGCACCCTGGCTTGCTCTTAGTCATCGGCTTTCTCCGCGCGCTCTGCGACGTCCATCCAGTAGAGCAGTTCTTTCTCTTTGCGGTCCAAGGCTAGCTCACGCTCGGCAAGCTTCGCGCGCAGCTCGTCTCGCTCGGCCACGCACTGACGGCCGTAGTGCTCCAGCTGGGATAGCTGCACTGTCAGCTCGTCGACCATACGGAGGAGCGCCTGCCCTGCCTCGGCGCACATGCAATCGCAATTCGTCACCGTCTCGCGGATAGCCGCAAGCTCCGCGTCATCCGACTGTGGCTCGTGGAATTTTGCCTCGTCGCAGTCACGGCACGGCACTTCGGGCGGTTGCTCGGGTGGCTCTTCGCAGAACTGGCAGTGACCACTTCCTGGCCGGTGCGTGCAGTGCCGAACGCTCATGGCTTCCTCAGTGCCAGGAAGCCCTGACACAGGCAGGCGATGACGTACTCGACGCGTTCAATCTCGTTCTTCGGCAGCTTGCCGGCGAAGCCTTGGTAGACGCGTCGCTCTCTTCGTAGTCGTCTCAGGACAGCCGAGCGGAACCGCTCCACCTCACTCGGCCGGCGCTTCCCTGCTGTGCGGCTCATCGCAGCCTCACGCCCGTTCGCATGATGCCAAGCACGTCGAGCAACCAGAGCGCCAGGAGAAGAATAGCGACGCCATAGAAGATGCTCCGCCACACTGACGGCATGTCTATCTTCCCAATCAGCCAGACGAAAAACCCGCACACGGCGACAATCACAATGATCTCGATGGCCGATAACTTAGAGCCCATGGGTCCCCACCTTCCGCTGGTACTGTTCCAGACTTTCCATACTTCTCAGATTATCCACACTCGCAAACGATGCGCAACACACGACGGTGGCTACGCAAAGTTTGCCATACATAACTCCACTTGATGGGGGTACGCGCCCCCTGGTATGGCTCGCGTGGTCTCCGGTGAGCATCTTCACGAGTACCCTCCGTTGCTCTTGCGTATCTCGAGCCAGCGACGGATGACGAGCTGGACGACGTAGCCGGCCATAAGGGCCAGGAAGAGCGTGCAGCCGGTAGAGACGTGGCCAGCGATGGTGATGAATGTGTCGCTCATGTCGACCACCACAGGAACAGGGCTACCGTTGCAAGCACGGCGCCGAACAGGCTCCCAAGCACGAACGGTTCTATCACTGGCTCCGCCTCCCGAACGCGCGACGCTTGCAGCTGTCACATGCTGGCATGCCGTGGACTCTCTCGACGGCAGCACGGTCACACCAGTAGCATCGGCCGAGGGCCGGTGGCCGGTCAGTGTCGCTCGCTACGACGTCGTCGTCCTCTGTGTACGCATGGTCAATGTTCGACGCCTTGCAGCCAGGCTCGCAGACCTTGCCAGCTGACTGTCCGCAGCCGGGGCAGTAGTACGGCGTGAAAGCCATCACAGGCATTGGCGTTGGCTCGCAGTCGCACACTGCATCCTTCCAGATTGAGCACGACAGCGGATGGCCTGGCCGATTTAAACACAACGTATCTAGGAACAGCATTCAGCGACCCTCCAACAGTTTGCGTACTGCCGACATTACAGCAGAGTTGTTCTTAAGCTTACGCAGTGCGCTTGCTTCAATCTGACGCACGCGCTCGGGCGTGATGCCCATCTCGTCGCCAATCTCCTTGAACGACATACCCTCAGCGCCAACCATCGCGTGCACCGATGGCACGCGGTCGCGCCGCTTACGCTCTCCCTTGCAATCTATGCACTCAAGCTGAAACCCGTTCGGCATGGCTCTGTTGCGCCAGAAGTCTGCGCCGTCGAGCGACGTACGCCTGCACGTCGTGCAGTGCGGCCGGCGACGCAGCTGGATTACAACCCCTTGAGTCTGCCGCGCCACGACGCCTCCTTGACCTCTCTCAGTTCCTCCGCCAACGCCCTCGCCTCACGAACAGCTTCAGCGTTGCTGCGTACGATGTCGTTGGCCATCATGGCCTGGAAAAACGTCGTAGCGATGGCCACGAATATCCCCACTGCGAGCACGATAGGCTTGCTCATATGCCGCGCTTCTTGTTCTTCGCGCGCTCGAGCTCACGCTTGAGGAATGCGTTCTCGACCTTATACTCGCGCCAGGACTCTTGGCTTACTTCCAGATCGGAACGCAAGTCAGCCGCCTCCGCGCTTGTGCTGCGCTTCAGGTTCTCCAGCTCGCTACGGATCTCCTTGACCTCCTCGATCGCCTTGATGCCACGCTCGCTAGCCTTAGGCGAGCGGTCGAGCATCTTCTTTGTGAACTCGAGCTCGCCAATCAGCCGCTCGCGCTCCTTCTCGGACGCGGCGAGCTTGTCGAGCAAGCCGTCGACATGCTTCTTCGCGTCACCAGCGAAGACGACAGTCTCTTGCAGCTGCGCCGAGCCGTGACGCTGTTGAGCGTTCGACCCAATCGTATGGCGAGCAAGGCTGTAGCAACCTGTGCACAACTGGTAGCCGGCGACCTCGCCGCAACGAATGCACTGGCTCATGCGTCACCACCTCTCACGAGCCTGACTACTTTCTGCCCAGTCGTAGCAGCGATGAACGCCTGCAGCTTGCGGTTCTGCCAGTTGCCGATGCGCGTATCCAGCATCAGCAAGCGGCCGACTGCCCACAGAGTCACGGCGCGAACGTAATCAGATAGCTTCAGCATTAGTTCACCCACTTAGCGTCTAGCGTTTCATCGTCGATGTCGCCAAGTTGCATGAAGAACTTGCGCTCTGCCGCCAGGCGCTTGCGCGCGCGTCGTGCAGCGAAGTACGGCGACATTGCTTCCTGTATCAAGTACGCGGCGAGGTGGCCACAGAAAACCGCGGCGGCCAACCAGATAAAATACATCATGCTGCAACCTCTTTCAGTTCGATATGAATACGAACCGCGTACTCCCTCGGCCGCCCCTTCTCCTGCTCATAGAGCCACTGTATGACCTTGCTCCCGTCGTCGATGCCTAACCAATCCGCAACGCCATCCTGCACGTGCTTGAACGATGCGTGGAAGTTCCCCGGGTCGAGCTCGCGCGGCGCGATACGCGTCAGCGTCACTTGCCAGCCGCGATAGTGACCTGGAGGAATCAGCAGGCAGCCGCCGAGGGCCAGCACGGCTAGCCCGCGCTGCTCCTTCGCGCGCTTCGCCTTCTTTGCCCAATGCTCACGCTGGTTCTCCAGCGTCACCAGGCGCAGCGGCAGCGTCACCTCTCGGATAATCACTTGCGCCTCGATGCAATCTCGTGCAGCACGACGAGTCCGCCGAAGAAGACCACGATCGCAACGTCAATCAGTTTCTTCTTCATGCTGCCCACCATCTCCGCTCCGCCTTGCGAAACCTCTCGAACCACCTCGCCGCGCACTGCGGCGAGATATTCAATGCCCACGCCACATGCCCCGGCTGCACACCCTCGACGAACATTCGCTTGGCGAACGTTGCCCTAGCAGCTGCCACGATGCCGCCGACGCGCCCGCCGTGCCTGCCGTTGCCGCGTAGCTCGCGCAGTGGCACGCGCCACTCGCACGCAATCTTGTCCAGCTCCCTTGCAATCTCCTGCCGAGTCACGCAACCTCCTTGGCTCGTACGCCTGCGCGGTAGATGGCCACTGGGCACTTCGCCACTGCGGCGTGCACGGTCGTGTGGTCCACCCCGAACAGCGCAGCGATGCGTGGATAGCTCCACGTGCCGGTGCCGTACATCCGAGCCCAGAGCGCGTGCCTTGCGCCGGCTGGCCCCTTGTGCCTGTCGCGGCTCACGAGCTCGGCAAGCGTGACGCCGTACTCGAAGGCGACTTCGCGCGCCACCGGCAAGAGGCCGCGCATGCGCAGCGCGTCGATGATGTCTCCGGCGATCACTTGCCACCGCCCGCGCCGATGCCGCGCACCATGCTCGAGAGCCGCGCCGCTCTCGTCGCCTGTTCTTCCACTGACAGTGGAACTATGGTCGTTGCCTCCGACTGGGCAGGCGCTGGCTTTTTCTGGACGCTGCCGGAGTGCTTGTTTAGGTCGCGCTCCAGAGCACGGAGTGGGTGTTGGTTCTCAACTAGCCAATTGCGGCCACCAGGATCGCGTAGGAACGACTTTACGACACGGGTGGTCCATTCCTCCGCCCCATCGCCAGCGGACTCGTTGGCGAGCCTCCCAAGGCGCTGGAGGAAGTAGTCCTCGCTGCCCCGGCCGTTGTCGGCTGCAAAGATGTAGGACTTGCCGTACTTCTTCGACCAATGAACGGACCAGACGCGCTTGGCCAGGTCGTAGCCAGATTCTTTCCTGGCCGGCGGTGGGCGGTCAGACTTGGAGACGAGTCGAACCCGGGCTTCTTCATCCGGAGTGAGCGGCGCCTCCGGATCAGATAGCTCAGCTAGGCTAGGCACGGCTAGGCACGGCTCGGAGTGACAGCCTGTGACATCGTGTGACTCGCCGTGACTTTCTGTCACGATACCGTTCGCCACTGTCACGACCTGTGACGTCGGAGTCACGCCGTGCGACAATGCCCTCGCGTGGTCTCTAGCGCGCTCTCGAGCGGCTCTCTGCCTCGCTCTGTCGCTCTGATGGCACTCTTGCGCCTCGATGAAGTTGGGCGCGGCTAGGAGCTGGACGTCCTCGCGATAGATGAGCATGCCGTCATCGAGAAGCTTCTTGAGCGGCTTCTCCACATCGTCCCAATCGGCGCGAATCTGAACCGCTACGGCCTTGAGGCCGAGCCTGCCCAAGTCGAGAATGCCGGCGCGGTCTAGCTCGCGCAGGATGAGCCCGAACAGGCCCCGCGCTTGCCACGGCAACACGTTCCATTCCGGAGTGTTGCGCGTGTACCAGCGCACGTAACGCTCGTCCTCCCACCGCATCAGAGCGCCTTCGCCGACCGGACAGGACCTCTTACCTCCGACGGCTCGAATCCGAGCACACGCAACGCGTGGATAACGCGCTCCTCGGTCAGCCCGTACATACGCCGCCCTCGGCAGTAATTCTTGACCGTCTCCACGGTACACGCGGCTTCTGCCGCCACCCGCAAAACGTCCGCCCGTGTCAACTGAATTGCGCCCATATACCCTCTGTACCCTAATCCGACGACTCGATTCAAGAGTATTATGCACTTTTCTGTTGCTTTCGTTGTGGTCGGCGGGATATACGCGCAGGCCCGCCTTGCATACATGTAGGAGTGTTTACAGCTTGCTCACAATTGCAAGCGAGCTGCTCATGCGAAAGGCCGAGAAAACGCACGCCAAGCCAGCGCGCCAGGCGCTCGAGTGCGTCAGTCTCCGCGCGCAGAAAGGTACTCAGGCGCATTAGCGTGCGCGGGCCCTCATCGGCCTCACCGGCGTGTCTGTAGCGCGCTCTATGCTCCATCCGGCGAGCAACCGGCGCCGTAGCGCGTGATAATTAATACCGCTGCCAGCTGACAGCTCTCGCATAGTCAGACCGCACCGTAGCCGCTTGCCCTGGCGCTGCGGCAATCCCGGGCAAGCCCGCGAGCAGACCTTGGTCGTTCCTCTGGAGACTCTATACTCGGTAAGCCGGAAGACTGCGCCGCAACGGCATACGACGGAGCCGCGTGCCAAGGCTTTAAGCCGCGCGGCCCGCCGCTTGGCGTTGGCGCTTGCCCTGGCCTTGACGGCGGGAGAGCGACGGTGCTCAATGGCCATTGACGTTTTATCCCACCATCGGCCGTACTCTGCCCACCTAGATAGGTGGCGCTTGTGAGCGTTGAAGAGCGCCGACTCGATTCTGTCAGCGTCCGATTGAGAGAAGAGCTCCTCTATCTCTCCACGAATGGCAACCCATGTCATTCGCCGTCCTCCAGCCACTCGTTGTCGTCGAGAGAGCCATCGTCCGCTGGCACGTAGCTAGGCCCGTAGAAGTCAAACGGGTCCATGCGCAGCTCCCAGGTATCGTGGTCCGCCTCTTCAACGTTGCGGCCCCACTTGGCCTCCTCCGCTTCCACTTCGCGGTCGAAAAAAAACTTGCCGGCGAACCATTTCCGCGGCGGCCTCATCGTGCCCTCGTCTTGACAATCCCTGGCAGCCGACCGAATCGCTTTCTGGCGCGGCCCTTTGCTGCTAGCAGGCGAAGACGCGCGCGCTCGCCAATGGCGCTTGGTAACGGAAACACGGTGGCGTATTCGTGAGTCGTGAGACGTAATGGATGGCAGTTCACTTGATGGCCTCCAACCGCTTGCGCATCTCCTCGCGGCTCAGTGCCGCCGCATGCTTCTTGTCGACGCCGCTGACGGCAATGCGCTCGAGCAACGCCATGACCTCTCGCTGCGCCTCGGCCTTATCGATGCAGCCATCGCCCTCACGGTAGCGAGCGCCATCAACGTAGACGCGCCACTGCCAGCAAGCCGAGCCGTACCAGGCCACGCCGACGACCTCGTCGCCTTCCAGCAGGCGCCACTCGCCAGGTACGAGCTCGAACCAGATCACGACTTGTCCTTCAGCGCCGCAAGCTCCGCCTCGACAGCGGCGATGTGCTCGAGAAGGCGGCTCATGCGCCTTGCGTCGAACCGGTCAAACTTCTCGGCAATGTCAGCGAGGGCGCCAGCGTCGAGTCGACGCGGCGGCTCCTGCTCCATGGCCATCGACATGTGCAGGCGAATCATTGCTCGCCTCCGTCGTCAACGATGGCAAGCCAGATGAACTTGCGGCCGTGGCACTGCTGGCAGACGATGCCTGAGCCGACGCCGTACTCGGGCCAGACGGCCACGCGCCCGACGCCCTCGCACTCGTCACACCGGCGCTTCTCCAGGCGCCTGCCGCCTTCGAAGGGCGGAGCTTTCTGCGGCGCGCTCATGCTCGCTCCCTAATGGCGCGGCGTATGTCGCGAAGCTTCTCGACGGCGAGGGCAGTTGTCGGGCAGTCGACCAGCAGGTAGTAAAGCGTCCCAAACGCCCCTGCCAGGTCATAGCAGTCCGTTTGCGTAAGATGGTCCCTGTCGTAGCGGGCCTTCCAGGCCGCCTCGCACATCTTCTCATCCGTGGGGTCTTCGACGGACCAACGGTCGCGCGTCTCGTCGCTGCCGAAGATGATTCGCCTGGCGACGAAGCGCGGCGCGCCTGTGACACCACTGTGCGACGGCTGGCGCTCGTTAGCTACAGTTGCAGCGGATTGCGACGTGTCAGAACTTACAGTGTCGGATGAGACGTCTGCTGCTATCTCTTCTGAATCATTGAGTGGGCTGGCGGGGATTCGAACCCCGGCCCGACGGATTAAAAGTCCGGAGGTCATTGCGTATTCACCGATGTTTTTGAGGGTTTTCTGGAGACTGTGACGTAACTGTGCTTTCTGACTCGCCTTTCTCTGTGAGCGCTGGCCACTCCACCCCTTCAATCAGCCTGGACGTGACATCGAGGTCATCGACCACGTAGCGCTCGTCCAGCATGCGCGTCGTCGTGTGCCGGCTGATGTTCTTCAGCACCTCGTTGGGGATGCCGGCGTGGCTCAGTAGGGTCATGTGCGTCCGGCGTAGGTCGTTGCTCGAGCAGCGCTCGATGCCGGCCCGCGCGCATGCGCGCTTGAGCGCCCGATTGAAGTTCAGCCAGGGCGAGAAGAGCTTGACCGTCTTCGGCCTGCCGTAGAGCGCCCACTCCAAGAGCCGGCGGAAGGCAGGCGCGATGGGGATGACCGCGTCGGCGCCCTTGCTCTTCGTCCCCCGTACGCGCACGCGCCACGCCGTCAGGTCATGGTCCTTCATCTCGGCGTGCTCAGACTCCGACATGCGCCCGCCGACGGCGATGTGCCAGGCTACCTGCTGCGCGCGCTCGATAGACTCCGTGGCCAGGAAGGCACCGATGAGCGCCGCAATCTCCGGCCACGTCAGGAAGCGCTCGCACTTCTTGGCTCCAACGGCGAACCGCCTGGAGCGGGTGACGTGGTCGACGTTGTGAGGGTACGCGTTGCGCGCGCTCTCGAGCCGCAGGCCCAGGCGCAGGTCCTGTAGCTCTTTATGGATGGTGTGCTGGCTGACCGTCGTGCCGTTGGCCGCCCCTGGCTCCGTACGGCGCTGAGCAATGTACTTGCCTACAAGGTCGTACGTCACCTCTGCCAGCGGCATCTCTGGCCCCCACAGGCGAGCGAAGTGGCCGAGCTTCTCCTCGTGGTACCGGATGGTCTTCTCCGTCACCAGTCCGCGGCGGCCCTTCGCTGCCCGCCTGTCCTCCAGCACGTGGGCGATCATGTCGGCAACAGTCGTACGACGCGCGGTCGCGTTATTCGGGTCGGCGGCTTCTCGCTCGAGCCGAGCTCGGACGACGCGCGCCGCTTCCCTATCTTGGCACCCGGTAGAAAGCCGCTGGCCGGCGACCGTCGTCCACCATGCCCGCGAGCCAGGCCGCCGCCAGAGGCCATCCTTGCTGAACTTTCGCCTCTTCTTGCCTTCCATGCGTCGAAGCCCTCTCTAGAGACACGCCACCGTGGGACCTTGCCCAGCCCTATGTCAATCGCGCCCATCTCACGGCGCATCAGGTCGCCAGCGTGCCGGCGCGAGCAGTGCAGCTCGAGAGCGACATCAGACGGCGTAAGGTGCTCAGCTTCTGTGTTCATCGGTCTTTCCACCCCTGGTCCTTCAGTATGCCGGCAATGTTCGGCGGCTTGTACCCTGCGCCCTTACGCACCTTGCCGCCTGGCTCGTCGGGCATCTCCTTACTGTCGTTCGATGCCGCTACCTCCGCGTCAACCTCACGCGAGTCAATTCCAGCGGCGATATCGTTGCCGTACGCGACGTAGCGGATATCAGCATTCGCATCAGCATAGGCAACGAGGTCGACGCGGACCGCGCAGTCGTCAATTAGCCGCTCGGCGCCAGCGCGCAAGTAGACGATGATTCCGCCCGCCTCGTCGTCGCCGCCGAAGCATGCGCCAAGCAGTTCAAGCGTCTCCTCCATCTGCCAGCGGCAGCGGTTGCGCACCACATCTTCTGGCGGTACGCACGGCGCGCCAGGCGTTGGCTGCCCAAAGCGCCGCATGAACGCGGCGACCTTGTCGCTCGGATAGCTCACGCCGCCCCCTTGCGCTCGTCTGCCAGGCCAAGCTTTGCCTGGATTCGGCTGCAGATACGCTTGCGGTACCTGTTGATAAGCTGCTCCGCGAACGCAGTACCGACAGTGCGCTTATCGGAATACACGTCGCCGCAGTTGCGCGTCGGCACCGCCTTCTTGCGACTGCGAAACTCAAGCGTATGCCTATCAGGCATGAGTCCATGCGCGCGGGCAATAGCTTCAGCGTGGCGCCTGTTGACTGGCGACATGCGAGTTATCCCCAGCTCGACGCGCGCCAGCTCGGCCTTGAAGAATGCCGTTTGCTGTTCTGTGAGCTTGCTACTTACGAGGATTCTTAGTAACTCAGTGTCTGACATGGTGGGGGCTCCTGTCTTCGGCGCCGGTATTGGCGCGTCCATCACGGCGGCATGCTGCGTACCGTTGCAGCGTGTTGTTCCGATTATCACCTGTGCGCTTGCGCAAAGCAATTATTAATTGCTCGACGTTGCGTTTTTTGTGGGAGGCGTGGTACATCGGAACGACATGTCCTCCGCTCGCAAGAAGTCTGGCCGCCCCAAGTTGACGCCGTCCGAGAAGCGCACCGCTCCGCTGTACGTCCGGCTTACACCGTCGGAGCACCGCGCCTTCAAGAAGCTGGCGTACCCTGAGCCAGACGCCTACGTGGCGAGGCGCATTATCCTGCGTTGGATGGGCCAAGAGCGAGAGAGATCCAAGCAAAACGGGTAGTTGCTAAGAATCGTTTTGCGCTTGCTTAAAAGTGCTTGATATTCTCTCGGGGCGCCCGTAGTCTGAGGGCATGTCCTCACCATCTTCCGCCCCTCCTGCCAGCCTCAGCGACTCCACAAGTAAGCTCCGCCTGAGCCTCGATGCTCTCGCGACGACGCTGCCGCCGATGACGGTGTGCGAGCAGGCAGTACACGATGCAATCAAGGCCAGCGAACGAGCGTTCGCCGCATGCCGTTTCATCGGCATTCAACGTTCGCCCGATGGCCGTGACCTCATCTTGCGCAACTGCTCTTGCGGCTCAACGCTCGCTAAAGAGGTGCTCTGATGGTTAAGAAGGCCACCGAGCTCAGTCGCGCCGAAGACATCGAAGACATGGTCAAGGCCAATGCCGTAATGGCGCTTGACCAGCGCACCGATACGCAGTGGGCAGACGCAGCGTTCACCAACTACGCCGCGCTTCAGGCGTGCCTAGATTCGTACTACGAGAACGCGACCGACACGGCGATCGAGATGGGGATCAAGCACCCGTGCCTGTTCGAGTCGTACCGCGCGCACGTGCGCGCCGAAGCGGCAAAACTCGGCGTAGAACTTCCGGAGGACTACCGATGAAGCAGCACTGCATTGTGTGGGTGAAGTACGAGTCTGACGAGCCGTGGTTCCCTCTACCGCGGCCTGCGCGGTACGGCCGCGAGCTGCCGCCGTTGACAGAGCGCGAGGCGTGCAAGGAGGCTGAGTCGCTCCGCGCGAGTGGATTGCCGGCGAAGGCTCTGCCCGTAGGCGTCGACCCGAACGCGGCGAAGGTGGCGTCGTGAGCCGGCTGCGGATTATCGCCGAGCTGGAGGAGGCCCTCAGCGAGCTACGCTGCTCGCAGCTCATTACAGACAAGGAAAGGCGTCTCTTTAGATTGTGTGACGCTGCTCTTTTTGCTATTCTTAGTGACCTCGAAGCTCGCCTAGCTCGCATTGAGACGGGGCGTTCGTGACGAAGGAAGGGGACACCATGAGGATTCTACTCATCGACCTGAGCTCACTTTTTCGGCCAATCTGGGAGATGTCGGGCAAGGAGGCCGACCAGGATTACGCATCGAAGACCACCGTTGCGCGCGTCCACGACATGGCGCACGGCTTCGACGCAGCGGCCGTTTGCTGCGATAGCCGCAAGTCGTGGCGCAAGGAGCTGGCGCCTACCTACAAGGCGCAGAGGCCGAAGCAGGAGGAGCCGCTGTATCACCAGTTGCGGCTCGTCAAGGAGCAGCTTGCGGCAGACGGCTTCTGCGTGTGGGAGGCGGAAGGCTACGAAGCGGATGACTGCATCGGCGCAGCGGCAGATCGGTTTTTTGACCGAGGCCACGAAGTGGTAATCGCGTCTAGCGATAAGGACCTTTGCCAGGCCGTGCGGGTCGGAGAGGACGGGGCCTTCGGTAGCGTGTCTATGAAGTCGCTGCGCTCTGGCGAGCTCATGGGCCCCGCCGAGGTCAAGGCTAAGTTCGGCGTGCGACCTGACCAGATGCGCGACTGGCTCTGCCTCGTGGGTGACGCAAGCGACAACATCGTCGGGGCCAAGGGGATCGGCGCCAAGCGGGCTACGGAGCTACTGCAAAAACACGAATCTCTAGCCAATATCTATGCTAATCTCGGCAACACTTGCGATGCTCTCGGACTTACGCCGTCGGTCTTTACGGCGCTGAAAGAGTCTGTCCACATCTGCGAGCTAGGCCGCAAGCTCATCACACTGCGCACGGATGTTGACCTGCCGTTCGCTGACATCTTCAAGCCGCGCGTGGCGAAGACTGCGCCGGCAGAACTGGAGGACACGATGGGAGAGATTATCGATGGGGAGACAGGGGAGGTGCTGCCTGAGCCGGAGCAGAAACTGCGACCGATTCCTAGCATAGGGAATCCGACGAAGGCAGAGCGCCTGCACTTGGAGGCAGAGAAGGAGAAGCAGTCGACGGCAATGGTTCACGTTGAGTGGGCCCAGACGCTTGAGCCGAGGAGCCTCAGTGCTGCGATGACGTTAGCGAGTGCCATCTTCGCAAGTCGGCAGTTCGCGGCCTACGGCACGGCCGAGGCCGTTCTGCTCGCCATCATGACGGGCCGCGAGCTCGGCATCGGCACCATGGCGGCCATGCGCAGCATCCACATCATTGAGGGGAAACCGACGCTGTCGGCGGCTCTAATGGCGGCGCTCGTCCTTCGCAGCGGCAAGGCCAAGCAATTCGAGATTATCGAGCGCACGAACGAGCGCGCCACCATTCGCTGCTGGCGCGATGGCGAAGAGAAGCCAATCGACGTGACGTATTCGGTCGACGACGCGAAGCGCGCTGGCCGAGTGAAGCCTGGCAGCGGCTGGGAGAAGAATCCGGCTGATATGTGCGTCGCTCGCTGCCAGGCCATCGGTGCTCGTCTCAAGTGGCCCGACGTTGTCGCCAACATGTACCTGATGGACGAGCTCGGGCGAGAGGAGGCCGCATGAGTGCCGAGATTCTATCAACGCTGAAGCGCATCGAAGCGAAGCTAGACGCCGTGCTCGCTACTCGCCAGCAGGCGGAGCGCTCGCAGCCGCAGACGGAGCCAGCGGCGGCGCCGAACGTAGCGACGGACGCCAGCCTCGATGCGCAATGGGGCAACCCAACGGTGAAGTTCAATCCGCGCGATTGGACCGGGACCTCGTGCAAGGGCATGACGTACGCCGACTGCCCGCCAGAGTTTCTAGACATGCTTGCCAACGCGCTGGAGTTCTTCGCTAACAAGAACGCCGCTACGGACCCAAAGAAGGCTGGCTACGACCGAATGGACGCGTCACGCGCGCGCGGCTGGGCACTGCGTCTACGCAATGGCTGGGACAAGCCGAAGACCGGAGGCGCAAGCAGTTACGACTTTGACGATACGAACGAGGGTGGGGAGAAAGATATTCCGTTCTAGATGACAGCAAGAAATCACCACCGGGCGGCGGGGCTCGGCAGCGTGCAGATGAAGACGCGCGCCAGGCCCCGCTTCTGGGTGTATGCCCCGCAGGCCAAGGGCGAGCCAATGAGGCTCATTGCGAAGTGCGAGACGGCCTACCATGCCGAGAAGGCCCTCTTGGCCTGGTACGTCGTGAGAGCAGTTGAGATGATGGCGGAGATGGGAGGCACATGCGTTACGCGTGTTGCATCCTAGCGCTAGCGGCAATCGGGTGCGGCGCGACTCCCATGGAGTTTCGCTACAGGCCGGTGTTCGTCGACCCAGCCCTTGGCACGGCCCCGGAGGAGGCGTTGGCAGAGTGGCAGGCTGCGTCGGGCGGACTGTTCCCGCCCCGAGAGATTAGTTTCTACGTGTCCGACCTGCCGGGTACATTGGCCGGCAGGACATCTCCCTACAGCCAAGACGGCAACCACTTTACCATCGACATCGACACGGAGACGCCCGCCGCAGACATACGCCGCGTGTTGCTACACGAGCTTGGCCATGTCGCCGGCTTGCGGTTCGGGCCTGACCTGGAGTCGTCCCACTACACCGGCACGGCGCCGTCTGTCATGCGCGCCGTTACTGTAGACTGCGCCGACGAGATAGGCGCCCCAGAGCTGGAGGCCATGCGCCAGAAGTTCCACCGCTAGCGTCTCCAGCGAGTACGCCGCATGCGTACCATGGGGCACCGCTCTGAATACGTGACGAGCGAGCCGGTAGCGGCGCCGGCCCCTGCGGCTACGCCGGCAATCGCTCCCATGCCGCTGACTGCAGCCGACTGTCCGCCCTGGCCAGTCGAGTTACCAGCGATAGCTCCCAGGCCGCCCACCTTGCCAGACTGGTCTCCTACGCCCGCACCGGTGCCAGCCACGGCACCGCTACCGGTGATAGCCCCGCTGGCGGTGCCTACGCCCGCTGCAGAGCCAGCGACAGCGCCCCGCCCTGTCACCGTGCCTGTGGCCGTTCCAGCGCCGCTGGCGGTGCCTGAGACGGCAGCAAGGCCCGATAGGGTGCCTACCGCCGTGCCGGCGCCTACCGCAGTGCCAGCTACCGCCCCCAGCCCAGTGATGGTTCCGGTAGCAGTGGAAGTGCCATCCGACTGCCCAGCGACGTCACTCGCGTCTGCTGGCTGGGAGACGATGCGCGGCTGAAAGACCGTAGGCGGCGCCGGCCAGGCGACGGGCGAGACTGGCCGAGCACCGCTAACGATGGGCATCTGTCACTCTTTCGTGACGACGTAAACCTGCAGGACGCTGCCCGACGCTGCGCCGAAGTTCCAGAGCGTGACCCATTGGAGCGAGCCGGCCGTAGGCGACAGAATAAGCGGCTCATCGTCTGGGAAGGTCCAGATCCAGCCCGCGCCGATGGTCGCCGGCAGGACGACGCGCCGCAGGAACACGCTCGGGATGGTCGGCGCCGTCGACCAGGCCGTGTTGAGGTTGCAGACCGACGCCGGCGCGAACGGGTCGAGCGCCTGCCCTAGCGCGCTCGTCGTCGCCACCGGCGTGTTGGCCGGCCTGCCAAGCCCAACGCTCGAGCTCGTCGCTGCGTTGTTGGAGATGCCAATCTCCCGAATCTTGACAGGCCGAGTCGTGCTGCCCTGAATCGAACAGTAGTTAGCAGCCGCCCCAGCGGCCACTGACGCTACGCTGACATTGTACCCAGCCATCGCTAATCCTGAGTGGCGACGAGCGCGCCGATTGCCGCTGTCGGCGTGATGCCGGCCGAGATGGCCAGCGACGCTGTCAGCGCGCCAGAGTGGACGATGTCACCGTTGTCGTCGGCGAACGAGAAGTGCGTTGCCGTCCCTGAGCCAGCCGTGCACGCCGGCCAGTTGACGATGGCCGCGTTCGCTATCTGGGTAGGCGCCGTGCCGCTGAGAGTGAAGCCTCCGGTTGACCTGGCTACCGTTGCTCGAGCGTATCCGGTGTAGGCAATCTCATTCGTCGACGCCGTGCCAGTCTCGCCAGGGTCAGCCGTGTGCAGCGCTACCTTCATGGTGCCGGCCGTGACCGATGCCCTGACGCCGCCAGCGTCCCCGAGGTTTGTCATGGCGGCGTTCTGGTAGATGCAAGCGAGAATCCTGCCTTCGTACGTATTGCTGATGCTCATGGCGTCCTCGCTATCGGGCGTAACAGTCAGCGCGACCGTAGGTCACGCCATCCCAGACGCGCAGGTTCCAAGAGCCTCCAGGCTGTTCGAGCTCGAACCCGCCATTGTCGAGCGCGCCGTTCACTTGCGTGACCAGGCATGTGTGCGTTGACGCAGACGGCCCAGCGCCGTCGTTGCCAGGCGTAGCAACGAGCGTGTGGGTGATACCACCAGCGCGGCCGAGTCGCTGCACTCGCGCTGTCGTCGACAGGCCCTTGAAGCCTTGGCTGTTGACCCAAGCGTTCGTGCTGTCGTAGGTAATCCAGCTGTACTCGTTACCTACCGACATGCTGCCCATACCGGAGAGGTAGAAGGCGTTTCTCGTGTTGAACGTCGGCACGAGCGGAGACATCTGCTTGCCAGCGCTGACAGCCTCAAGAGACCCCGTCGGATTCCACGAATGGCCGAAGTCCGTATAGCCAGAGGTCACGGGCCCGAAGTCAGAGAGCGGCTGACAGCGGACGGTCGTCGACAGGTAACCCTGGCGCGCCGATGCCGGCAGAACGCACGAATTCGGAGTGGCGGTTACCGCCGACGATCCAATGCTGATGAGGCCTCCACATTCCGGCACGCCACCAGAGACGATGTTGCTCTGGCTGTTCGCCCCAGACCCTTCCCCGTAAACGAGATGGCAAAGGCTCAGGGCGAGCGTGTTGATCGGAATGGTCGTGCTGCCGTTCGTTGCCGTGTAATACGTGATAACTTGCTGAATCTGTTCCTCGGTAAGCTCGAGCGAGTCAGACGAGCAACCGGATACACAGATAGCGAGAGCGGCGGCTAGCGCCGATACTGCACCGATGGTCTTCATGTGGCGTCCTTCGCCGAAGGCTTATGCTGCGATCGGCTCTTCTTCGTCCGGAGGTAGCGCGTACAGCCGCCCATCAGCCGTCAGGAAGTCCGTATCCTCCTGCGGTAGCCCCCGGTCGTCGAGCAAGCCGCGCAGGTCAAACAACGATGCCTGCGCATGCTTCAATAGGACGTCAAGCGATACATTATCGTTAGGCGCGTACCCCATCACCTCCATGATGCCGGTACGGAAAAGCTTAGCCTCCGCCTCGCGTCGGCCGAGCAGAACGGGCTTTTTCTGAAACGTCCCGTCCTTCTGCTTGACCTTGGCGAACTTCCAAAGAAGAAAGGCGTCGGCAGCCTTGCTGTAGTTGCCGGCGTTGAGCTCCCTAAGAACTGTCGAACTCGTGAATCCTCGGCCGTGCTCGTCGCCCACGCCAATGTTGAAGATGAGCGAGCAAAGGGCGTTGACCATGGGCTGAGACAGCTTGACCACGACCAGACGGTTGATGGCCGACTCGAAGCGGCTCACGTCGCGCTTGAGCACGGCCTCGCACTCGGCGCGCGTCACGCCGTCCTTCAGCCAGACGCGGTCCTCCGGCCTGACGACATGCCCGATGCACACGGTTTCGATGGCGGCCACGTCCTTGTAGACGTGAAGAACCGCTCCTTCGAAGGCTAAAATCATAGCTGCTCCTTCGTCGTCAATGCGGTACTCAGCCACGCGTTACTCCCTGCCTGCGTCGGCGGGCGGCACGTACGGGTTAGGCTCCGACGGCAGCCAGAGGCGCACGCGGTTGGTGCAGTCGCCGACTGTGGTCTCCGGCGGACATAGAACTTCGATGAGGTCCATCGCCGCGCTGAGGGCTGTCTCAGGCGACGGCGGAGGCGTAGAGCCGCACGCCGTGAGCCAGAAGGCCAGCGCCATGGCGACGATGACGGCGAACGAGCCCCATAGCAGCTTACTTGGCCCGATCACTTGGGCTCCGGCTGCGCCGCTCCTGCCTTGCCCTGAGCGCGGCGGACAGCGCCGACTACGTCAGGGATGATTGACAGCACAACGCGGGCCCACGGGTTGGACGCCCACCGGAGCAAGTGGAGAAGCGGCGCAAGCGCCGTCAACGTCCCAAGGACAACCTCTACAATCTCTGCTTGATTCACTTCGCTACCTCTTCCTTTGTCGCCCCCGCAATTCGCGCCTCTAGCCCGTCGAGCTCGACCCGCATGCGCTGCCTGTCGAGCCGTTGCGCCTGCGCGTCGTCCCTGAGAATCTCCATCGCTGTAGCCATGCGCTCGAGCGAGTCATTGATTCCGACGAGGCTGTTGTTCATGTCGTGGTAGGCCTTGCTTATCCCAAACGTTTCCGCATGAATGTCGTCAACCTTGGCCTCTAGGGCCAGCAGGCGAAGCGCCATTCCTGTGGGCCCCAGGTCAGCCGGCGGCACCGTGCTATCGCTCGACATCTCAGGCGGCACCGTGTCCCTAGCAGCTCCGTTAGCGGGCGGCAGGATGGTCACGGGCGCTCTCTTTTCTGCTGCGTAAGCTGAGCATAGAGGAGCGCCTTGTCGGCCATTACCTTAGCCACGCCGGCCTCGGCCACGGCGTTGGACGCGTCGGTCTCCGCCTTCTCTATCTTCTTGTCCATGACGAGCAGGGCCCATGCGCGCCGCTCGTCGGCGGCCTCCATGTTGGCAACGTACCGGCTCATCTTCCAGGAGACTGTGGCCGTCGTGGCGACGATGGTTCCGACGGAGGTGCAGGCGGCCCATAGAAGCTTTCTCCGCTTCTCACGACTAGCCGCCTTCAGTAGAGCCCCAATGTCCGTTACATCGCCCATGTACCCTCAGTTCACGACCATCCAATCAATCGTCGAGACGTCAGCCACGTTGATAGTGCCTGCCGCAACCAGTGCAGTAATCTTGAAGCCGCCCCCGTCTCCGCCGATGCCCACGACGCGGTCAGCGGCAAGCGCCGCGTACTCCGTCGTGCTCGTCGTCGTGTCTGCCGTGTTCACAGTCAGGAAGATTCGGCTCGTTGCCGTGATGGTCGCCGGCAGTAGCGCGGTCGTCCCGGCGGTCAACGCCTGCGAGCCAGTCTGCGGCACCAGGTCGTGAGTCTTGCCGTCTGGCGTCTTCGCCCGAATGGTGACCGTAGGCCTGTCTGCGCTGTCGGCGAACAGGATAGGACCGTTGCCTGGCGCCGGCACGTTGTCCGCCGTCGCCGTCTTTAGTTGAATGAGATACGTTTGAGTGATCGTGCTCTCGGTCATGGTTCCCCCCTATGATGCTTGCTTGTCGATGACGGTTAGAGTGATACCGCATACTACGGCCGTGATGGTGTACCCGGCTGTCGCGTTGGCGCCGCTCTCAGATTCGAACTGAACCGTGTACCGCTTGTTCGTGTTGTTGACGTCTATGCTTAAGCCAGACTTCGTTATTGAATGCATGGCGTTGTACACGGTAACGTTCGCAGAGCCGTCCGTGGCCGCGCTCTCTGACACCGTGCTGTTGTCGTCGATCGTGAGCGTTCGCACGGTAAACTTAGGCATGACGGCAGGCAGAGCCGCATTGCCTCCGCCGTGCGCCCACACCACTACCGATGTCAACAGCGCGCCATTCGGCAACTCAAGCGTGAAGATGGCCGAGTCTCCAGCCGTAGACGTGCATGTCACGCGGCCGTACTCGTCGAGCGTCCATGCGGTGCTGGTGAAGAACGAAGGGTTATTGCGCTGCGCAACTGTATGAATGGTGCCGTCGGGCTCTGTCGCCAACGGCTTCCAGCCTGTGTTTCCAGAGCCTGCAGTTTTGACGTATATGGAGCTGTAAGCGTCGCCGTTGGAGCGCTCGTACGTTTGCCCAACGAGTGCTGACACGGAGCTCTCCGGCGAACCTGAGCCGCGGAAGGACGTGTAAACGGCTTCGAACAGCGGCGGCTCTACGCCGCGGTAGGTCCACGTGACTCCGCCTGTCTCTACGTAGTCGTTGCCAGCGACGAATGCTGGCGGCGTGCCGCTCGTTGTGCCGCCTACCGTACACTCCCAGACGTGTCCAGCCGTCGGCTCGATTAGCGTTCGAATGCCTGATAGCAATCTGGCAACTGGCGCGTTATTCGATCTAGTTGCATTGCTCCACCCACCAGCTTGCACACATTGCCAAAATGTGGGCTCGCCCGCCGCGGCGTCCGCATGCCAATGGACATGTCCCTTGAACCACAGACCGTCCGTAGGCAGTGCGTTGCCGGCCGTAAACCGTGCGCCGAAGTCTCCCGCGCCTGTTCCGATTGAGTTGTTTCCGCCAATGTAACGGCCGATTGTTACGCCGTAGGGGAAATAAGTGAATTGTGGGTGTAGGCCGCGCGTGTTTGCAACCCCTACACCGTACCAACCCATTATGGCATCGGTATATCCCTGCTTTATATACCACGAATCTGTGTCGTCATATGACAGCGCATAGACATCGCGGGCTATGTCGCCATTTGTAAAGGATTGAAATGTCAGTAGACCGTTGTACCCAACCTCAGACGCCGGAGGCAGGCCGAGGCCGAGCATTACGCGGTGCGAGTTGAGCGAGTTTCGCACCTCCGTATTCTGCATCACGGCGCCCTGCTTAATGCTGGGCCGCTCACGGAACGGAGGGTGTATTCCAAAGCACCGCCACACAGCGCCGTTGTCTGTTACGGTACGCCCGGCGCCCTTTGGCCACGTCGGTTCTGTGGTAGCGTGCGTCGTGCCGCTCGTCTGACAGATGTAGTAGTAGCCGTTGCGCACCGTAGGCGCCCTATAGGTGAGGCCAGCGCTCACTGCCTCGCCAGCCGTCCACGGAGTTCTATAGGTGTCGATTGTGCCGTCCGAGACGAAGCCGCCTTTAAGGCCGTTGCCGTAGAAGTACCCGGCCCCATCGCCGCCTTCAGAATACAACGACTCTGCGGAACCGTTGATCCAGTATGGCATGCCGCCTTCGTTGCCTACGGTGTGGTGACCGAAGTGACCGTTCTGCAAAAACGAGCGGTCTAGCACGCCGAATTGACCGTTGAAATCAACAGTAAGCTTCTTGAATGAACTGGCGTTCGAATCGGTGCCGGCGAATGACACACCATGGCCGCCGTTGTATTCAATCATGACATCGTCGATGTCTGACAGATTGGCGTTAGACCCGCCGGCATCCTCGCAGACGGCATTGATTCCGTTATTCGAGAATCCTCGAATGTAGAGCCTGTGCAGCTTTACTAGCGTCGTTTCTAGGCGAATGCCGTGTGCATCTGTCAGCAATTCCCACACCACTCCGCCGTCTGTCCATGGGCCGGCGTGCCCCACGAAGTCTTCTGGGAAGTTGGCCCAGTCGTTCCAGTCGGCCGGCTCTGTAGCGGCGCTCGTGCCAGGGTCAGTGCAGCGTAGAGCGTAGCCAGGCAGCGTCCACTGCGGAGGTATGACGATGTCTCCGACGGCGTAGACTGTGCTCGGCGCCCACTTGGCCCAACGCTTTAGAAAACTGCCAGGCGGCGCAACCCAATTGCCTGTTCCGTCTAGAAACAGGTCGTGAATGTAAGAGCCGCTGCACAGGTCTCTGTGGACGAAGATGCCGCACGACCCCTTGGGGAATATAAGCGCCGACATCGTCAGGTACGACGAATTGCTTGACCCATCTCCGAATAGCTCGACAACGTTTGTTAGGTCGATAGTGTCAGCGAATCTGTACGCTAGGCCACTGCCACTTGGGAAGTAGATTGACTTGCCGACCGCCAGCGCCGCCGCTAACGCCGCTGTGTTGTCCGTTCCGCCGGAACCTAAAGCGTCGGCCTTGCCGCCGAACCAACGAATGTCGAGAGAGCCTGAGAAAATTCGTTTGTACCGCTCGCCAGCATTGCCGACGAGAATGGTGCCGTCGTTGTCCGCCGACGTAGTGTCTGCTGCGTCATAGGCGAAGATGCCGCCTGCGCCGTCGTTGTCCGTCTCTCGGCACGCGACCATGATGGCGCTGGCCGCCGGCGCAGAGATTGCAGCCACCGCGCGCACGGCCGCATAGCTGGCGTATGTTGACCCTATCGAGCCTCCGCCACCGCCACCGCCACCGCCACCACTGGTAGGCGTGACGATGTCGAGGATGTACTCGTTCTCATTGATGTCGAAAAGGTGAATGCTATAGGAGCCGCCTTCGACGTCAGGCAGGAAGGACGGCCCTGAGCTCGTCGTGCTCGACAGGACAGACGACGAGCCGCCTGGCTTCGTTAGCGTCCACCGATAGGTCGTCGTCGACGCGCCTACTAGCGACAGCTGGCAGAGCAGGCCAACTTCTATGTCTACAGGCGCCGGATGCTGCGCGCCGGCCGCGTTTAGCGTGCCTGCGCCGCCTGGCTGATATAGTTGAACGCCAGCCATTACAGTACTGCTTTCATGTAGCCATCGAGCCTAGATAGTCTGCTCTGGGAGATTACTCCACCAATCACGACGACCTCGTCCATGGCCCCGTCTAGCGGAAAGCTAGTGGCGTGCGCGGCGGTAACACGCGCACCGACGCTACCTATGTCGTCCGTTGACCTATTAAGCGCCCCGCTCTGCACCACTGTTTGAGACGTGCCGTCGTATATGATCGCGTACGATCCGACTAGGCTAGGATTGCCGTCGTCGTATGACACAACCAATCTGTGAGCAGCAGTGTCGTGCGTTGGCGAGAACCCGACAGAGTTTATTGGCCCCACCTTGGCGCCCAAAGATACCGGCAGATAGCCTGCGTCATTGACAATGAGAAGTTCAAAGAACGTCTTGGTTGCCGACATGCAGAACGACAACGGGGAAAAAAACTCACCAGCCGTCGGCGTAGTTGTCAGTTTGTATGTCATGGCTGCTGTAAACGCGCCGCCAGCCACAACGGCGTCCATCTCCAGCGCGTCGTCTGAACCGTCGAATACGATTGTCACAGGCGCGCCCGATGCCGTCGGCCGATTGCCCGCCGCTGCCGCAGTGGCGTTGTTGCCGTTTCCGCTCTGGTCGGCGCGCGCCGACACGGCAGCTACTACGAGCGTGTTGCCGTAGCCTCGTCGCAGCCATAGCGCGGTCGAGTACTTGCGTGGGTCGCCGCGCTCGCGAGACGAGCGCATGCTTCCATGTGGCCTGCCGCGGTAATAGTTCATCCGAGCCACATGCGCTCGACGCGCGTCTTCGAACAGATGGTGATGCGCAGGATGGTCGCAGCGACAACGCTCTTGACCACGATGCCCTGCACCGTCTGGCCCTTGGCGATGGCGAGCCCAGGGCGCTCGACCTTGCGCTCTCCAGCAAACAGGCGAGGCGTAATGTTCGCCTGGGTGCCAGATGCGCCAGTGACAGTCTGGTCAACCGTCTCTCCGCTCGTTGCCGCCGACCAGCGGTAGAACACGTCGTCGTCGCCGGTCACTTCAACAATGCAGGCATTGTTGTTGATGAACGACAGCAGCGCCGCGTAGTTGGCCGCCGTCAGGTCGATGTGCACGCTGGTCGACGTGACTGGCACCGCGAAACACCGGCCAGTAATGGCCCCAACCGGCATGAACAATTCCTCAACCGCTCCGTTCATCACACTCCTCCAATCATCTCGTCAGTGGGCGTTTTAAGCCGCTCGCCAATCTTCGATGGCCCCGGGCGTGGCCGCGGTGCCTGAGCTTCTGCCTGCGCCGCCGCCGTATCGCTCATCGACGCCGCGTACTTCTCGGCGAAGTCGCTCGACAGCGCCAGCTCGCCAGCGCCGTCAAGGTCAAGCAGCGAGTCCAGGATGATGCGCTGGCGCAGCGGCACCTCGATGCCCTTCTGGTCGAGCTTCTGCAGACGCTCGAGCACGGACATGCGCACATGCTGAATGAGCGCAGGATGCACCTCGGCAATGGCGTCAATCTGGTCGCGCGTGACGGTGCCCTTGGAGATGTCAGCGATGACAGCGAGCGGCTGCGTAACGGCCGTGTGCAGCATGGCGTACTGCTGAATGTCGATGCGGCTCGGCGACGTCTTTGCCGACATTGGCGTCAGGCTCTGCGTCTGAACCAGCCCGCCTGGCATCTTCTCGGCGAGCAGGCGGATGGCCTTCGTCGTCGCCACGACAGCCGCGCCAACGGCGTGCGGGTCGGCGTCGAACGAGTTGCCGAAGACGTGCGCCGCGTTGTCGCGAATGCGCTGGCCGTAGTTTGCGTCGGCGTCCAGCACTTCCTTCGCGCGTGCCTTGTAGGCCAGCTCTGGCGTAGCGTGGCTGCCCTGGAACAGCTCGAGCGCCGTAGGCGTCACTGCGTTGCGCGTAGCCGTGGCGGCCTGCTTGAACTTGCTGCCAGCGCCCTCGATGCCGGCGAACACCTTGTTGAGCGAGCCGTCGATGGAGACGCCTGCCTTCTCCGCGTAGCGCTCAATCATCGCCATACGCCGCACCATAAGACCAGGGCTGCGTAGGCCGCCTGCTACAGCGCCGATGAGCGCTCCGACGCCAGCGCCGGTGCCTCGCGAGTCGTCGGCAAAGGCGCCGCCTAACACTGCTCCGCCAGCGGCGCCTAGCAGATGGCCAGCGCTCCCAGTGTCAAGCTTATCGAGCGCGCGAAGCTGGTTGGACGCAACGAGCGACTTCTCTGCCTTCGCTACCGTGGTCTCGAATCCCTCGGTCGCCTTGACGACCTTGGCGAGCTCGGCTGCCTTCTCCGGCGTAAGCTCGCCGGCCTTGGCCAGAGAGGAGGCAAGCTCCTTGGTATTGGCGATGTGTTGCTTGACGAGCTGATGGTCAAGGTCGTTCTTCGCCGACGTGAGCCCCTCAATGTAGGTGTGGCTCTTAGCTGGGTCGGCGCCCATCTTCGTACGCCACGGGTCGAGCGGGTCGACCTCGCCAGTCTTCGTCATAAAACGCTGCTCGAATGCCTCGTTGGACTTGAGCCACTTTGCGAACGGCGCATTCACCTCGCGCTGCATCGCGCCAGCGCCGCCCCAGACAGCCTCGTTCTCTAGAGACTGCCGCAGGCCCTCATACATGCCCTTCATCTCGACGCCTAGGGCTGGCCCGCCGCCCTTGACTACCGTGCCGATGCCGCGCTTGTAGTTGTCCATGACGCCGAAGAGGCCTACGCCGTCGCCGGCTTCAATGGCCTTGGCCGCCTTCGTTTCAGCCACGCCGGCGAAGTCGGCTAGCTTTCTCATCTGGCGACGCTCAGCGAGCGTGAATGCGGCCGACTCGTTCGACATCTCTGTCAGGTTCGACCTGATACCGTGCAGTTGATTGATTGCCTCGTTGGATTGAGCGACGAACGCCTCATCTCCCTTGGCGATTACCTTGTTGACATTCGCCGGCTTCAGCGGGCCTCGCCACTCTTCGGTTAGATTGCGCGTGGCGCCAGACATCTCGTCAACGTGGCCGACGAACTCACGCTTGGCGGCTTCGCGGATGGCATCGCCCTCAAACACGGCAATGCGGCGCGCTGCTGCCCCTTCCTTGCCTCCGGCGACCAGCGCCCGGATAGCTTCAGGGTCCTTGCCGCTGACCGCTCCTGAGAGCCTTGCGTAGCCTTCGCGCAGCCCTGGCGCTGCCTCGCCAAACTTCTGCTCAGCCACCTTGACCGCGTCGTCTCCAGTGGCTGGCTTCTCGAAGCGCTTGGCCACACGGCCAGCGCCGGCCCCGATGGCCTCGCCGATGCCGCGTACGCCAGCGCCGATGCCGCCACCTATGAGGAGGCCGTGCAGCCCAGCTGAAACGGCCATCTCGCCTGTAAGCTTGCGGTTCTCAATGTAGGCTTCGTCCTGCGCCGCGACGATGTTGAGCGGAGCGCCCTCCAGGCCGCCGGCCACGCCTGCGCCTGCCACGCGCGCCGCGCGCCCAGCGCCGAGCGCCTTCGTTGCCATGCCGCCAGCGCCGCGCGCCAGCGCTCCAAGGCCGCCAATCTCAGCGCCGAGAATCTGGCCGCCAATGGTCCCAGCCATGGCGCTACCGGCGTTCTCTTCGGCTGCCAGCCGTGAGCCTTCCGCGAACCGCTGAGCCGTCCCAGCGCCCGCCAGGCCACCTCCGCCGGCCTCGTAGGCGATAGTCTCGAGTGCGCCGCGCCCGGTCATGTCGGCGAGCGGGTCGGCAACGCCAGCCACGTGCGCGCCGATGGCGCTAGCTGCGCGCGGGATTGCAGTGGCAGCGTCAACAGTGCCGCTAGCAAAGCCTTCTGAGAAGGCTCGAGCCTGCCCAGCCGCTCCGCCCGCGGCCTCGCGCTTCAGAGCCGCGTCAACGTCCTTCTGCGCCGCCGGCACCAGGCCGGCTCTGTGCGCCGTCTCGAGCTGGTCGGCGGGGACTTCGAAGACCTTGCCGGCCTCGTCGCGGAAGAAGAGCGGCTGCGTCACTTGCCCACCTGCCGAAACTGGCCCGCGGCCGTCGGATTCTTCGCTGCCTTGCCCGTGTACTTGACCTGCGAGCCTTTATCCGTCTGGGCTTCCTTGACCGCCGACCCGCGCTGAGCGTCAACGCGCGCCTGGTAGGACCTGTCCAGAATGCCCTGAAGCTCGTTAAGCGCCTTCTCTGCCGGCATCGAGCCGACGGCGTTCTTGAGGGCCTTCTTGTAACGGTCCATGTCTTCGCCCTTGACGGCGTTCTGTCCTGCGATCGTGTTGGCGCCGTTGACGACGGCCTCGATGTTGAGGTCAACGGAGCGCAGGTCGTCTGGGCTGAGCGAGCTGCCGCTCTTGGCCAGGCCCTTCAGATTGCCAAGAGCGCCAGAGGCGTTCGTGTGCAGCGACTTCATCTCGCGGATCTTCGTCGCCTCGGGCTCGGACCGCGCAGTAACCTGATTGCCTTGGAGGTCCTCGATTACGAGTCCGCGTGCCTTCTCGGCCTTCTCCGGGTCCATGCCCTCGGCCTTCTGACGCTTAATCTCGTTCTCGTACGTGCCGCCGACGACGTTGCCGCGCTTGCCGAGGGTGTCGTACCGCTTCTGGACTTCGGCCTCGTTCGGCGCGCGCATGCCGCCAGCAGTCGGCGTCACAACCTTCGCCGCCGTGGTCACGCTGGTTTTACCGTAGGCAGCGTTCATGAACTGCTGCTCCGTAGCGACGCGCTTCTCGTTGCCTTCTGCCAGCCACACGTCGAGAGCCTTCTGAATGTCCTCGTTCTTGGTCGACGCCGCGTAGGCGGATGCCATCGTCTCGACCTTCTTCTGCTGGGCAATGCGCAGGGCTGCCTCCGCCTGGTCGAGATTGCCGAATTGCCTATTGAGCCTCGCCAACGCGCTGTTGGCGTTCTCTTTGCCTGCCTCTATCTGCTGGCGTTGATTGGCGATATCGCGGTCGATGTAGCCGTTGATCTGGTTGAGGACCATGTTCGGCCCGCCCGACAGCGTCGCCGCGCCAGCGCCGAACGCCTGAGCGATGGCAGCGCCAATCTGCCCAACGGCGCCGCGCTCTTCGAACCAGCGGTTGGCGTTGAACGACTTGGACGACTTGTCTGACTCCTCGATGGCCTTCTCCAGGTCATCGCGGTCTCGCCGATACTGGCGGTCCTGCATATCGCGCTTCATCTGCGCGATGCGCGCCTGCTCCTGAAGCTCCGGTAGCGCGGCCTGGTAGGCAGCCGCATCGCCGGCAGCGCGCGCCGCCTGCGCGTTCTGCTGGCCAGAATAGGCCATATTCTTATTGATGCTTGCGTCGGCCCTGACTGCAGCATCGGCCTCGCTGTACGGCATGCCGCTCGTCTCGCGCGTCTCTTGCTGCGTCGTCGGCAGTACGCCGCCCTTGCGCGGCGCTTCGTACACCGGCCGCATGGCATAAGCGTCGATGTTGCTCTGAAGCTGCTCAGCCTGGCCAAGCGCTGGGCTCTGCGGCTCAGGCGGCGCGGCCTGCGGCGGAGGCGCTGCCTCAGACCGGTAGAGCGCCTGCTGAATCCTGCCAGCGTCAGAGCCAGCCGGCGCCGCGTCCGTAGCCGTGGGCGGAGCGACTGGCTGCATCTGGCCGCCAGCGAGCTCGCGCGAGAGTGCGTCGATGTCGGCGCCGGCCGAGTTACGTGCCAAGCGCTCGTCGGGCTGAGGAGACAACTGCGCGGCCATCTCCGGGTCGTGCGCGAAGAACGAGCTGCCGTCGTCGGCGTGGAATAGCCCAGCGCCAGGCTGCAGCTCGGGGTCCTGGTCGAATCTGACCAGAGGCATTAGGGGGCCGCCCTTCTCGCCGTACGCTTAGGCGACGACTGCCGGATGTACTCTTCGTCCTCTGGTTTGATCGACCCAATGCCGCCGAACGTGGACATGCGCCGCTTTGCGGCGGCGTCCATCCGGTCGCCGGTGACAGCTTCGATCTTGCGAATGACCCGCTGCCCGTTCGTCTGCGCGCCCTTCGGTTCGAAGTCGGCGCCGGCCTTGTCGGCAACCATTGCCTCAAGAGCGTCTAGCCTGCGCTGCTGCTCGCCGATGGCCGATGTGTTCACCATGGTCAGCCGGCCAGGGTCGACCGACTTCATCCCATCGGGGCCAGTAGAGACTGCGCCAGCGGCTGGCGTCTGCTCGAGCTCCTGAGCCATCGGGCTCACGTACGAAGCCGCTGGGCCGTTAGACTGGTTCTTGTAGTTCCAGGACGTCGAGCTGGCCGGCCGCATGTCAACCGCCGGCGCGCCCATCGACGACGGCGCCGCGGTGCTCTCGAGCGCCTTCAGCCGGCTCATGATGTCGCCAGCGCTGACCGGCTGGATATTCTCCTTCGCCCGTACGTCGCTCATCATGTTGACGCCAGCGCCAATGAGGGTGCCTGTC
>Ga0070694_100000178_pt1 | contig 33159 bp, 32 predicted proteins | sample KBSK1251metaG_FD_65470 | JGI IMG/M metagenome (GOLD analysis project Ga0070694, IMG submission 65470) | Corn, switchgrass and miscanthus rhizosphere microbial communities from Kellogg Biological Station, Michigan, USA - KBS K1-25-1 metaG | ecosystem: Host-associated > Plants > Roots >...
GGTGGCCTTGAGCCTCTGTCGCGAGACCTCCATCAGGCCCAGCTTGCTGATCCGCGTCACGTCGTAGCGCGCCTTGTCGCGCGACATGGCGTCGGCGAAGGCCCGCTCGACCTGGCGGATATGCTTGCTCGACTCCATGTCGATGAAATCGATGACGATCAGGCCGCCGATGTCCCGCAGCCGCAGCTGCCGGGCGATCTCCTCCGCCGCTTCGAGGTTCGTGCGCGCCGCGGTGTCCTCGCTGCTCGCCGATCGCGTCGACCGGGCCGAGTTGACGTCGATGGCCGTCAGCGCCTCGGTCTGGTCGATCGAGATGGACCCGCCCGACTTGAGCTGGACCGTGCGCTTGTAGATGCGCTCGATCTGTTCCTCGAGGTTGTACTTGGAGAAGATCGGCTTGTCGCCCGTGTACAGCCGGACCAGGTGGGCCTTGTCCGGCATGTGCGCCTCGAAGAACTTGCGGGCGCGATGGAAGGCCGCTTCGTCGTCGATCAGGACCTCTTCGATGTCGGACGTGAAATAGTCGCGGATGGTCCGGATGACGAGATCGCGCTCCTGGAACACCAGCGCCGGGGCCTTGACCTGCTGGGCCGCGGTCTCGATGGTCCTCCAGAGCTCGAGCAGCGACTCCAGGTCGGCCTGCAGCTCCTTGGTGCTCGTCTCCATGCCGGCGGTGCGGACGATCACGCCGTATCCCGGCGGCACCGTCAGCTCGTCGAGGATCTTGCGAAGCCTGTCGCGGTGCTCGGCGCTCTCGATTTTCCGGGAGATGCCGGCGGCGTCCGCCCCGGGCATCAGGACCAGGTAGCGCCCGGGGAGCGAGTAGTAGGTGCTCATGGTGGGGGGCTTGTTGCCGAAGGAGTCCCGGATCACCTGGACCAGGACCTCCTGCCCCTTGTCGAGGTGGCGCGTGATGCGCGCGCCCCGCCCCTTGCCGCCCGAGCCACCGTCCCGGCTGGGATACAGCTTGAAGTTGATCTCGTCCAGGGGCAGGAAGCCCGCCCGCTCCCCACCGTAATTCACGAAGGCGGCCTCGAGGGCGGGGTTGAGCCCCTCGACGATTACCTTGAAGATATTGCCCTTGAGGTGTTCCTTGGAGAGAGTTTCAATCTCGAAGACGTCGAGGATGGCGTTGTCCACGATCGCGACGCGGTTCTCTTCCTCCGCAGTCACGTTCACGAGCATCGATTTGGCCATGCAATCTCCTCGCGCTCTCTCCCATGGGGCCAGCCCCTTGGCCGGCAAGTACCCTCGAGGAGCGCCCTGCGACCGGCTCGACCGCGGCAACGGGACGTCGCCCCGGGAGCACCGTCACAGTAGGGCCAGTATAACACCCCGGCCCGCGCTCAGGAAGATGGGGTCTTTTGCCCCGGCGCGCAACGTTCGGAGGGCCTTTCTGTTAGAATCCCGCTCCGCCGAGCAGGGATGGAGGCATCGATGGGTGAACTGGCGCGCGCCGGCGGCCACGTCGTCGGGTTCGCGGCGACGAGTCGCAGAGATCGCTGGTGGGTCGGGCCGCTCCTTACGGTCCTCGGGCTGGGGGGCTTCGCCGTCTATGCCACATGGGCGGCCTTCCAGGGAGCCTACTACTTTCACGGCTCGTACCTGTCGCCGTTCTACTCCCCGCCGTTGTTCGTGGACCCTGCGGCCCCCGGATCCGCCCCGCTGGAGCACGCCTGGCTGGGGGCCTGGCCTGACTGGTGGCCCTCCTTCCTTCCCGCGTCCCCGGCGCTTTTCATCCTGATTTTCCCGGGGGTGTTCCGGGCCACCTGCTACTACTACCGCAAGGCCTACTACCGGTCCTTCTTCGGGACGCCGCCGGGATGCGCCGTGGGCCCTCTTCCCCTTGGAGGGTACCGCGGTGAGACGGGTCTCCTGATCGTACAGAACCTGCACCGCTACGCCCTTTACTTCGCCGTGGCGTTCATCGGCATTCTCTACTACGACGCCTATCGTGCCTTCTTCCTCGACGGCCGCCCCGGCGTGGGCGTCGGCAGCATCGTTCTGCTGATCAACCCGACTCTCCTGGCCGCCTACACGTTCGGCTGCCACTCCTGGCGCCACCTGGTCGGGGGGAGGCTCGACTGCTTCTCCTGCGATCGACAGGGCACCCTGAGGCTCCGTCTGTGGCGCGGCTCGTCGGCCCTCAACGCCAACCACATGCAATGGGCCTGGACGAGCCTTTTCTGGGTCGCCTTCTCCGACCTCTACGTGCGCCTGGTCTCCATGGGACTCATCCGCGACCTGAGCACCTGGGGATAGGGATGCTGAACATCGCGGAGATCCAGACTTTCGAGCACGACGTCCTGGTCATCGGGGCTGGAGGCGCCGGGCTCCGCGCCGCCATCGAGTGCTCGGCGCGCGGGTTGAGCACGGGCCTCATGTGCAAGTCGCTCCTGGGGAAGGCCCACACCGTCATGGCCGAGGGGGGCGTGGCTGCGGCGCTGGGGAACGTGGATCGCCGCGACAGCTGGAAGATCCACTTCCGGGACACGATGCGCGGCGGCAAGTTCCTCAATCAGTGGCGCATGGCGGAACTGCACGCCAGGGAATCGCCCGATCGGGTGCGCGAGCTGGAGGAGTGGGGAGCGGTGTTCGACCGCACCCGGGACGGCCTCATCAGCCAGCGCAACTTCGGAGGCCACCGGTACCCGCGCCTCGCCCATGTCGGCGACCGGACCGGCCTGGAGATCATCCGCACGCTCCAGGATCATGCGGTGCACAAGGGGTTCGGCATCTACATGGAGTGCACCGCGCTCGACCTGATTCTCGACGGCGGGCGCATCGCGGGGGTGCTCGGGTACTGGCGCGAGTCGGGCCGCTTCGTCCTCTTCCGGACGCGCGCCGTGATCCTCGCGACCGGCGGAGGGGGCAGGGCGTGGCGGGTCACGTCGAACTCCTGGGAGTACACGGGGGACGGCACCGCCATGGCGTACGAAGCGGGGGCGGAGCTGATGGACATGGAGTTCACCCAGTTCCACCCCACCGGCATGGTGTGGCCCCCTTCGGTCCGCGGCATCCTGGTGACCGAGGGGGTGAGAGGGGACGGCGGCGTCCTTTTGGACAGCAAGAAGGAACGGTTCATGTTCCGCTACATCCCGGAGAAATTCGCGGCGGAGACCGCGTCCACCGAGGAGGAAGCGAACCGCTGGCTCGCCGGCGACAAGCAGGCACGGCGGCCGCCCGAGCTCCTGACCCGCGACGTCGTCGCCCGGGCCATCACCCAGGAGGTCAACGAGGGGCGCGGCTCGCCGCACGGCGGCGTCTTCCTCGACATCGCCTCGCGCGTGCCGGCCGATGTGATCAAGAAGAAGCTCCCCTCCATGTATCACCAGTTCAAGGAGCTGGCGGAGGTGGACATCACGCGGCAGGCGATGGAGGTCGGTCCGACGCTCCACTACTTCATGGGGGGCGTGCGGGTCGACCCCGACACGCAGATGACCTCGGTGCCCGGCCTGTTCGCCGCGGGGGAGTGCTCCGCGGGGATGCACGGCGCGAACCGCCTGGGCGGGAACTCGCTCTCCGATCTCCTGGTGTTCGGTCGTCTCGCTGGGGTCGGGGCCGAAGAGTACGTGAAAGGGCCCGGCGCCGCGCCGCGCGTCGACGACGATCAGGTGCGGGCGGCCGTCCGCCGCGCGACCGTTCCGCTCAACCGTGAATCGGGCGCCAACCCCTACCTGGTGCACGAAGATCTTCAAGCGGTCATGGGCCGGTACGTCGGCATCGTGCGCACCGAGGCGGACCTCCAGACGGCCCTGAAGGAAATCGATCGGCTCAAGGCGGACGCCGCGACGGTGAAAGCCGCCGGCACGTCGCAGTACAACGCCGCGTGGCACGAGGCGCTCGATCTGCGCTCGCTCCTGATCACCGCCGAGGCGGTCACGCGCGCCGCCCTGGTGCGGCAGGAGAGCCGGGGGGCCCACACCCGCGTCGACTATTTCGGCGAGCGCGAGGACTGGCAGAAGGTGAACGTCGTCGTGCACAAGGGGGCGGGGGGCGCCATGGAGACCCGGGTCGTGACGCGGCCCGAGCCGCCCGCAGAGCTCGCGGCGATCGCCAAGGCCTCCATCGAGGATCTGGAGGCCGGCCGTGTCTGAGCGCATCTTCCGGGTCTGGCGCGGCACCGCCGCCGGCGGCTCGTTCGTCGAGCATCGCATCGAGGTGGACGAAGGGATGGTGGTGCTCGACGTCCTGCACCGCATCCAGGCGAAGCAGGCGAACGATCTGGCGATCCGCTGGAACTGCAAGGCGGGGAAGTGCGGCTCCTGCAGCATGGAGATCAACGGCCGGCCCCGGCTGGCCTGCATGACCCGGATGAACCTGTTCGCCGAAGGGGAGGCCGTCACGGTCCAGCCGCTGAAGACCTTCCCGGTGGTCAAGGACCTGGTGACCGACGTCTCGTGGAACTTCGAGCAGAACAAGCGCATCCCGCCCTTCCGGCCGCAGCCCCGGGGCGCGGACGGGCAGCACCGCATGCAGCAGGCGGACGTGGACCGGGTGCAGGAGTTCCGCAAGTGCATCGAATGCTACCTGTGCCAGGACGTCTGCCACGTCCTGCGCGATCAGTCCCGCAAGGACGCCTTCGTGGGGCCGCGGTTCATGATCCGGCTGGCGTCCCTGGAGATGCACCCGCTCGACACGGAGGACCGCATCCCGGCGGTGCGCAAGGACTTCGGGTCCGGCCTGTGCAACATCACGCGCTGCTGCACCGAGGTCTGTCCCGAGCACATCGAGATCACCGATAATGGAATCATTCCTCTCAAGGAGCGGGTGGTGGACCGTTTCTACGATCCGCTCCTGTGGCTGCGCAGGACGATCTTCAGGAGGTAACGCCATGCCGCGAGCCAAGCAGCTGACCGTTCAGCTGGCCAACAAGCCGGGGACCCTGGCCCAGGTCGCCCAGGCGCTGGGCAAGGCCAAGGTGAACATGCGGGCGCTGGCCGTGTTCGAAGGCCGGGCCAAGATCATCGCCGACGATCCGGCGAAGGGGAGGGACGCGCTCCAGAAGGAAGGCCTCTACGCGTCGATCGAGGATTGCCTCGCCGTGGACATGACCGACCACCCCGGCTCGCTGGGAGACATCTGCGCCAAGCTCACGGGCGCCGGGATCAACATCGATTACGCCTACACCGGGATCACGCAGGCCGCGGGGAAGGCGGTCGTGGTGATGGTGGTCAGCGACCTGGACAAGGCGGCCCGGATCGCCGGCTAGGAGCCGGTCCGAGTATTCGGCCGGGCCGCGCGCATGGGGCTTGCGGTTCGCAGACAAGGAGCGAGGAGGAGAGCGATGCGGGTTCATCGCCGACGACGAGCGACGCGGTATGCGACCGCAATCCCCATGCGCGCGGCCCGGCCCAATACTCGGACAGGCTCCTAGTCTTCCGCGTACCTCTGCTTGAGCGCCTGGAGGACGGCGGGGTCCGCCAGGGTGGTCGTGTCCCCGAGCGCCCGCCCCTCCGCGACGTCCTTCAGCAGCCGGCGCATGATCTTGCCCGAGCGTGTCTTCGGCAGCTCGGCGGTGAACACCACGTCGTCCGGCCGCGCCAGGGCGCCGATCTTCTGCACCACGTGCGCCTTGAGCTGGTTCACCAGGTCGCCGTCGCTCCGTACCCCTTCCTTCAGCGTCACGAAGGCCGCCAGCGCCTGCCCCTTGAGATCGTGCGCCTTGCCGACCACGGCCGCCTCGGCGACCGCCGGGTGGTCCACCAGGGCGCTTTCGACTTCCATGGTTCCGATCCGGTGGCCGGCGACATTCAGGACGTCGTCGACCCGTCCCAGGAGCCAGAAGTATCCCTGGCGATCCCTCCGGGCGCCGTCTCCGGGGAAGTAGGTCCGCGAGTCCCACTTGGACCAGTACTGCTCCACGTAGCGATCCGGATCGCCGTAGATCGACTGCAGCATCGCGGGCCAGGGCCGCCTGATGGCCAGGTAGCCGCCCCCGTTCTTGACCACGCGACCGGTCTCGTCCAGGACCTCCGCGTCGATGCCGGGGAACGCGCGCGTCGCCGATCCCGGCTTGGTCGGCGTGACGCCCGGGAGCGGGGTGATCAGGATCATACCCGTCTCCGTCTGCCACCAGGTGTCGACGATCGGACAGCGCCCCCTCCCGATGTTCTTGCGGTACCACATCCACGCCTCGGGATTGATCGGCTCGCCGACGCTTCCCAGCAGGCGCAGCGAGGACAGGTCGCTCTTCCCGGGCCAGTCGGTCCCCCAGCGCATGAAGGCCCGGATGGCGGTCGGGGCCGTGTAGAAGATCGACACGCCGTACTTCTCGCAGATCCGCCAGAAGCGTCCCCGGTCGGGCCAGTCCGGAGCGCCCTCGTACATCACGACGGTGGCCCCGTTCGACAGGGGACCGTACACCACGTAGGAGTGGCCGGTCACCCAGCCGATGTCGGCGGTGCACCAGTAGACGTCCTCGGGCTTCAGGTCGAAGACCCACCGGGTGGTGGTGTGGACGCCGACCATGTACCCGCCCGTCGCATGCACGATCCCTTTGGGCTTGCCGGTCGTTCCGGACGTGTAGAGGATGTACAGCATGTCCTCCGATCGCATCCGCTCGGGCGGGCACGCGGCCGAGCGGTCCAGCATGAGGTCGTGCCACCAGCGGTCCCGGCCCTCCTTCATCTGCACGGGGAACCGGCCGCGCTGCACCACCACGACGTGGCGGATGCTCGGCGTGCCCTGGAGCGCCTCGTCGGCGAACTTCTTCAGGGGCACCTCGGTGCCCCGGCGAAACCCGCCGTCGGCGGTGACCAGGACCGTGGCCTTCATGTCGTTGATGCGGTCCTGCAGGGCCGCCGACGAGAAGCCCCCGAAGACGACGCTGTGCACGGCGCCGATCCGGGCGCAGGCCAGCATCGCGATGACCAGTTCCGGGATGAGCGGCATGTAGAGGGTCACCCGATCCCCCTTTCGCACGCCGAGCTCCTTCAGGACATTGGCGAAACGGCAGGTCTCCCAGTGCAGCTGCGCGTAGGTCAGCGTGCGCTCGTCTCCCGGCTCGCCCTCCCAGAGAATCGCGGCCTTGTTCCGCACCGGGGTCGCGAGGTGGCGATCGAGGCAGTTGACGCTGGCGTTGATCTGCCCGCCCACGAACCAGCGGGCGTGCGGCGGGTCCCACCGCAGCACCTTCTTCCAGGGCTTGAACCAGGAGAGCTCCCGGGCGCACGAGGCCCAGAACGCCTCGGGATTCCTGAGCGCCCTGGCGTAGACACCCGCGTCGCGAACGAGGGCGCGTCGACGGAAAGACGGATCGGGGCGGAAGACGCGTTTCTCGTGAAGCAGCACATCGATGCCGGCCAGGTTTCCCGGTGGCGGTGGCTTGCGCGGCACGGCTCACCTCATACGGTGGATGCGCTCTAGACTCTAGCGAATGGTCTCGCGGGGTGTCAAACCGGCTTTTTCCCGTATGATCCCGCCCTCCGGCGATCCGGGAGAAGGCGCCGGATGGGAGATCGCATGGCGGCCCTGGACTACCTGATCTCGAGAGCCCTGCCTTTCGTGCCCCGCAGCGTCGTCCGGGTCTTCTCGCGACGCTACATCGCCGGAGACTCCCTGGAGGACGCCGTGCGCGTGGTGCGCCTGCTGAACCGGGACGGCTACCTGGCGACCCTCGACGTCCTGGGCGAGAGCGTCCGAAGGCGCGCGCTGGCCGAGACGGCCGTGAGCGACTACATGCGCGCCCTGCGCGCCATCGGCGAGGAGCGGATCGACTCCAACATCTCGGTCAAGCTGACGCAGCTGGGGCTCAAGCTCGATGCGGAATTCTGCCTCGCCAACGTGCGCGCCCTCGCCCGCGCCGCGGCGGAGCGCGGCACCTTCGTGCGCATCGACATGGAGGACTCGACCTGCACGACCGCGACCCTCGACCTGTACCGGACCCTCCGCGGGGAGGGGTTCGACAACGTCGGCGTGGTCCTGCAGGCCTGCCTCAGGCGCACTCTCGCGGACGCCCGCGCCCTCCCCGGGCGATCGAACGTCCGGATCTGCAAGGGGATCTACATCGAGCCGCGTGCGATCGCTTTCGGCGACCGCCGCGTGATCAACAAGAACTACGTCCGCATCCTGGAGGAGCTCCTGGACCGCGGCTGTTACGTCGGCATCGCCACGCACGACGAGGAGCTGCTGTGGGAGGCGATGCGGCTCGTCGACCTCAAGCGGCCCGGAGCCGATGGGTACGAGTTCCAGATGCTCCTGGGCGTCGACGAGGAGCTGCGCGGCCTGGTCCGGAAGGAGGGGCATCGCCTGCGGGTGTACGTGCCGTACGGATCCCACTGGTACGCCTACTCGTTGAGGCGGCTCAAGGAGAACCCGCGCATCGCGGGGTACGTCCTGATGAACCTGCTCGGCCGCCGCCCCGCGCCCTCCTGACCGAGTGGGCCGCGCCGTTCAGGCGATCTCGCGATCGTCCGCGGTGTTGCGGGGAAGCTCCGGCGGGTGGGCCGTTCCCTCGCGGCCGGCGCGGATGGGAGCCGCCTGCCGGAAGACCAGGGTGACCTCGGTCCCCTTGAAGGGGGCGCTGTCGATCGTGATGTCGGCGCCGATGATGTCGAGCATCTGCCGGGCGGCCCAGAGGCCGAGCCCGGCGCTCTTCTTCTCGGGCTTGGTGGTAAAGAAGGGCTCGAAGATGCGCGGCAGGTGCTCCGGCCTGATGCCGATCCCCGAGTCGCTCACCCGGGCCACGACGCGCTCGTTTTCGTGCGCCGTCGTGACCACGATCGTGCCGCCGCCGAACGGCATCGCCTCGACGGCGTTGACGATGATGTTCAGGAGCGCCTGGTGGATGCGGAGGGCCGGGCCCATCACCGGCGGGACGTCGCCGTAGCGCTCCTCGAACACGATGTTCTTTTCCGCCGCCCGGCGCCGGCACAGGAGGATCGCCTCGCGCAGCAGGACGTTGACGCTGAAAGGCGCCCGGCCGGGCTTGGCCAGGGAGTACCCGGCCAGGTGCCGGAGCGTGGCGGCGAGGCCGTCGGCGCCGGCCTTCACGGCATCAACCTGAAGCCGCACGTCGTCCGGAAGATCGGAGCGCGACGCCAGCGCGGTCGCGGCGCCCATCATGGATTGCAGAGGATCCTTCATCTGGTGCGAGGCGATCTCCAGGTACGCCCCCAAAGAGCGATACGTCTCGCCGGCCATGATGTGGTCCTGGCCCAGGCGGAGCTCCTCGCGCAGATCGAGGAGCGTCCGCATGTCGTCCGCCTCCTGGCGCCTGGAGGCGGCCAGGACGCCCAGGGCATAGGCCAGGAGCGCCGCCGCCGGTCCGGTGGCGGCGCGCAGCGCGGAGTCCCAGGAGCCCGGCAGGAGCCCGCTGGCGATCGCCAGGGCCACGCCCGCGGCCGCGCCGATCGCGGCGGGGCCCGAAGTCCACGGCGAGCGGCGCCTCTTCATCGGGGCTCTCCGTCCTTCGCGGGAGGGTCCGTCGCCGCGGCGCGCGCCTTCTGGATCTCCGCCATGCGCGCGGGGTCCTTGTGCGCCCCGGGCGGGGCGGAATAGACGAGGTCCGCGGCCACGCGGCCGCCCGCGAGGTGCTCCTCGACGATCCGCCTCGCCTTGTCGGGCGTGACCTGCCCGTACCACACGTCGTCCGGGTAGATCACCACCATGGGACCATGACCGCACTGGTTGAAGCACCCCGACTTGTTCACCCGGACCTCCGACTTGAGGCCGCGCGCCGCGACCGCCTCCTTGAGGAGCCGGTGCACCTCCGCCGACCCGTCGAAGGGACAGTACTCCCCGTGAGTGCAGACAAAGACGTGCCGTCGATACTGGCCCATCGGCTCCTCTCGACCGAAAAGGCAAAGTATCATAAGGCGCGCGCCGGAAACAAACGTGCCGGCCGCTGCGGGCCGGCAGGATGGAACGGTCCGGAGGGAGGCCAAGGATGGACGCGCGCTCGATCGCCCTGGAAAGCCTGAAATCGCGGGGGTCCGTGCCGGTCTTCCCGCTGCCGGACCTGGTCTTCTTCCCGCACGCCGCGCTGCCGCTGCACATCTTCGAGCCGCGCTACCGCCTGATGGTGGAGGATGCGCTGCGCGGCGACCGGATGATCGCGATGGCCCTCCTCCGGCCGGGCTGGGAGCGAGGGTACGACGGCGTCCCCGATCTCTTTCCCCTGGCCTGCGCCGGGATCATCGAGGAGGAGGTCCGGCTCCCCGGGGGCAGGTTCAACATCCGGCTGCGCGGCCTGGCCCGTGTCGAGATCCGCTCGTTCCTGCAGGACAGCCCCTACCGGGTGGCCTCGGTGACGGTGCTCGAGGACCGGAACGAGCAGGACGGGCCCGTGGTCGAGGAGGAGAAGAGGCGTCTCCTGAATTTCTGCGCGGGTCTCCTGCAGGAGATTTCGGGCGGCTCCGCGCGCCCCTTCGCGCCGGACAGTGGCGTTCCCTTCGCCGCGGCTGTGAACACGCTCTGCCAGAGCCTCATCATGGAGACCGGCACCAAGATGGAGCTCCTGGGAATGGACGATGTGGTGGAGCGCTGCCGCGCCCTGGTGGCGCTCCTCGAGGAGCGCTGGCGGGAGATCGCCCTGATCGAGGCGGACCGCGACGCACCGCCGCCGTCGGACGTGCACTGACGCGGGCGGCCCGGCCGAATACTCGGACAGGCTCCTACAGAGGCCCGACGCCGCGCACGGCGGCGATGCGCGCCACGACCTCTCCGATCTTGTTGTTGGGCGTCGACGCGCCGGCGGTGAGCCCGACCGTCGCCGGACGATCGGGCAGCCAGTCGCGCGCGATCGTCTCGGAGGTGCCACCGAACGGCTTGTGGCGGATGACCTGTGCGCTCTCGATGCAGCCGGCGTTCTCGATGTGGAACGTCGCGACGTGCCGAGAGGCCAGGGCGGCGAGGTGGGTCGTGTTGCTGCTGTTGTAGCCGCCGATGACCACCATCAGGTCCGGTTTCCGATCGATGAGCTCGCGCACCGAGTCCTGCCGGTCCTGGGTGGCGCTGCAGATGGTGTCGAAGGCCCGGAAGCGCTCGTCGATCGCCTCCGCGCCATGGCGCTCCGACAGCGCGGCGCGAATCATGTCCTGGATCTCCAGGGACTCCGACGAGAGCATGGTGGTCTGGTTGGCCAGCCCGATGCGTCCGAGGTGGGCGTCGGGATCGAAATCCGACGAGCACGCCGAGGCGAACTTCTCCAGGAACGCCGCGCGGTCCCCGCCGCGACGGATGTAGTCGCACACGCACTGCGCCTCGGCGCGGTCGCGCACGACCAGGTACCTGCCTCCCGGGTACTGGCTCGTTCGGGACGCCGTGGCGCGGGTCTCCTCGTGGGCGTACTTGCCATGGATGACGGCGGTGAATCCCGTGGCGGAGAACCGGTCGACGTTCTTCCAGACATTCAGGACCGATCCGCACGTCGTGTCGACCAGGATGCAGCCGGCCTGCCGGAGTCGCTCCATCTCCTGCATCGTGACGCCGAAGGCCGGCAGGATGACCACGTCCCCGGGACGCACCACCTCGAGGCCGGGCCCCTGCCCGTCGGCCTCGCGCAGGAGTCGGATGCCCATCTCCTTCAGGCGCTCGTTCACGTGCGGGTTGTGGATGATCTCCCCGGTCAGGTAGATGGTGTGGCCGGGAAACTTCCTGCGCGTCTCGTAGGCGTACTCGACCGCCCGGTCGACCCCGTAGCAGAACCCGAACTCGCGCGCCAGGAGGAACGTCAGGGGCCCCGCCTCGAGGCGGAAGCCGGACGCCTTCAGGCGCTCGACGATGGCGCTGTGATAGTCGGCCCGGAGCTCGGGCTTGATCTCTTCGCGCAACCCGAACCCTTTCTGGAAGTACGCCACGTCGCCCATGTCCGCCCCGGTCACGCATTCCGGCCCGCGCGCCCGCCGACCATTCTACACGACGGGTTTCGCCAACGCGGCCCATCCTATGATTCGGACAGGCTCTAGACGCCGGCGACACGCTCCGGGCAGGAGGCGATGTTCATGCCGTCTCCGCGCAGGAAATTCACCAGCGTGATGTTGAACGCGCGGGCGGTCTCGACGGCCAGGGTCGTCGGGCCGGAGATGGCGCAGACGATCGGGATGCCCGCCACGGCGGCCTTCTGCAGGATCTCGAACGAGGTGCGGCCCGACACCAGCAGGATGGAGTCGCCGGTTCCGAGCCGGTCCAGGGCGGTCCGCCCCACGACCTTGTCCACGGCGTTGTGTCGCCCCACGTCCTCGCGGCACAGGCGCAGGCGTCCGTCCGGCTCGAACAGGCCCGCCGCATGCAGCGCCCCGGTGCGCCCGAAGCTCTCCTGCGCCTCGAGCAGGGTGGCGGGAAGCGATGCGAGCACCTCCCGCCGCACCCGGGGCCCCGGGCCGGCCGGCCGCGCCCGGGTCGCCAGGGCCTCCAGGGAGGCCTTGCCGCACAGGCCGCACGCGGCGCTCGCCATGAGGTTCCGGCGCAGCCGCGCAGGGTCGAAGGCGGCGCCGGGGGCGAGCGTGACGTCGACGACATTCTCCTCCCCGGTGTCGCCGTTCCGGCACTGCCGGATGGTCGCGATGTCGTCCATAGAGGGGACGACCCCCTCGGTCAGCGAGAAGCCGGCCACGAGCTCGATGTCGTGGCCCGGCGTGCGCATGATCACGGCCAGGGGCTCCCCCTGGACGCGGATCTCGAGGGGCTCCTCGACCACCACCCAGTCGGAGACCTCGCTGGTCCTGCCGTCGAGGACCTTCCAGACCGATCTCGGCTCCACGGGGTCGGAGGACATCGCACGGCCATTCTAATGGATCCCTCCCGCGCGGGAGGGCCGCTGTGCGGGCCCCGCGGGGGGATCCGGGAGGACCACTTTGTTCTTGACAGGAAAACGGGCTTCTGCAAAGGTATGCCGTCATTCCACCAGAATGGACGGCCTACTGCGCGAGGGATCGATGAGAGGGACGATCGTGTTCAGGGGATTGCTGCTGGCGCTCGTGGCGGCCGCCGTGCTCTCGGGCCAGGCCTGGGCGCAGAACCGGGACAAGGCGTGGGAAGTCACCCCCGAGCTGGGCTGGATCAAGTTCGGCTCGCCCCACCTCGGCGACGGTGCGACGGTCGTGCTCTTTCCCTCGGCCACCCCGCCCCGGCGCGAGGTCTCGACGGTCACCTCGGACATCGACGACAGCTCGTCCTACGGCTTCCGCTTCGGGTACCACTGGACGAAGAAGCACATGATCGAGTTCGGCTTCAGCGGGACCGCCACGAACGGGGTGTTCCACGTTCGCAAGACCCGGTTCGACACGACCGCGCCGCCGCCCGATACGTTCATCGACGAGGTGACCAAGAGCGAAGGTGTGAGCATCGATCTCATCGTCGGTCACGCCAACTACGTCTACAACTTTTTCATGCACCACCGCGGCAAGGTGGTCGGCTTCGTGACGGGAGGCATCGGGATCATCAACACGAGCATCTTCGGGCAGACGGCCGATCCGGACCTGCAGCCGGTCCTGGACGGTCTCGTGGGCGACGAGAACTCGCTGATGCTCAATTACGGCGCAGGCATCCGTTTCTTCGGCAGCGAGAAGGCGGGGCTGCGGTTCGACATCCGCCAGGTGCGCTACGACTCCTCCTCCCGCTCCCAGCAGGACCACCTCGAAGTCGGCATCGGCCTGACGCTGGTGCTCGGCGGCGCCTGATCCAGGCGCCCCCACCCTACTCCCCGGCGGTCTCCGGCAGCAGCTCGTCGATCTCCTCGATGAGAACGACGTTCTCCGAGATGCACAGAAGCGCCAGGACCGCGGTCACCAGGTTCATCCCGAGGGCCAGGAGCGCGAGCCCGCCGTGCACCCAGGCGGGGAGCATGCGCGTGTGCGCCCCGCCCCCGAGGATGAAGGCCGCCATCGTCACCAGGGGTGTGAAAGTCAGCCAGGGAAAGAGGCGGGCCTTGAACCGGACGGTCCGCTCGTTCAGGGCGGCCGGCAGGACGTACTCCCGGACCACCTTCTTGATGCGGCTGCCCGTGCCCACGAAGTAGAACAGGGTCATCGTGTGGGTGAACAGGACGATGACGATGCCGAAAAGGGCGAACCGGATATGGGCCGCCGGCCCGAGCGTCCCTGCGGCCGTGCGGAAGCCATCCCAGGTGATCCACGCGAGCAGGATCACGCTCGCAAGGTACAGGAAACCGAGGATGCGCGCCACCGGGACGTTATGCAGCATGCGGGCGTCGGCCTTCAGGCGGCCCAGCGGGGGAGCTTGCGCTTGAGCAGGGCATCGAGCCCCAGGGCGCGTCCCGCGGCGGTCAGGAAAATCGTGATCAGGAGCAGCCCGAACACGACGGGCCGCTCGGTGCTCAGGAGGGGCGTCCCGCCGGCCAGGAGAAAATTCGCGCACAGGAAGAGACCGCCGAGGGCCGCCAGGCGCGTGGCGCAGCCCACAAGCAGGGCGGCGCCCACGGCCAGCTCCCCGAAGACGACCATCGGGGCGAACAGGCCCGCGTGGGGGATGACGACGTTGCGGAGGAACGGGGCGTAGATGGCGTACGCCTCTCCGCCGGCCCACTTGACCAGGGTCTCGTGAAGACTGGCGCCATCGAAGCCCCCCTGGAGCTTCTCCAGTCCGAACCGCAGCATGAAGTAGCCGGTGTAGAGCCGTGCCGGGACTCCCGCGAGCGGTGAGCTGTAGTCTTCAATCCGGCCCTTGAGAATTCCGATGACGAACCCTCCCGATCGGGGACGACAGGCATCCTACCATGCCGGCCCTGCTGCATGAACGCACCGGAAGAATCGATCGGGAGTGGTCGGGGCCGGTGACGCGTGGGAGAATCGTGCATTGGAGAGGGCAGACGGGTGCCATTCTCCGATTCCCCCTGCCGTGCGGGCCTCTGGCCCGCACGGCTTCCTCATTTCAGGGGGGCGCCGTCCGGGAAGGCCCCGGGGTGCAGGGCCCGGGCGACCTCCTCGATCCCGGCGACGACCCTCGGCCCGGGGCGTACGATCGCCTCGCTGACGACGATCAGCCGGCCTTCCCGGACCGCCGGGACCGAGGCCCACGCGGGATCCCGCCTGACCCGATCCAGGTAGGCCCGGTTCTGGGGCGTCGTCAGGATCACCTCGGGGCCCCTCGCGATGGCGGACTCGACGTCGAACGATGGCCAGGCCGCCGGCGCGTCCGCGGTGATCGACTCGCCGCCCGATCGGGCGAGCGCGTCGGTGAGGAAGGAGGACCCGCCGGGCACGACGAGCGGCTCTCCCCAGACGATGAACAGGACGCGGGGGCGCGGCCGGCTTGACACCGCGGTACGCACCGTGTCGAGACGCGCCTGCAGGCGGTCCGCCGGCCCGCCGCCGATCGAGGCGTCTCCTAGAAGGGCAGCCAGATCGCGCAGCGCCGCGAGGACCCGTCCCACGTCCGGCGTGTCGAGAGTGTACAGAGGGATGCCGAGCGCCGCCGCCTGCCGCTCGAGCGAGGGATCGTTGCCGCTCGTCGTGCCGATGAGCAGGTCCGGCCGCAGACCGCGAATCGTTTCGAGGCTGGGGTTCAGGAGCCCACCCACCCGTGGGATCGCGGCGCTGCCCGCGGGGAGCTCGCAGAAGTCGCTGACCCCCACGACGCGATCCTGGGCCCCCAGGGCGAACAGCGAGTCGGTCACGCTGGGCGCCAGGGACACGATCCGGCGGGGGTGGAGGGGGACCTCGATCCGGCGCCCCAGCCCGTCGCGCACCTCGCGGGTCTCGCCGCGGACCTGGTGGCGGCAGGCCGGCAGGAGGCCCAGGAGCCCCGCACAGACCAGCAGAGGCAGGGTCGCGTGCCAGGAGACTAGGAGCCTGTCCGAGTATTGGGCCGGGTCGCGTTCCGGACGCCGTGGGGCCGGATGCGAGGCGCTGCGACGACGTCCGATGCCGGAGCATCGAGGAGGCGCGGCAACGAAGCAGACGGCCCCACGCCGCCGGAACCCGAAGGGCGCATGGGGATTGCGGCCGCATACTGCGTCGCTCGTCGTCGGCGATGAACCTGCATCGCTCTCCTCCTCGCTCCTTGTCTGCCTTCCGCAAGCCCCATGCGCGCGGCCTGGCCGAATACTCGGACAGGCTCCTAGGTACGGGCGGCGTGGGTTCCTGTTCATGGGGCGTTTCCCCTGGGAGCCGGTCACTCTAGAGCCGGGTTGCGGGCCTGTCAAGGAATCCGTTGCACGCCTTGCGGCGCCATCCAATAAATTGACGGGCGCCGCACGGGCGCATCGCGGCGGACTCCCGATCGTGTCGGGGAAGGACGGAGAACCTCAGCCGATTCCTTGATTTGACCCCCCGCCGGACCTTAAGTTTGCGCCGCTATTCTTGTGACATGCGGGCTCCTGCCAGGGGAGACCTCGGGACACCAGAAAAGGATGCACACCCTCAACGGATTCCTCGCGATCCTCCGAACGGTGCCGCCCTGGGGATGGGCCTGCGGGATCGTCGGCGGGATCTTCCTCGGCTGGCTCGTGGGGCGGATCGCCGGCCGCCGGGGCCGCCCGGCGCGCCGCCCGGTGCGCGACGAAAGCGAGCTCTCGGTCATCCGCGACCTGAAATCGAGCGTCGCCCGCCTCGAGGCGGAGAACACCGCGCTCTCCAACTTCTTCCTGCTCCTGCCCGATTTCACCAAGGAGATCAACTCGCGCATGGAGCGGCGCGCCATCGCCCCCCTGCTGGTGAAGATCACCGAGCGCCTGCTCGCCCCGACCCAGGTGCTCCTGTTCATCCTGGACCCACGGGTCAACAAGCTCATCCTGCAGCAGCAGCGGGGCTTGGCGGCCGACGTGAAGATCGGCTTCCAGGTCAAGATGGGGGAGGGGCGGATCGGCTGGGTAGGCGAGCACAAGGTCCCGATGGACACCAACGACTTCATTCGCGAGATGCGCCAGTCGGGAGCGAGCCTGGAAGTGCCGGGGCATTTCCGCTTCAAGACGGAGCTGTGCGCCCCCATGGTCCACGAGGGGCAGATCCGCGGCGTGATCAGCGTGGGCGGGATCACGCGCCACTACAAGTACGAGAAGACCATGCTCAACCTGATCGCCGACCTCGGCAGCATCGCCCTGCACAACAACTCGCTGTTCTCGAAGGTCGAGGAGATGGCGAACTCCGACGGGCTGACCAAGCTGTTCAACAAGCGGTTCTTCATGGACCGGCTGTCGACCGAGATCATCAAGGCCGAGAAGGGACATTACCCGGTGTCGGTGTTCATCTTCGATCTCGATCACTTCAAGCACTACAACGACACGCAGGGGCACCAGGCGGGGGACGAGGTGCTCAAGATCACCGGGGAGATCCTGCGTGAGATGGTGCGTCCGGACGACACCCCCGCCCGCTACGGCGGCGAGGAGTTCATCGTCATCCTGCCCCAGACGCCGAAGGAAGGCGCCATGGTGGCCGCGGAGCGCATCCGGGAGAGGGTGGCGTCCCACCCGTACGCGAACCGGGAGAGCCAGCCGCTGAAGACCGTGTCCCTCAGCGGCGGCGTGGCCACGTTCCCGGACGACGGGCGCAGCAGCTCCGACCTGATCGCCGCGGCGGACGCCGCCCTGTACCGGGGCAAGCAGGCCGGGCGCAACCGGGTCATGCGGGCGGAGACGAAATACTTCTCGGACGGCTCCGAAGACTCCTACTACAACGTGAACAACGGCTGAGGCGGGGGACAGGCGGTCGATGCAGAGCCGGCGCAAGAAGCTGATGAAGGACCTGAAGGACAGGGGAGAGCTGCGCGGCATCAGCACGGCTGGCGCCTTGACCGACCTGCTGTACGACGAGCTGACCGACCTGCCGACCGTTCCTCTGCTGCTCGGCCGGATCCGGCGGATGCTCAAGGCGTCCCACCAGCTCGGCCTCCTGTCGATCAGCGTGCTGCAGAACGAGCGCGGCGAGCAGACCCTCGGATGGCAGGGCTACGAATCCCTGGTGCGGGGGGTGGCCTCGTTCCTGGTCGACATCAAGAAGGTGGCGCTGCGGCGCGACGACTTCATCTCCGAAGTCATGATCAGCGGCAACGCGTTCGTCATCCTCCTGTCGCCGCCGCGGGGCGAGCAGAGCATCTCCTATCCGGACATCGACAAGGTGCGCTGCCGCGTGGCGCTCCAGATGGAGCGTTACGTGCGCGATCAGCTCCCCGCCGAGGTGAAGGAGACCGTCGGCCTGTACGTCGGCTGCACGGTCCTGACGCAGGATGCCACGGTGCGCTTCGAGCGGCTCGTCTACTCGGCGCTGGAGCAGGCGTTCACCGACTCGCTGCTGCAGCGGAAGAAGGAGCAGCGCGACGCGACCGTCCGGCTCAGGACCGTGCTGCGGGCGGAGGCCCTCCGCGCGGTCTACCAGCCGGTGATCGACGTCCTGGAGAAGCGGGTCGTCGGCTACGAGGCGCTGATCCGAATCCCCGACAACAGCTTCCCGGGCCCGGACCAGCTGTTCCAGGCGGCCTACGACAACGACTCGGTCTGGAAGCTCGACCGTTTGTGCCGGGAGCGGGCCATCCGGGGGGCGCAGGGGCTGAAGGAGGACGAGCTCCTGTTCCTCAACCTCGAGCCGGACTCCATCCACGACCCCTCGCTGCGCTCGGAGACCACCTTCGCCCTGCTCAGGGACATGGGGCTCAAGCCGGCCCAGGTGGTCCTCGAAATGACCGAGCACTCGGCGGTGCGTGACTTCACGGCGCTGCGGCAGCTTTTGAACTACCTTCAGTTTCACGGCTTCAGGCTGGCGGTGGACGACGTGGGGTCGGGGTATTCGGGTCTCAAGTCGATCGCGGAGATCAAGCCGGACTTCATCAAGATCGACATGGCGCTGATCCGCGACATCCACCAGCACCCGATCAAGCAGGATCTCACCGGCACGATCGCCCGGTTCTCGACGAGCTCGGGGATCACCCTGATCGCCGAAGGGGTCGAGACCAGGGAGGAGCTCCGCTGCCTGCAGGCCCTCGGGGTCCGCTATGCGCAGGGGTTCCTGTTCGCCCGGCCCGGGCCGCCGTTCCCGGAGGCCGACTTGAGCGGCATCGACGACTGAAAAAAGGAGAGCCGCTTCATGCGAACAGAAGCGGCTCCATTTTTGAGGATTCTTCGTGGTTGTGGTTCGGTACCTCAGCCCTCTCGGACTGGTAAGAGAAAGGCTCCTGCGCTCTAGACCGCCCGCTTCTCCGGCGGCCTGGACTGGCTCCACGCCCCCATGATCACGCAGGTCTTGGCGGTCTCGACCTCGATCCACCGGTGATAGACCTTCCGGCGGGAGGGATCGATCTGGTATGAAACGTTCGCGAAGTTGAAATTGATCATCCCGTTCTGCAGTTGCGACGATTTCTTCCTGGCGACTTTCGCGGCTGCCGTCTTCTTCATCACCAAGCGTTCCTCCCCAAGGTTGATAGTCTAGTAGAGCAATATTCCTGCCAGGGAATGCACCTGTGTGCCACATGATGCAGCAGGCTGCCGGCTCTTGTAAGTGCAGCCAACAAGCAGGTTATGTGGTCCTGCTCCGGGGCATTCGCCACCCATCGCCTCCCGAAGGCGAGAAACTCCGTCACTCTGACGCACCGCGCGGTTGACTTAAGTGCGTCAAAGTGACAGACTTCTGCGTCTTCGCGGGAGAGCCCGGCGTGTCGTTGCATGGAAAACAGATCCTGTTGATCGACCCGGTCGCGCGCCACGAGACCGAGTTGCTGATGCGCGGTCTCGGCATGGACGTCCGTCCGGTCAGCGGTGTCGAGGCCGCGCTCGAGGCCGTTTCGCGGGAGGACTTCGACATGGCCCTGGTCGACGTGGGGCTTCTGGGAAGCGGCGCGGATGGAATCCTGGCGCGCCTGCGGGCGAGACGGTCGGTCCCCTCCATCCTGGTCCTGACGGGGGAAGAGTCGGTGCGCCGCGCCATCCGGGCTCTCGAGCACGGCGCCGACGACTACCTGGTCCGTCCGCTCGACCGTGGGGAGGTCGTGGCCCGCCTGGGTCGCATCCTGGAATGGCAGCATGCCGGCGATCGGGCCGTGCACCTGCAGGAGGAGCTCAGCCGCAAGTACCTGGTGGGGAACCTGGTGAGCCGCTCGGAGGGGATGCAACGGGTGCGCGACCAGATCCTGCAGGTCGCGGGGGCGCGCAGCACCATCCTGATCCTCGGGGAGAGCGGGGTAGGGAAGGAGCTGGTCGCCAAGGCGATCCATTACAACTCCCCGCGCCGCGACGCGCCGTTCATCGCCATCAACTGCTCCGCCATTCCGGTCAACCTGATCGAGAGCGAGCTGTTCGGGCACGAGCGCGGCGCGTTCACGGGCGCCGTCGGGCGGCAGAAGGGGAAGTTCGAGCTGGCCGATGGCGGGACCATCCTCCTGGACGAGGTGGGAGACATGGACCTGCTGACCCAGGCCAAGCTCCTCCGCGTCCTCGAGGAGCGCGCCTTCATGCGGGTGGGTGGCGGGCGCGAGGTGCGTGTCGACGTGCGGGTCGTGGCGGCGACCAACACGGACCTGGAGGACCTCATTCGCCGGAGGCGGTTCCGAGAGGATCTCTACTTCCGGCTGAAGGTGATCGGCATCTTCGTGCCGCCGCTGCGCGATCGGCAGGAAGACATCCCGGAGCTGGCGCGCGTCCTGCTCGAGCAGATCTGCCGCGACAACGGCCTCAGGCGGCGCCGCCTGACCGCCCGCGCCACCGGCGCGCTCCTGCGCTATGCCTGGCCGGGGAACGTGCGCGAGCTCAAGAACGTCCTGGAAAGCACGGCGATCACCCGGACCGGTGAGATCATCCGCGAGTCGGATCTGCCCAACCGGCTGAGCGCCAACCCGCATCCCGCGGCACCCGGCGGCAGGACGCGCGGCGGCGCCACCCTCCGAGAGATGGAGCGCGAGCTGATCCGGCGCACGCTGGCCCGGCACGAGGGGAACCGCACCCACGCGGCGCGGGCCCTCCGCATCGGGGTCCGCACCCTGCAGCGCAAGATCCAGTCGTACGGCATCCGCATGCCGTCGTCCCGCGGTCGCCGCCCCGCCGTCGTCAGAGCCTGACCCGGACGCCCAGCCCGTCCTCGTCGAGAAGCGGCAGGATGTCCCCGGCCTCGATGCGGACCCCTCCCCGGGCGACGTCGTCCGCCAGGTCGAGGTGCCCATCCAGGTCCGCGCGCTCGACGTTCGGCGCGGCCAGTGCGAAGTGCAGCGCCGCGGCGATGCCGATGCGCGACTCGTCCATGCAGCCGATCATCGCTCCCAGCCCGGCGCTCCCGGTACGTCGCGCGATCTCCATCGCCTCTCCGATGCCCCCCGATTTCATCAGCTTGATGTTGACCAGGTCGGCCGCGCGCGCCTCGACGAGGCGGGTGGCGTCCCGGGCGTCGTGGACCGACTCGTCCGCCATGATCGGCGTGTCGAACTCGTCGGCGAGCGCCCGCATGCCCTCGAGATCGTCCGCGGCCGTCGGCTGCTCCAGGAGCTCGATCTCCCCGGGCCGCAGCGCCGCGAGGAACCGGCGGGCCTGCTCGAGGCCGTATCCCTGGTTGCCGTCGGCGCGCAGGATGATCGCCGGCCCCAGCGCCTGCCGCAGGGCGCGCAGGGTCTTCACGTCCTGCTCCCAGTCCTCTCCCACCTTGACCTTCAGGATGCGGAAGCCCTGGTCCCGGAATCGGCGGGCCCGCTCGAGAGTCGCCGCCTCCTCGTCGATGCCGAGCGTGATGCTGGTCGGCAGGCGATCGCGCCGCATGCCGAGGAGGCGCGCCAGGGGAAGGCGGGCCCGGCGTCCGGCGAGATCGTAGAGGGCCATCTCGGCCGCCGCCCGGGCGGCGGGCGCCCCGGGGGCCGCGTCCCGCGCGCGCCCCGTGAATCCGGCCGGGTCGGCGGCGTCGGATTCCCGCAGGAGCGGCACGAGCCGGTCCTGCAGGGCCGAAAGCGCGGCGGCGGCCGTCTCGCCCGTGACTTCGGCGGCCGGGGCCGCGCAGCCGAACCCGGTCCGCCCGTCGGAGGTGTCCACCTTGACGATGATGTTGTCGGCCGTGGTGTAGGTGTGGCCGGCGATCCGGTATCCCTCGGTCAGGCGGAAGGCGATCGGGATCGCCTCGGCACCGAGAATGCGGATCATCCCGGCAGCCGGGGGAACCGGCGCCGAAGCTCCTGGATGATCGGCCCGACGCCGTCCTGCAGCGGATCGACGCAGGGGACGCCGTGGCGCGCGCTCAAGGACTCGGCGTGCCGGCGCGCCTCGGCCGGCTCCAGCCCCTCGTGGTTGAGGGCGATCGCCACGACCGGCGTGCCGCTCAGCAGCCGGATCACCTCGGTTTCCCGCTCCACCCCCGCGAGAGGGAAATCGGGGAAGCCGTCGTAGTGGGCGCGGGCCGGGGCGTGCTGCAGGATGACGGCTTCAGGGCGCGCCCCCGCGAGGATCTCGAAGCCGCCGGGATAGGCGGGGTGGGTGAGGCAGCCCTGCCCCTCGACGACGATGACGTCCGGGCGCTCCTCGCGAAACGCCCGCAGCACCTGGTGCTCGATCTCGCCGGAGACGAAATCGTTCACCAGGCTGTCCATGATGAGCCCGTACCGCACGCCCTGCATCCAGGACGTCTGGCCCGTCCCGACCAGCGCCGCCCTGCAGCCGCCGGCGTTCAGCCCCTGCACCAGGCGGACCGAGGTCGTCCTCTTGCCGACCCCCGAATCGGTCCCGAGCACCGCCAGGCGGACCGACGTGACCTCGAGGATCCCGCCGGTGAACGGGTGCATGGCCTCGCGGGATGGGGTGCGGCGCACGTCCCGGATGCGAGCGCCGCCGGCTTTCGCGGCGGCGGCGAACTCGGGGTCGTCGCCCAGGAGCTCGTGCAGCCCCGAGTCGACGTGGATGCCGAGCGACAGCGCCTTGCGGATCGCCGGCCGCAGGGACTGGGGAAGCACGCCGCCGTGCGTCGCGACCCCGACGACCAGGTAGTCCGGTTTGCCGCGGGCGGCGCGGATCGCCTGGTCGAGGTCGGCGACGATCGGGATGCCGGCCGGCCTGCCGTCCAGGATCTCGCCGGCGTCCCGGCCGGCCTGGCCGCTGTCGATGACCGCCAGGACGCGGTAGCGCTCCGTGTGGCGGACCAGGCCGTGCGCCGTCTTCCCCTCGGTGCCGGCGAACGCCCCCTCGCACAGGACGACCGCCGTTCCGTCGAAACCCTTCTCCACCATGGCGTCGTGGACTCTAGCACAGGTGTGCAGCACGGGTGAAAGCCGCCAGGGGACCGTCCTTGACGCCCTTTTGACGCTTGCCCTAAGATGCGGCCATGGTCACGGGATTCAACACGGACGTGCAGCACGACGGCAAGGTGTACCACGTCCAGACCGAGGACAAGGGCACGAACAACCCGATCATCGAGACGTTGATCTACGTCGGCGGGGAGATCCTGGCGGCCCGCCGGACCTCGTACGCGGACCTGCTCGCGCAGGGCCTGAACGAGAAGGAGATCGCCGAGCGGATCGAGACCCAGCACAACCGCATGATCCTCGACATCCGGGACGGCAAGTACGACAGCAAGAAGAACCGTCCCTTCGGCGAGGGGATCATCTCGAGCAAGAGCTTCGACGAGGTGGTGATCGACTATCTCAGGTCGCAGGCGGCGGCCGACGGCATCTCGCTGCAGATGACCGGCTCGGACGGATTCATCGAGGGGGAGACCGCCCGTCTCGACCTTCTGGTGAGCCACGCCATGAGCGGGAAGGGGCTGGCGGGGGCGAAGGTCAAGGTGCGGCTCATCAGCACCGTGGACAAGCCGCGCACCCTGGTCGAGGGGAAGACCGGCGACGCCGGGGACGTGTCCCTGTCCTGCGCCCTGCCGCTCCTGGAGGAGGGGACCGCGGCCCTGATCATCCAGGCCTCCGCGGGCAAGGAGAGCGCGGAGATCAAGCAGCTGATCAAGAAGCCGGCGCGCAAGGCGGCCGGCTGAAGAGGGGACGATGACCATCGTTCTCAACGGCGTGAGGCGCGAGGCCCCCGCGGGGGCCTCGGTCCTGGCGCTGCTCGAGACGATCGGCCTGGCTCCCGGGCGCGTGGCGGTGGAGATCAACGGCCGGATCGCCCGTCGCGAGGATTTCGCGCGGGAGCCGTTGCGGGACGACGATCGGGTCGAGGTGGTCCAGTTCGTCGGAGGGGGCTAGTCAGAATGGAAGGGGCCGCATGAAGACCGACAGGCTCACCATCGCCGGGACGGCTTACGCGTCCCGCCTGATCGTCGGGACCGGAAAGTACCCCACCTTCGAGGTCATGCGGAGGGCGATCGAGGCGTCCGGAGCGGTCCTCGTCACCGTGGCCGTGCGGCGCGTCGATCTCGCGCGTCGGGATGGTGAGTCGCTCCTCGACCACCTCGATCTCGAGACGCTGAAGCTTCTGCCCAACACGGCGGGGTGCTACACGGCGGACGAGGCCGTGCGCACCGCGCGCCTGGCGCGGGAAGCGGGGCTCTCCGACCTGATCAAGCTCGAGGTGATCGGCGACGAGAAGACCCTGTTCCCGGACACCGAGGGCCTGCTCCAGGCGACGCGCACCCTGGTGAAGGAGGGCTTCACGGTCCTGCCCTACACCAACGACGACCTGGTCGTGGCGAAGCGGCTGCGGGACGCCGGCGCGGCGGCCGTGATGCCTCTGGCGTCGCCGATCGGTTCGGGACTCGGGATCCAGAACGCCTTGAACCTTCGATTCATCCTCGAGGAGATCCGGGACATCCCGGTGATCGTGGATGCGGGAGTCGGGACGCCCTCGGATGCGGCGGTCGTCCTGGAGATGGGCGCGGACGGCGTGCTGATGAACACCGGGATCGCCGGCGCGGGCGATCCGGTCAAAATGGCCAGGGCCATGCGGCTTGCCGTCGAGGCGGGGCGTCTCGCGGCCGAGTCGGGACGCATTCCGAGGAAGCTCCACGCCTCCGCCAGCAGCCCGATCGACGGCCTCCTGCGCTGACCCGCCGTCCCGCCGCCGCGGGGACGGACTGACGCCTTCCCGGACTCAGGCCCGGCGCCTCTCGCGCACCGCGGCGCGCGCCTCCTTGGCCTGGTCCTTCTCCTTGATCGCCTCGCGCTTGTCCCAGAGCTTCTTCCCCTTGGCCAGGGCGATCTCGACCTTGATCCGGCCCTTCGACAGGTAGAGCCGGAGCGGGACGAGAGTCTGGCCGCCGGACCGGGTCTTCTGGGCCAGCTTCAGGATCTCCGACCGGTGCAGCAGGAGCTTGCGCGGACGGAGCGGGTCGTGGTTGGCGTACCCGCCGTGGGAGTAAGGGGAGATGTGGCAGTTGTGGAGGTAGACCTCGCGCCCGTCGACGCGGGCGAAGGCATCCTTGAGGTTGGCGTTCCCGGCGCGAAGCGATTTGACCTCGGTGCCGAGGAGCGCGATGCCGGCCTCGAAACGATCGCCGATGAAATAGCCGTGGAAGGCCTGGCGGTTCGAGGCCAGGACGCGCGAGGCGGGGTCCTTCTCCTTCGCGCTCATTCCTCCTCCCCCTGGCCGCGCAGCATCTCGCGGTAGACGTCGCGACGCGACAGGCCGCTCTCTCGCGCCACCCGCCGCATCGCTTCCTTGCGGTCGATGCCGCTCGCGGTGTGACGGCGGACGCGGTCGACGATCGATTCGCCGGGAGGGGCGTCGCCCGGAGGAGCCCCGGCCGCCGCGGAATCGGGGAGGGCGCCGGCCACCAGGATGGCGATCTCCCCCTTGAGGGGACGCTCCGCGAAGCGGGACCGTATCGACTCGAGCGTCCCGGCCACGAACTCCTCGTGGATCTTCGTCATCTCCCGGCCGAGGACCGCCTCTCGGTCTCCGAGGGCCTCGATTGCGTCGGCGAGCGCGGCGACCAGGCGCCTCGGGGACTCGAAGAAGACGAGCGGGCGCGGCTCCGCGCGAAGCGCCTGGAGGGCGCGGCGGCGCTCCCCCCGGCGCGCCGGCAGGAATCCGATGAACGTGAAGGGGCCCGGATCGAATCCACCCACCGAGAGGAGCGCCGTGAGGGCGGAGGGGCCGGGCACCGGGACCACGCGGTGCCCCTCCCGGCGCGCGGCCCGCACCAGGAGCGCGCCGGGATCGGAGAGACCGGGCGTGCCGCCGTCCGTCACCAGGGCGATGCGCGACCCCCGGCCCAGCGCGTCGAGCAGCTGGGGCAGACGGCGGGACTCGTTGAACTTGTGGCAGCTGACCGTGCGCTTCGCCAGGCCGTGCCGGGTCAGGATCACGCGGGTCCTCCGGGTGTCCTCGCAGGCGACCAGGTCGCACTCGGCGAGGGCCGCGAGCGCCCGCGGCGTCAGGTCGTCGAGGTTGCCGATGGGTGTCCCGACGACGTACAGGGTGCCGCGGGGCTCGCTGCTTCTGATCGCGTCGGCCATCGCGGTCCTAGGAGCCTGTCCGAGTATTGGGCCGGGTCGCGTTCCGGACGCCGTGGGGCCGGATGCGAGGCGCCGCGACGAAGTCCGATGCCGGAGCATCGTCGAGGCGCGGCAACGAAGCAGACGGCCCCACGCCGCCGGAACCCGAAGGGCGCATGGGGATTGCGGCCGGATACTGCGTCGCTCGTCGTCTGTGATGGACCCGCATCACTCTCCTCCTCGCTCCTTGTCTGCGATCCGCAAGCCCCATGCGCGCGGCCCGGCCGAATACTCGGACAGGCTCCTAGTTCCCCCAGTCGCGGGGATAGAGGAAATCGACTCCGACCGTGCGCGCCGACACCTTGGCGATGAGGGGCATCCGCCTCTTGAACTGCGAGGAGGCGATGGCGCGCAGGATCCTCCCGATCATGCGCCTGGGAAAACCGGCCGCGATCGCCTGCTCCGGCCGCTCGCGGCGGTCGACCAGGAGCACGAGGAGCCGGTCGACCCGCTCGTACGTGAAGCCGATTTCAGCCTCGTCGGTCTGCCCGGCCCACAGGTCCGCGCTGGGGGCCTTCCGGACGATGTCCTCGGGGATCCCGAGGTGCAGGGCCAGCTCCCGGACCTGGGTCTTGTAGAGATCGCCCAGGGGGTTGATGCCCGAGGCCATGTCGCCGAAGACCGTTCCGTAGCCCAGGAGCAGCTCGGTCTTGTTGCTCGTGCCCAGGACCATCGCGCGCTCGCGCGCCGACAGGTCGTAGAGGATCGCCATGCGCTCGCGGGCCATCTTGTTGCCGCGACGGAGACGCGAGATGCCCGCGCGCCCGCGGAAGTAGGCATCGATCATCGGCGTGATGTCGACCCGCACGCTCCGGGCGCCGAGAAGGCGGACGATCCGGCGGCCGTCCCGCAGGCTTCCGGGGCTCGAGGACCGGTACGGCATGAGGGCGCACAGGACGTTCGCCGGACCGAGGGCCCGGCACGCGAGCGCGGCCGCGACGGCCGAATCCACCCCTCCCGAGAGGCCGAGCACCGCCCGCTTGAATCCGGCCTTTCCCGTCTCCCGCCTGATGAAGTCGACGAGGAGGGCGGCGGCGGTCGGGGCGTCCATCTCCAGGCCGACGGGCGGATCGAAGGGTGTTTTGGGGAGGCGCGCCATCACGCGCAGAGGGTATGCCGCCCGCGGAGGCACTGTCAACGAGGCCGCGGCGGTCGAAGAGCGCGCTCGTTGCGGCTTGCGGGTTGGCCGCGCCGCCGCTATAATGCGTCTTCCGGCCGGCCTGAGGGCCTGCAAGGACCCCGCACAAGGGACTCGAACGGGCATGATTCAGGCGACACAACTGCGTAGCGGCATGGCGATCCTGCACGAAGGGAACCTCTGCCGCGTCCTGAGCGTCCAGCACATCACGCCGGGCAACTGGCGCGGCATGGTGCAGGCGAAGCTCCGGAATCTCAAGAGCGGCAACAGCTTCGAGTACAGGTTCCGTTCCGAGGACCGGGTCGAGAAGGCGGACCTCGAAGAGCACGAGATGGAGTTCCTGTACGCCGCGGGGGACGATTTTCACTTCATGAACACCGAGTCCTACGAGCAGGTGGCGATCCACCGCGACGACCTCGGGGACGCCGTCCACTACCTGGTGCCCAACACCAAGGCGATGGTGGAGTTCTACGAGCACCGGCCGGTGGGCGTCGAGCTTCCGGTGACCGTCGACCTGCGCGTCGTCGAGACCGCCCCCGGGATGAAGGGGGCCACCGCCAGCAACAGCGGCAAGCCCGCCGTGCTCGAAACCGGCCTCCAGGTCATGGTCCCCCAGTTCATCAATGTGGGGGAGGTGGTGCGCATCGACACCACCGAAGGCAAGTACCTGGAGCGGGCCAAGTAGGGGCCCGCGTGGCGAATCCTCTCCGGCTGGCTCGCTTCCGGGACAAGGACCGTTCCTTCCACGCCCTGCTCGAGGGGGACGATCGCGCCCTGCCGCTCTCCTCGGATCCCTTCGCCGGCGACCCTCTCGCCGCGCTGTCCGGGGCCCGGGGTCGGGCGGTGCCGGTGGACGGCTGGGAATGGCTGCCGCCCTGCCGGCCGTCCAAGATCGTGGGGATCGGGCGCAATTACCGCGATCACGCCGCCGAGCTCGGGCACGCGGTGCCCGAGGTGCCGCTCCTCTTCATGAAGCCGCCGTCCGCGCTCCTCTCTCCCGGAGGGGTGATCCGGCTGCCCCGGGACAGCCGGCGCGTCGATTTCGAGGGAGAGATCGGCGTGGTCATCGGCCGGACCGCCCGGGACGTACCGGAGTCGCGGGCGAGGGACTTCATCCTGGGGTACGCCTGCGTCAACGACGTCACCGCCCGCGATCTGCAGAAGAAGGACGGTCAGTTCACGCGGGCCAAGGGGTTCGACTCGTTCTGTCCTTTCGGTCCGGCCATCGCGGTCGGCCTGCGGCCCGAGACGCTCCGGGTCGAGACGTTCGTGAACGGCGGGCGGCGCCAGTCGGCGCCGGCGTCGAGCATGATCTTCGGCATCGAGGTCCTCGTCAGCTTCGTCTCGCATATCATGACGCTCCTCCCGGGGGACCTGATCGCCACCGGGACCCCGGAGGGGGTCGGTCCGCTGGAACCCGGGGACGAAGTCACCGTATCAATAGAAGGGATCGGCCGCCTGACGAACCGCGTGGAACCGGCGCCGACCCCATCGGAGGGATGACATGGCGGCCTTCGTGGTCCTGCTCGTGCTCCTGGGCGGGTTCGCCCTGGCGTTGGTGGGCATCTACAACGGCCTGGTCACGCTGCGCAACCAGGTGAAGAACGCGTGGCAGCAGATCGGCGTGCAGCTGAAGCGGCGGCACGATCTGATCCCGAACCTGGTCGAGGTCGTGAAGGACTACATGGGATACGAGCAGGAGACGCTCGAGAAGGTCATCCGGGCTCGCAACCAGGCGCTGTCCGCCACGGGGGTGCAGGGGACCGCGGCGGCCGAAGGGGCCCTGACCGGCGCGCTGCGCTCGCTGTTCGCCGTGGTCGAGGCGTACCCGCAGCTGAAGGCCAACGAGAACGTGTCGCGGCTCCAGGAAGAGCTGACCTCGACCGAGAACCGCATCGCCTTCGCACGGCAGTTCTACAACGACATGGTGATGCGCTACAACACGCGCATCCAGGTGTTCCCCTCGAACCTCATCGCCTCGTCCTTCGGCTTCAAGGACGAAGCGTACTTCGAGATCCCCGCCGCCGAGCAGGAGCCGGTCAAGGTCGACCTGAGGTAGGGCCGGACATGCCGCGGGTCGCCTGCCCGACGTGTGGCTACCAGAACCCCGCTTCGTACGCGGCCTGCGACCTGTGCCGGTCACCGCTCCGCGGGCAGGCGGCCGGCGCTCCCGTGGCGCCGCCGCCGGCGCCCCGGCGGGATTTCTACGGCGAGCAGGCGTCGAACTCCAGGCAGTCCTGGATCCTGATGGCCGCTTTCGTCGTCCTGGTCGTCTTCGTCGCCTGGGCGACCGGTGAAGCCTCGGGGCTCGGCCCCGTGGGCCTCCTGTTCGGCCTGGCGTTCGGGACGCTGGGCGCGCTCCTGGCGTATTACGCCGGGGACAAGATGGTCCTGTCCGCCAGCGGCGCCGTGGAGGCGGCGCCGGATCGGGAGCCGGTGCTGCACAACATCGTCGAGGAGCTGTGCCTGGCCTCGGGGCTCCCGAAGCCGCGCCTCTACGTCATCGAGTCGGCCGCCCCCAACGCCTTCGCCACGGGGCGCGACCCGGCCCGCGCCTCCGTGGCGGTGACCCGCGGGCTGCTGCAGAAGATGAGCCGCGAGGAGCTGCAGGGCGTTCTGGCGCACGAGATGAGCCACGTGCGCAACCTGGACATGCGGTTCGCCACCATCGTCGGGATCCTGGTCGGGACGGTCGCGCTCCTGTGCGACTGGGGCTGGCGCTCCTGGCGGTTCCGCGGAGGCCGCCGGTCGTCGGGGCGCGGCGGTGCCGTGCTCGTCCTCCTGGCGCTCGTCCTCGCGATCTTCGCGCCTCTCGCGTCGCGGCTGATCCAGATGGCGATCTCCCGCCGGCGCGAGCTCCTGGCGGACGCCTCGGCCGTGGAGCTGACCAGAAACCCCGGCGGCCTGGCCGCGGCCCTGCGCAGGATCGCGGCCGATCCGGCGGGCCTCGAGGGGGCCAACCGGGCCACGCAGCATCTGTTCATCGTCAATCCCCTGAAGTCCTACGGGAACGATTCGAGCGCGCTCCTCAGCACCCACCCGCCGATCGAGGCGCGCATCCGCATCCTGGAGTCGATGATGTGAGGCGCGCGGTCCCGGGTCTCCTGCTGGCTCTCGTCCTCGCGGGCCTGCACGTCCTGGCCGCGCAGCGGGCCGCCGGGACGGCGGGCTTCCCCCTGGACGACGCCTGGATCCATGCCCGGCTGGCGCGCAACCTGTCGGAAGGCGCGGGACTGGCCTTCAACCCGGGGGAGCCCGCCGCCGTGTCCAGCGCCCCGCTCTGGACGCTTCTGATCTCCCTGCCCGCCGCCGCGGGCATCCCGTTCCCGTGGGCTTCCTTTCTTGTCGCCGCGATCCTGGCGGGTGCGCTGTCGCTCCTGGCGTACCTGCTGGTGCGCCGCGCCACGGGGGATGAACCGGCCGCCCGGCTCTCGGCGCTCCTGATCGTCGGGACGCACCCGATGCCGTGGTCGAGCGTGTCGGGAATGGAGACGGTCCTCGCCGCGGGCCTTCTGGCCGCGACCATCCTGGCCGCGCTCTCGGCGCGTCCCTGGACGGCGTTTCTTCCCGCGGCGGCCGCCGCCCTGTCCCGCCCGGAGCTGGTCATCCTGCCGGGCCTCCTCCTGGCCGATCTCCTCTGGAGGGAGCGGCCATGGCGGCTTTCGAGAACCCTCCGGCTGGCGCTCGGGGCCCTCCTGGCCGGTGTCGCTCCTTTCGCGGTCAACCGGCTCCTGACGGGCGCCTGGATGCATGCCTCCTTCGCGGCCAAGGTCGGGCGGCACGGCGTGCTTCCGGCTCTGCTCGATGGACATGCCGGGGCCGTGCCGTCCGTGGTCGCGACCAACCTGCCTCTTTTTCTCGGGCCGCTCCTCGGGGCGCTGGCGCGCGACAACGTCGCGCTGCTGCTTCTGGCGCCGCTCGGGCTGAGATGCATGGCGGCGAAGCCGGGAGGCAGCCATCTGCCCTGGCTGGTGCTCGTGGCCCTGCCGTGCCTCGTGGCGGTGCTCGCCCCCTTCGGCGGGCCGGAGTTCCACGAGCAGCGCTACATCGGCCCGCTCGTCGCCGTGACGGTGATCGCGGGGTCCATCGGCCTGGCGGCGCTGCCGGCCGCGCTGCGGCGGCCCGCCGCGAGGCTTCCGCTCATGCTGCTCGTGGCTTGCCTTTCGGCGCCGGGGGTCTGGACGGCGGCGCGCAGGTACGCCATCGAGGTGAAGAACATCAACGAGATGCAGGTCACGGTGGGCCGCTGGCTGGCGGAGCGTCCCGGAGGCCCCGGGACCGTCGCCACGAACGACATCGGAGCGATCGGCTTCGTCACGCGGGCCCCGATCCTGGACCTGACCGGGCTCGCGACGCCCGGCGCGATCCCGTTCCTGCGGCGCGAGGCCCCCGCCGGCACGCGGAACCGCGGATGGAACGGCGCCAGCGAGGCCGGGCTGATCGATTTCCTGCGCGAGCGCCGCCCCGATTTCGTGGCGGTCTTTCCCACGTGGTATCCGAGCCGTGCCTTTCGCGACAGCCTCGGCGAGGAGGTCTTCCACGTGACGCTTCAGGACAACCTGATCTGCGGAGACCGGACGATGAACGTCTACCGGCCGGACTGGAGCACGGGAGGGGCGGCCGACACCTCAGGCAGGCGGTGAGACCGACCGGGCGGGGGCCCCGGGCGACGAGGCGCCGGATCGGGCCCGGGAGGCCGCGAGGGCGGTCGCGAGGAGCCTGCGCGCCAGCGTGAAGGCCGGGGCGACCGAGCGGGCGGCGCGGTAGTGCTCCGCCGCCTCGGCGTGGCGTCCCTGGCGCATCGCCAGGGCGCCCAGGCGCATCCGGGCCCAGAGGGAGCGCGGATTGTCCTCGAGGATCGCCTGGTATTGTTCCCGGGCGCGGGCCAGAGCCCCGCGGCGCTGCCAGAACTCGCCGGCCGACAGGCGCAGCGCGTAGCAGTCCCCCACGACGTCACGCTGCAGGGCGAAATCCTCCGGGCCGTAGGCCGCCCGGCGGCCGACGCGGCGCAGGGCGGCGAGCAGGGTGCGGATCGAGCGCCGCGTCCAGGGATCCTCGCGGACATAGAACGCCTCGCGGCGCTCCTTCACCCAGTAATCTTCCGTCAGCCCGTGCCGCGCGCGGGCTTCCTCGTGGAGCGCGGTCCCCGGGTAGATGGTCATCGGCGAGACCAGGCCGTCGTGCGGCCTGATCTCCTCGATCAGCCGGACGGTCGATTCGAGATCCTCGTCGGCCTCCGACTCGATGCCGGTGATCAGGTAGATGGAGAGGCCGAGCCCGACGCGGCGCGTGGCCGCCGCGGCCGCGCGCACCTGGTCGACGGTGATCCCCTTGTTCAGCCTCTGCAGCATGCGCGGCGAGCCGGACTCGACGCCGTACTGGATGTGCGTGCATCCGGCGCGCCGCATCCAGGCCAGGCGCTCCTCGTCGACGGCGTTGACCCGCGACTGGCAGTCCCACAGCAGATCGATCTTCTGGTCGATCAGGCCGCGGCAGAAGTCGATGACGCGCTTCTTGCTCACCGTGAAGGTGTCGTCCCTCACCGAGACATAGACGACACCATGCCTGTCGCGGAGCAGGCGGACCTCCTCGATCATGTTCGCCGCCGAGCGGAAACGCATGCCCCGGCCCCAGAACTCGGGGGACGAGCAGAACGTGCAGGCCGCCGGACAGCCGCGCGACGTGATGATGAACTCGAACTGGGTGGTCGGATCGACTCCCACCGT
>Ga0070694_100000179_pt1 | contig 32993 bp, 22 predicted proteins | sample KBSK1251metaG_FD_65470 | JGI IMG/M metagenome (GOLD analysis project Ga0070694, IMG submission 65470) | Corn, switchgrass and miscanthus rhizosphere microbial communities from Kellogg Biological Station, Michigan, USA - KBS K1-25-1 metaG | ecosystem: Host-associated > Plants > Roots >...
CCCACCCGCTCAATAAAGAGGTTAGCCGGTTCGCGCACTGGATAATGGTAGATTTCGGCCGGCTCGAACGTGACCGACCAGTTCAACTGCCCTGTGCGCGGAGAGATGAACTGCACCGTGGCCCAGCCCTGGTGGTTTGCGATCTGCATGGGAACATTTCCCGCGCTGTCGCGTCCCTTTGCGCTCCTGATTCTGAAATTCTTCCCGCGCGGGAAAACGAAACGAAGCTCGTACGGATCGTCCTTCACTACCCGGCTCTTGCCGGCATATGAATTGGCAGCGTCGTCGCGATTCAGCGCGAGGAGATCCACCCAGCCCTGTGTGATGTGACGGCTGGTCGAAATTAGTTGCACTTTATCAGTGGCGGGAAGCAACGTCAGCACGCGACAACTCGTCGGTGAAAGATTTACGGTCATGCCGTTTTCCCACGCACCCAGGTACTCTTTATTCCAAAAGTCATAGACATGGAGCGGAACATTCTCAGGCAAACCCAGATCTTTCCAGTTCAGACTTATCTGCTCCGACCTGGCTTCGTCATAATTAAAAACGCCCACCACATCGTAGTTCCGTCCCAGGTGATTGATCTTCAAATCCCAGACGTGTTTGTTGCGCTCCGCCGGGAACAAATCCAACGGTCGGATATCGACCGCCGGAAAAACGCGCCGCAGCAGGTCAACGCGCTCCTTTGACAAATCCATCATCCGGTCATTACCCATCAGAGCCTGTCCCGTAAGACCCTGGAGGGTGGCCCAGGCGCGGGCCTGGTCCATCGTCAAGGGCGAACGCACCAGCATCACATCGGGGTCCGTGTACCAGGCCACGTTATGCAGATAGTAATTCTGCATCGTGGTCCTGAGCGCAAGCATGAAGCCGCCGTTCCAATCGAGCACCACATCGCCGCCCGTACGTGAGCCGTTCATCAGGCCCATTCCTTCGACGGGCATTCCCCAGCAACCCAACAAGTAACGATCCGGCCCGATCGCCCCCCGAATGGTCTCCAACGTCTGTCGATACATGGCGACCGCATCGTCGCTCGGGTTTTTCATGAAAGCTTTCTTGGTTTTGTATTCGCCCACCACCACCGGCTGGCCGTCAATCTTGAAATAGTCGTAGCCCCAGGCTGCGAGCTTGCCGAAGAGGTCTTTCAAATACTTTTGCGATTCGGCCGTCGAGGGATCCAGCAGGTATCTTCCCTCCCAGGTCTCGGAAGCGCTGGTGCCATCCGGCTTCATTAGAAAAATGGCTGGGAGGTTTTTAACGACGGTGTCATTGCTCTGACCGTGCGGTGCGATCCAGATGCCCGGCTTGAGTCCCAGAGATTTGATGTAAGCGGCAAGCTTGTCCATGCCGCTCGGAAACTTGTCGCTGACGTTGGTCCAGTCGCGAGTGAAAACGCGGCCAGTGCCTTGCCAGCCATCATCGATCTGAACGTATTGAGCGCCGTAGTCCTTCAGGTTATCGGCGATCCACTGAGCATTCTGCTTCACCTCGTTTTCGTTGATCTGCTGGTAGTAGTAATACCAGGTGCACCATCCCGAAGGTGGCAGCGCAAACCTGGATTTATCGATCGGCTTGAAATACTTCACGCCTAAAGTACCCTTGTAGTAGTTCTCCAGGACCTTCCCATCTTTCAAAGTCACCCGGTCGGCCTCAGTATCCAGGAAGCCATCGGCGAGAGAAGTTTCTACGTCGCCGAGGGTCATGACAAAAAGGTCGCGGTTGTTTCCGTCACGCACTCTTGCGGGTACGGGCCGCGGCCATTTCTCCCCGGCCGGCAAGAACGAAACGGAAGTCGAACCCGGACCGGGATTTGTCAGGTGGATAGCCAGGATCAGACCGAGAAGCGATGCTACGCAGATAATTCTTCGCATTTCGAGATTCTCAGAAAACTGCCGAAGTTGATCTTAACTGGTGCTCGTATGTGATATAAGTATGTGGCTTGTTTGATCGTTTGGATTATATTTGAGCATTTGCCGAGGAGGCAAGGGTCCAGGTATGACTTGGGAAGAGCGCTGGCACCCCTTACGGGAAGAATGGATCATAATTGCCGCGCACCGTCAGCACCGGCCGTGGAACGGCGAGACCATCGAGCACGAAGACTCGCCCCTGCCCGCGTTTGTCTCGGATTGCTACCTGTGTCCCGGCAACGTTCGGGTCAGTGGCAAGCGAAACGCCGACTACAGGGGAACGTACGTCTTCGATAACGATCACCCATGCGTCGGCCCGGATGCGCCGGATGAGGCTGCTCCTGTTAATGGGCTCTATCGCCGTCAGTCTGCTCGCGGTATTGCGCGCGTCGTATGTTACAGCCCACGGCACAACCTGACGCTAGCCGAACTGGAAGTTTCCGAAATCGAAAATCTTCTACGAGTCTGGCAGCAACAGTACGTCGATCTGGGAAGCGGCAAAGGAATTAATCACGTACTGATTTTCGAGAACAAGGGCGAAGCCGTAGGCGTTTCCAATCCACACCCGCACTGTCAGATCTACGCCACCAATTTCATTTTCAAGACCATTGAGACAGAGGCGCGGGTCTCGCAGAAACATCTGGTCGAAACCGGCCGGGTCCTGTTCCGCGACATCCTCAAGGCTGAACAGCAGGACGGGCGGCGCATTATCTGTGAGAACGACTCGGCCATCGCATTTCTGCCTTACTTCGCGCGCTACGCCTACGAAGTTTACGTCGCCCCGAAAGAAACGCATGCCAGCTTAGCCACGCTGAGCCTGAAAGAAGTTTGTGACTTCTCGAGGGCGATCAAGTGCCTATTAGTGAAGCTGGACAATCTCTGGCAGATACCATTCCCTTATGTCATGACCCTGCACCAGGCGCCTACTGATGGCGATGGTTACGACGGATTTCATTTCCACATTGAGATCCACCCGCCGTTGCGACAGCCGAATCTGTTGAAGTATCTGGCCGGCCCGGAGATTGGCGGCGGCAATTTCCTGAGCGATACATCTCCCGAAGAGAAGGCCGCGGAATTGATTGCTCAGCCGGATGTGCATTACAAGGTAAACGCCGACTCGCTGGTAACAACTTAGGATTAGGGGTGAACTTTTCCACCAGCTGCGGAGCAGCGGTCAGAGTTAAGCCCAGGGCGAGGCTTTGTGAGCCTTGGGTTAGGTTGGTTTGATTGGCAGAGCCGCGAAGCGGCGACAGAGAGTTCGTAAACAGGATCCACTTGCTTAATCGGTGAAGCGATCGCCCCTCCGCGGGGCCCGATCACCTTGTTGGGTTGACCCAAGGCTCGCAAAGCCTCGCCCTGGGCTTAACTCTGACGGCTGCTCCGCAGCTCGTCTAATATCGTTTCGCACGGCGAAAACGAATTAGGAGCAACTTGATGAAGCTCATCATCACCCGCACCATTGCCGTCGTCGCGGCCATGAGTTTGCTGCTCTCAGTAGCGGCCAGCACCCACGCCCAGCAATCCCCTGCTCGGATTAAGATCGATGTCGATCGAACGATCGGCGAAGTCGATCCCCTTCTCTTTGGTAACTTCAGTGAGCACCTGGGCAGGATGATCTATGGCGGCATCTTCGAAGAAGGCAGTCCGCTCTCAGACGCAAACGGCTATCGCAAAGATGTGATGGAAGCGGTAAAGAACCTGAACGTCTCAATTCTTCGGTGGCCAGGCGGCAATTTTGCTTCCGGGTATAACTGGACGGATGGGATTGGGCCGAGGGATCAACGTCCGACGCGTCTCGACCTGGCATGGAACGATCTGGAAAGCAATCGCTTCGGCACGGACGAGTTCTTACGTTACTGCGAACTCATTAAAACCGAGCCCTACGTTTGCATCAACGCCGGCCTGGGAACCATCGACGATGCCCGGCATTGGGTTGAGTATTGCAATGAATCTCGGCACACGTTCTGGGCGGATCAGCGTCGTAAGAACGGCCGCGAGGAGCCTTACAAGGTTAAGTATTGGGCGCTCGGCAACGAGATCGACGGCCCGTGGCAAATGGGTAACAAAAGCGCGGAAGAGTATGCGAAGTTTGCTCTCGAAGCCGGCAAGGCCATGCGCCAGGTCGATCGAAATATCAAGCTGGTCGCCAGCGGATCGAGTAACTACGGGGCCGACTGGATTGCCTGGAATCGAACCGTGCTGCAAACGCTGCGGAACCAGGCTGATTACATCGCCCTGCACACCTACATCAACAACCGCGACAACGATCTCGAAAGGTACCTCGCGTGGTCACAGACGATCGACTATTACATCGACGTAACCGAGGGATTGATTCGACAGGTGCGGAGCGGCCCAAACCCTCGCCCTATCTACATTGCGTACGACGAGTGGAATGTCTGGTACCGCACCGGCAATCGGGAAAAGCTGGAAGAGATCTACAACTTTGAAGACGCCCTGGCGATGGGAATGTTTTTTAATTCATTCTTCCGGCACGCCAACATTGTCAAGATGGCCAACCTGGCGCAGATGGTAAACGTGATCGCCCCCATCATGACGAACAAGCAAGGATTGTTTCTCCAACCTACTTACTTTCCGCTGGTTGAATACGCAAAGCAGCGAGGAAACACGTCGCTCGATGTTTGGGTCTCGTCACCGACTTATCAAATTCAAAACCGGCCGCCGCTGCGTTACCTGGATGTCTCGGCCACTTACAACGCGAAAGAGCGTGCTGTCTATGTGAACGTTTTGAATCGCAGTAAGGACAAAGATCTCTCGGCCCAAATCGAAAATCAGGAGGGTCAGATCGAAACTGAGGTCGGCGTCTGGGAGATGAACAATGCGGACCTAAAGGCAACGCACACCTTTGGGGACGACAAGAAAGTCAGACCAGTCACGCGCAACCTCTCTGCCAAAATTCAGAACAACGCGTTCAGCTACACGTTCCCGGCCCACTCGCTAACGATTTTGCGTCTGCGTTTGAAGTGAGGGCAGCGTCAGGCGCGCACCACGACGACGCCTTTTGCCGTGAAAGAAGCAATCGCCTCGTCGCTCGCAGCCTTGTCCGTGATCAGCTTATCAGTGTCTTTGGCGGGCCAGATGAGGGATCTCCCCACCGCAGCGATTTTGCGATGATCGGCGAGGACAATACGTTGATGCGCCTGCCGCATCATTGCTCGATGAATGGCTGCTTGATCGGGATAGTTGGTCGTCATGCCGTGTTCGGCGTGGGCACCGTCAACACCTATGAAGGCTTTATCAAAAAAAGTCTCATTGACGTTGCGTTGCGCTTCCTCGCCCACCAGCGCGAACCAGTCACCACTCAGAGAGCCGCCGGTCATAGAAACTTTTATCTCGGGCAGGTGGCTCAATTCCATAGCGATGTTTACGGCATTGGTGACGATGGTAATTGCCTTCCGATGCCGAATGCAGCGCGCTAAAAGTGTGGTAGTAGTGCCGGCGCCGATGGCGATGGTTTCATTGTCCGAGATGAGGCTGGCGGCAGTCAGACCGATGCGGCGCTTCTCCGCCACGCATTTCTTTTCCTGCTCCTGGAATGAAGACAGATGACGAAACGCTTCATATAGCATCGGCGTCACCGGCGCCGCGCCACCGTGGTTCCGTCGCAGCAGGCCCTGCTGCTCCAGTTCGCTCAGATCGCGCCGTATGGTCGCCGTTGAAACCTGGAAATGGCTGGCCAGGCGATCAACCGACACTTCTCCATGACGCAAAAGTTCCTGAAGAATCTGTTCCGAGCGATTTGAAGCGGCGGAGTTATCAGCAGCCATAACAACGTGTCGGCTTGTTGTGCGGACCAAGCTCAGTAGTCAAGACCAAAATCGATCCTGGGAATCGTCGACGCGACTGAGAATAACACGATTTTTCACGACTACTGAATCGCCCTCGGCTAATTGAATTCTACGATGAACTTCGGAAACTCGCCGCCAGTTAGTAGCATTGAACGGCAGATTGGCTGAAGGCGACCGCCTCCGCATGAGCATCGAAGCCGCGCGCACTGCTATCTTTTACGTCGTGGATCAGCAGGATTGTATTCTGACAAAGTGCTGTCAGGTCGCGGATAATTGTTTCTATGGTTAGCGTGGCCTTTTTCTGATTCAACCTATGACATCAAATACCTCACAAAATGATATATACACCCAGCGTATCAATACCGTCATAAGCTACGTTCGTCAAAACCTGGATGGTGATTTATCGTTGAACGCTCTCTCTCGGGTGGGGTGCTTTTCGAAATTTCATTTTCACCGGGTTTTCAAATCGATTACGGAAGAAACGGTCAACGATATGGTGGTACGGATGCGGCTGGAGCGCGCGGCAAATTTACTGCGAACGGTTCCGAAACTTTCGATCACTGCTGCCGCTTTTGAAGTTGGGTTTAGTTCCGTCTCGGTTTTCTCGCGTGCGTTCAGAAACCACTTTGGTGTAAGTGCCCGGCAGTGGGACAGGAAGGGTCCTTTGGAAAATAGCAAGAATGGTCAATTCAGAGATGAATTTCCTCGATATACTTTAGAAGATTTGGAGAGCCACGGGTTTAAGGTGAACCTTCGTTCGTTGCCAGAACAACGATTGGCGTATATCCGGGTATACGATTCATACAGTTCATTCAGTCGGATAAAGGATGCCTATTACCGCTTAATCGAATGGTATCGTCAGAGGGGTGGCAATCTTGAGAATATCTTGCTCTACGGCATGTCGCAGGACAACCCTGATGTCACTCCGCTCCAATTGTGTCGCTTCGATTGGTGCGTAAAAGTGCCTGCGGATTGGAAGGGTGATGGCGAGGTGGACGTTACGGATTTTCCGGCTTGCCGTGTAGCGGCAATCCGATGTGTCGGCGACTTCAGTCATGAGAACAAGGTTATTCAGTATCTTTTTCGCTATTGGCTGCCGCGTAGTCGTTATCAACCCGCAAATCTTCCGGGTATGGAAATATATCGACGGCAACCAGCCGAAATGGGCTGGGAAGAATATGACATAGACTGTGCGGTGCCAGTAGTACCTCTATAACTGAAATGCGAGCAGATTCTTGCTGAAGACATTTCAAAGAATTAAATAGGAAAATCTATGTTACGAATCGTTTTGGGCGCTATTGTCGGATTTTTCGCCTGGTTAATAGTGTGGATCGGAAGCGAGAAGATTATTGGGGCCATTTGGCCGGCGTTCGGCGTTCATCAACGGGCGTTCGAGGAGGTCGTTAAAAATGGCGGTCAGTTCACAGCCGAAACGACGATGCTTCTCACGCATATTGTCCTCGGTTCAATAGTCTCGGTGATGGCCGGATCTCTGGCCGCGCTGATCGCCGGTGAAAACTCACGCGCGCCGCTGGTCCTCGGCTTTGTGCTGCTGGCCTTAGGGATAGTGAAGGCGGTTATGTCCTGGCAGTATGTTCCCATTTGGTATCAAGTTATCTTTACGGCGATCCTACTTCCACTGGCGATCGTGGGCGGTAAACTGATAACCACTTCTTAGAAAAAAAATACAAACAACAGGAGAAAAGTGTATGGCGAAAATTACGGGAATCGGCGGGGTGTTTTTTAAAAGTCGAAACAAGGGCTCCGAACTGGGGTCGTGGTATCAGAAGAATCTCGGCCTCAATCTTGAGACCTGGGGCGGTGCGATATTGAGATGGCCTGACGATAAGGCCGAGGACGGCGGCCTCACGGTATGGAACCCAGCGGACCACGACACCAAATGGTTTAGCCCGAGCGAGTCTTCCTTTATGATCAACTACCGAGTTGATAATTTGGACGAATTGGTCGATCAGTTAAAGCAGAACGGCGTCGAGATCGTGTCGGGGCCGGAGTCGCACGAAAACGGAAAATTTGCATGGATCATGGACCCGGACGGCAACAAGGTCGAGCTTTGGGAACCGATGATCTTTGACGAAAAGAATAACTGACTCGCCACGATTCGACCCTTTTACCATAACGCTGTCAGACCACGACGAACTTCCACTTCCCAATCAAACACCCAGTCTGACGGCGGCCTAACCATGCTGAAAACTGCATTGGCGCAAGTGTCGGATGTTCCCGCGTTAGCTATCAACAACCTTCCGACAGTCTCGGCAACGGCGACATCCATTCTCCGGGTCTGGCCTGTAATTTAGCCGATTCCTGCGTTGCGTGAAGTTGGCACAGACGTTGCCCTTGTCACTGACGAAAGAATTTGAAATGGGAGAGACCGAAGCGAGAGATGAGAATCAGTCTTACAAGAAATGAATTGGTCGTATTTGCATTCGCGCTTTTTACGTTGATCGCACTTGCTTTTGCGCCTGCTATGGCGTTTGGCCAGCGTTAATTCAATCACTGTATGCCGCGGACGGAGAGAGGAGTGCATTCACAATGATGAATCATGACAATCAAGACAAAGTGCAGGTAACCTCGGCACTCCGTCTCGGCATCGCGTTGAGTTTGGTGAAATTGTTTCTGCTGCTAACCGTCATACTCGGGGCAACGGCCAGCTCGGTTGAAGCTCAAACCAGTGGGCTGCAAGGAACGGTCATTGTTAGTTCCGGCAATGGACAAAGCGAGAGATTGCCGGGAGCGAGTTTGACGCTGATCGCTGAGAGCGCCGGCCACTCTCAGCGCTTCGCGGTTACCAATGAGCAGGGGGAATATAAGTTCGATAATCTTCCAGGTGGGCTCTATAAACTGGAAATAGCGCTGACGGGTTTCAAACCACACACTGAAAGAGTGACCGTCAATCCAGGGATCGCATCGCTTGAGATAGCTCTCGTAGTAGAAGGCATTTCCAGTGAAGTCACCGTTCTGGCTGACCGGGTCGGGTTGAACACAACGGACGCAACCCCGCCCACTACATTCAATCAAAACAGACTTGAAACGGTGCCGCTCGCGAATGAACGGTTCCAGGATGCTATCCCGCTGGTGCCAGGAGTCGTTAGAGGACCAGACGGCATGATCAATCTAAAGGGGGCGCGTTCCAGCCAGAGTGGAATGATCGTCAACAGCGCGAGCGTAACTGATCCCGTTACCGGCGAGTCGGCGATCAATCTTCCGATCGAAGCGGTTCAGTCCGTCGAGGTGCTCACCAATCCCTATGCACCTGAGTATGGCCAATTCACCGGTGCGGTGACGTCGGTACAAACACGTTCCGGCTCAGAAACGTTCCACGCAAACGCAACCAGCTTCTTTCCCCGCTTTCGTCGTCGTGGAGGCTCCTTTGTTGGTATTGAGGCTTTCACTCCACGGGTCGCATTCAGCGGTCCTCTGATGAAGGACAAGTTGAAGTTTTTCCAGTCTTTCGAATACCGCTTTGTACGAACGCCGGTCGAAAATCTGCCGGCGCTCCAACGCGATACAGACCTTGAGAGCTTTGATTCAGTGTCCCAACTCGATTGTGATATCAACGAAAGAAACCACCTGACGACAACATTTTCCCTTTATCCCCAGAAGCTAAGGTATGTCGGGTTGAATACGTTCAATTCTCAGGAGGTGACGCCGAACTTCAAGCAGAGAGGTTTTCTCGTCGCGATAAGCGACCGCCTGATTTTGAGCGGCAAGTCCCTTCTGGAATCTTCATTCAGTATCAAGCAATTCGACGCTGATGTGTTTCCGAGTTCCGGAAATGCGCCGATGGATCTTGCCCCAAACGTCAATTCCGGAAATTTCTTTAATCAACAGGCGCGCAGAAGCAAGCGTTACCAGGCGCTGGAAACATATAGTTTCAGTCCGCCGAAGTTCGCCGGCGAGCACTCGATGAAAGTTGGGGGGGGTGTTAGCTACATAACTTTCAACGGCCGCAACACCAGCAATACCGTCCGCATCCTGAGAGCCGATGGCACTCGGAGTCAGCAGTTGGATTTTGTAGGCAGCGGCCAACTGAGCCGTAACAAGACCGAGTTCCTGACTTACTTCGAAGACAAGTGGATCTTGAATCGAAGGTTAACGCTTGAATATGGTGTGCGCTATGATCATGACGATGTGGCCCTGGAAAACAATCTTGCGCCACGCGTTGGTTTCGCATTTCTGCCGGTAATCGATGGGCGCACGGTTATCCGCGGCGGCATTGGCGTCTTCTATGACGACATCAATCTAAACATTGCTACTTTTTCGCAGTTGCAGGAACGAGTCCTGACGCGCTTCGGATTGGACGGCCTACAAGTAATAGGCAATCCGGAGCTACAACGTTTTGAATATTCCGGCACGAGACTTCGAACACCGCGCAGTGTCAACTGGAACGTCGAGGTCGATCGCGAGTGGTTGCAGAATCTGTTCGTGCGCGTCGCATATCAACAACGGGAAGCCAGCCGTGAGTTCGTCCTGAACCCGATTGAGTCTCAAAGCGTAGAGACCATACTTGGATTGGACAATTCCGGCCGCTCGCTTTACCGAGAGTTTCAGGTTACGGCGCGATACAGGTTCCGCGAGCGTGATGAGTTCACTGCCTCCTACGTGCGTTCTTTGGCGAGAGGGGATCTCAACGATTTCAATTCTTACTTTGGTAACTTTGAGAATCCCATCATCCAGGCGAATGAACGAACGCGTCTGCCCTGGGACGCGCCAAATCGCTTTATCTTCTGGGGCGAGTTCCACGTCAAATATGGAATCACTCTGGCGCCGGTCTTGGATATCCGCACCGGATTCCCCTACTCGATCATAGATGAGGACCGCAACTTTGTCGGCCCGCGTAACCTCGCCGGCCGCTACCCACAATTCACTTCAATTGATCTGCAGATACTGAAGAGTGTGAGCCTGCCGGGAAGATTTACTAAATATCGTGTGGAGCTTGGGCTGAAGGTTTTCAACCTGACGAATCATTTCAACCCGCGCGATTTCCAGAATAACCTGGCGAGTGACAGCTTCGGTGGCTTCTATAACGGTGTGGGCCGAAAGTATGGGACCCGGATTACGTTTGTGAAGAAGTGAGTCTGGATCAAAACATTCTGAGTACCGCATCACCCCAGCGCAACCCGAAGGGTTGCAAGAAAGTAGCCGGTGGTCGGAGTCTGCGAAGACCACCGGAAAAAGTCGTTAGTCATAACGCACCCCGGAGGGGTGCCAGACGTCCAATAGATACTTCTCATCAAATTCGATGTCGGCCTCGTTGAGAAGCTTTCTTAATTCATGAACAAAGGAATGTTTACGATGATGAGTATTCTGCGTGGCAATGTAGCGCCGCACTGAGTCGGCCGTGGGACCGACCTACGGTGAAGGCCGCATAACCCAGGTCAACGTAAAAGATCCTTACCTCGAAAGATCTGGCACCCCTCCGGGGTGCGAGCTAATTAATATCGCATTTCCCGGTGGTCTCCGCGGACTCCGACCACCGGCTACTTTCTTTGCAACCCTTCGGGTTGCTAAGGTGAGTCAACTACATAGATGTTGAAGTGAAGGTTGCTACTGGTGCTGGGGTGTTTTTCGCTGTTCGGCAAGCAATCCCCTGATTCTTTCCGTTGTGTCGTCGGCCTCACACTGCTCAAGTATTTGTCTGAGTTCTCTTGTTCCTGCCCTTTGCTCAAGCATTGACATTATCGTGGCTCTATCATCAGCCGAAAGCCCGAGGAAGGCCTCAATTCCGGCGTGACCACTTTCGAGTGAACGAATCAGCGCTTCAGCTTGTTCTTCATCCATGACTCATTCTGATGATTTTCTCAGGCAGCCGCATAGGCCTGACTCTTTCTGACTTCCCGTGGATCGATCCCCAGCCGCTTCATGCGATCGAGCAGTGTGCTTCGTTTCACGCCCAGCCGCAGCGCAGCGCCGTTCGGCCCGCTAATACGACCATTGGTTTCGCGCAGGATGCTTACGATTCGCGCCTGCTCTTCAAAGTTACCGACAACTTCGGCAGCATCGATCGCTCCGTTTACCTTTTCCGGCAATGAAACCAGGAGCGTGTTGCCGGTGCTTAAGATTACCGAGCGCTCGATCAGGTTTTCCAGCTCGCGTACGTTACCTGGCCAATCCCAACGCATCAGCTTCTGCATCATGGCCGCCGGCACGGTGTCGATCTGTTTACCCATTCGGTCAGCGAATTTCTTTACGAAATGTCGCACCAACAAAGGAATGTCGTCGCGGCGTTCGCGCAAGGGCGGAATGCGAATTGGAAAAACATTCAGCCGATAGTAGAGATCGGCTCGGAACTGCTTCTCGTCCACCATCTCTTCCAAATCGCAGTTAGTGGCGGCGATCAATCTCATATCGACATTTTTTGTACGTGCGCTTCCAACTCGCTCGTAGGCGCGTTCCTGTAGGGCCCGCAATAGCTTCGGCTGCAACTCGAGCGGCATCTCGCCGACTTCGTCCAGAAACATCGTGCCGCGATCGGCGAGTTCCAGGCGTCCCGCCCTTTGCATGTGTGCACCGGTAAAAGCGCCGCGCTCGTGACCGAAAAGTTCACTCTCAAACAACGCGCTGGGAATCGCGGCGCAATTGAGCGTAATGAAACCTTGCTTGCAGCGAGTGCTTCGTTCATGAATCGCCTTGGCAATCAACTCCTTGCCGGTTCCGGTCTCGCCCAGCAGCAAAACCGTGGCGTCACTGCCGGCGACCATGTCGACCAACTGCAGCACAGAACGCAGCGCTGCGCTTTGACCCACGATGCCGGCGGGATTTGTTAGATCAGCAGTGTCCCCAGAGAGTGAAACCCCGTCACCGGTCTCCGTCTCAACGCCTGGAAAACTCGTCACCGGGGAATCCTCGTAACGCGCCGGCGAATAAGCCATAACACCGAAACTCATAGAAAACCTCCTGGATGAATAAGTGCGTTTGCTGTGATCTCTTCGCTGGATGTTTGGCTGCAAGCGGCTCGGCGACGATGCGGCTCACCTTCCCCTTGATCCCTCAGTTCAAATTCTGCGAGGGATTTTGCTCTTCTAATTACTTCTCCGAAACCCTAATTCGTACGAGCGAAAAATTACCCAATCGAGTGAGTGCGTACTTACCCCTGCGCTCCAAATAACAAAGTTGTGAAACTGTAACGAAGTTCGCGGCTTGTGTAATCGTGAACCGGTTCTCGTCAGGCTGGCCGCCAGCCTGATCGGCTGGATGTATGGCGGTGCGTAAGTGTGAGAATGATTGAACGCGAGGAGATATTCTAAATAGAAAGTTGTCCCCCGTTTTTGGCCTTGCGCGCAGGCACCACGGTGACTCGAAGACCAAACAACCTGGCATCCACTGAATATGCGCCGGGTCCCAGGAAAAAGAGCGCGCCAGAGGTGAGTATCCGTAGGATGTAGACGAACACACCGGGCTGATCAGCCAGAAAAAAGAAGTTTGCGACCGCGGCCACGCACGCGATTGCGGCGAGAATCGGTGTCAAAAACCCAAGGCAGAGTGAGAACGAAATCAGACCGATGGCCGAGACGACGGCCCAGTAAACCAAAGGTGAAGCAAAGTTGAAGCGATGCGTAATGTTCAAGGCAAACATCGCGGCGGTGGCCACGCGCAAAAGCAAAAGTCCTACGCCGGGCCCACCATGCGGAAACATTGAATAGAGACGCTGCATGAGGATGAGGTTAACGAGTATCGCAAAAATTCAATACCCAAAATGAGGCTAGCTGCACATCACTCTTTTGAGGTATGGGTGAATAATCGCACGGGCGGAAATTCACGCACCGTTGGCGAGAGAAAAGCCACTGTCAATTAGAATTGAAGCTTTAACGCGAATTGAATCGAGCGCGGTCCGCCAATCTGATAGAGCGGACTAAAGCCGCCGCCTGCAACGCCGCCTGCTCCTAAGCTGGACGCCAATGTCTTCGTGGGCTGACCGAACAGGCCGCTGCTGAGCGCGTTCGTCGGCTGGCCAAAGCTCACCTGATTGAAAAGATTGAATGCTTCGGCTCGAAGTTGAACCTTCACCCTCTCACCAATCGGGATGTCGCGCCGAATCGCGAGGTCCACTTGGCTCATCGCAAAGCCACGCAGGGCGTTGCGTCCCAAGGTTCCCTGTCGTAGCGGATTGCCGCTCGTGTCGAGTGGCGGAGATGTGAACGCCGCGCGGTTGAAGCGCCAACTGCCAGGAACAGCGGGGTCGTCCAGGTAGAAAGGCATGCCAGGCACAACGTCAGGGCGAAGCGCGTTCGACACGCCGAAGGCCGTTGTCCCGGTCAACACGTTGACGGGCAGCGCCGAACGTCCGGTGAAGATCGTATCCACCGACCACCGGCTCAGAATCGCATGCCACACCGATCCGAGTGCCGGTGTCGGGATCGCCCAGGTCAGACCGCCGCTCAGCGTGTGGCGGACATCGAAATCCGACGGCCCCCAATCCAGTTCGGGATCCACTCTCACCGACGGCAAGACGGGAATCGTGTCGTTCGAGGTATTGTCCCTCGATTTTGCCAGCGTGTAGGAGGCAAGCGCTTGTAAGCCCTTCGACAAGCGTCGGGTGTACTTGACTTGCAGTGCGTCATACCGAGAATGTCCGTGGTTCGTAACGAGCGTCACCTGTTGGAACTGCGGCGTCGGGTTGACCAGCCGTTCTTGCCGAAGCAGCCGCCGGCCCAGCGCGCCCACATACGACACCGTCACGGTATTCGTTGCTCCGAACGCCTGCTCAATGGAGACATTCCACTGATGGGTGTACGGCAATTTGAGGTGGGGATCAGCGGCAGTCAGAAAATCCACGGGCGCTCCTGGTACGATGGTTGGTGGCGTCAGCAAAGCAGGATCAAGCGGAAATGGAACATTACTGAGCAAGCGTCTCGCGCTGAACGGGAACGAGGTGAAGTTGTCCATAACAGAGCCGACGCCTAGATCGAAGAACAATCCCCACCCCCCGCGCAACACCAACTCTCGGCCTGGAGCATCGTGCAGACGATAGGCTACACCGAGGCGAGGAGCGAGGTTGTTGTACGTCGTGTGGTACATCGGCGTACCGGGAGGCGCCAGGGCGAGGGCCGTGGGATCCGCCGTCGCGAGTGTCAACGCTTCGTTGCTACTGCTCAAACCTGGTGGAGGATTGACCTCCCAGCGCAGGCCATACGTGAGTGTCACAGACGAGATTGGCGACCACGTGTCCTGCGCGTATGCCGAGAAATTCGTCGCGTGCGGCGACCGGTTGTTTCCCGCCGCCGCGCTGATGGAGACACTGGAAGCGGTGCCGGCGAGAGCGCCCGTCGCACCGTTGAAGGTGTATACCCGAACGTACCTCCCCGGCCCGTATAAAGGAAAAAAGCGCCGGTAGTCGAACCCAAACTTCATTTGATGTCCCGCCCTCGTCAGCAGCACCACGTCCACGACATTGACTTGTCGTTGAATGTTCGAGGCGTTGAAGCTATCGGCGACAGTCGCATTCGTTCCGCTCAAATTGAACTGAAAAGAATTCGGCGAAGGCGCGAACTCAGGGTGGAGCGTCGTTGCGGGAGGAACGACCGCGCCGCCAAAGGTGTCAATCCTCTGAAAATTCGTCCCGAAGTTCCGGCTCCAGTTGACGCGCAACTCGTTGCTCAGCGTTTGATTGATGATCCAAGTTGCGCCAGTCGTGAACGTCTGAAGGTTGTTTTGCAACGTGCCGATTGTGTTCGCGCTGGTAATGGCGAAGCTCCCCAGCCGGCTGGAGGCTTCGGATGGAGCATAGTTGTAGCGCCCGAACACAGTAAGTGACGGCCCAACTGTCCAGTCCAGTCGAACGCTCGTGGCATTGAGCCTGGACGGGTCGGCATAGCTCGTTGAAAACTGCGCCAGACCTCTCGCGGTATCGGGACCATTCGGTAATGGAAACGCTGCGAAGAACGGCTTCAGCGCATCTGAAGCCGCGAGCCGCGACGTTTGTGACGGCACCTCGGTCACGGCGCTTCTCGGCTGGTCTAGTCTGAGCCCCTCGTAGGAGAAGAAAACAAACGCCCGATCACGTTTGATTGGGCCACCTAACACACCCCCAAAGTCGTGCTGATGTTCCCTCGGTTTTGTCAGGCCTTGCCGCTTGACGAAGTAGTCCGCGGAATCGAGCTTGTCATTTCGAAAGTACTCGAAGATCGAGCCATGAAACTGGTTGGTTCCGGATCGCGTCACGATGGAGATCTGGCCGCCCGGCATGCGCCCGAACTCCGGCGCGTAGGTGGAGGTCTGGATCTTGAACTCTTGCAGCGCGTCAACCGACACCAGACTGTTGGTGCCGCCCTGAGCGCTGAGACCGGGTGCGGCGCCAGCGCCTTGCAAACCCAACGCGGTGCCGGGTTGAACGGCGACGTTCGCGCTCACGCCGTCCACCGTAAAGTAGTTCGCGTCGGAGCGCTGACCATTGACGCTGAACTGACCCGGACTGGTCGAACTGGCGGGCGTCAACACGACACCCGGCGTCATCGTGATCAATGATTGGAAGCTGCGACCATTGAGAGGGAGATTCTCGACGAACCTGCGGTCAACTACTGTGCTGACCGTCGCCGACTCGGTATTGATTATAGGGCCGCCAGACTCGATCGTGACGGTTTCAGACACATCGCCCGCCGTCATCTCGAAATCTATTTCGAGAGCATCCTGGATATGGAGAGTTACTTCGGGTTTGACTAACTTCTTGAAGCCGGACTTTTCGACCTCAATACGATATGACGCGGGCGGGAGATTCAGCAGGTGATATTGACCCACGCTGTTGGTGGTCGTTTCAAAGCGCAGGTTGGTGTCATCCGCGATGGCGGCGATCTTGGCGTCGACGATTAACGCTTTCGTCGAATCTTTTACGCGACCTGACAGCGAGGCGTGAGTAGATTGAGCGCGGATTGTGCCCGCGCATGATGCAAAGAGAAAAAATGCGAAGGCAATGCGACGCATAAAATCTTACGCTTAGTTGGCTGCACGCAAGGCTACTGCCGTGGTGCCATTTGGTCAATCCCCCGATGGGGTGATCTGCCGGTGCCTTAATAGAGTGATGCTCGGGTTTGTAATTGGAAAGAGAATCAGGTTGTGGTAATGACTACAACCACAGATTTTCTTCTTCTCCCTTTTGGGGAAGCATTAACTTAATTGACTTAGCAGAAAGGCCAGCCCGAAGGGCTGCGAGAAGGTAGCCGGTGGTCGAAGCGTAGCGAAGACCACCGGAAACGTGTGGAGGTCTTGGATAGCACCCTATAGGGTGCAAGACTTTCGTAGGGAATATCCAGCACCCTTTCAGGGGCGTGTTCCAGTTGACTCGGTACCGGTGGTCTCCGCTGCCCTCCGACCACCGGCTACTCTCTTGCAACCCTTCGGGTTGCACTGAGATCATCCTGAGATAGAATGCGCTCACTAGAGACCGTGCGCGGGCGAGGAAAAATCACGCGATACGTGCTGCTGGCTTGCATGATGCTGGCCTGTTCTTCCCGTGTCTTCGCGCTCGATTCGGCGCTAGACGTCAGCCAGTACGCGCACACTTCGTGGAAGATCCGCGACGGATTTACTAAAGGTGAGATCAGCCCGATTGCTCAAACGCCCGACGGTTATCTTTGGCTGGGCACGGAATTCGGCTTGCTTCGCTTCGATGGTATCAGGAACAGCCCCTGGCAGCCGCCAGCAGATAAGCATCTTCCCTCCAACCACATTTGGAGCCTGTTCGCTACGCGCGACGGGACACTTTGGATAGGCACTTCAAATGGGCTGGTAAGTTGGAAGGGCGGCAAGCTTACCGAGTACGCGGAGCTTGCCGGACAGTATATTTACAGCCTCTTCGAGGATCGGGAAGGCACGGTCTGGGCCAGCGGAAGGGCGGTTACTGATGGAAAGCTCTGCGCGATTCGGAGTGGCAGCGTCCAGTGCTATGGAGAGGACGGCGCTCTGGGTCGTGGAGCATTCAACTTGTATGAAGACCGCAAGGGCAACCTCTGGGCAGGAGTGAAGGACGGGCTGTGGCGATGGAAACCTGGTCCGCCAAAATTCTATCCACTGCCAGGCGAGCCGGACGGCATACAGGGGCTGGGTGAAGACGTTGACGGCGCACTCCTTGTCGGCTGGAACGGCGGGGTCCACCGATTCGTTGACGGAAAAACAGAGGCGATTCCTCTCCCAAAAACTGTGGGACAGTTCAAAGCCAGAAGGCTGCTCCGCGATCGTGATGGCGGTCTGTGGATCGGAACACAGCAACAAGGCCTTGTGCATTTGCACCAGGGAAAAACAGATGTGTTTTCGGCTTCTGACGGCCTCTCAGGCGACTCCGTTTACAGTATCTTTGAGGATCGAGAAGGCAGTATTTGGGTCGGTACCATCAACGGCCTCGACCGCTTTCGCGACTTTGCTGTCGCCACGCTGACTGTGAACCAGGGCTTGTCGAATGCCCGCGTCGGGTCTGTTCTCGCGGACAGGGATGGAAGCGTTTGGCTTGGCACCCGCGATGGTTTGAACAGATGGCAGAATGGGCAAATCGCCGCTTTCGACAGACGCGACGGGAAACTCAATGGCCTTGCTCCGAATTCTCTTTTTCAGGATGCTCGCGGGCGAATTTGGGTTTCCACTCTTGACGGGGTTGGCTACCTGGAGAATGACCGATTTGTCCCCATCAGCGGCGTCCCCGGCGGCTCCGTGCATGGCATCGCCGAGGACACGGCCGAGAATCTCTGGATCGCCAACCAGAATGCTGGTCTCTTTCAATTGTTCCGCGGGAATGTAGTCCAACAGATTCCTTGGGCCAAGCTGGGACATAAGGATCATGTCAGTGCTCTAGTTGCTGATCCTTTGCAAGGCGGCCTGTGGCTTGGATTTTCTCTTGGTGGCGTCGCCTATTTCATTGACGGCCAGGTCCGCGCATCGTACTCAGTCACCGATGGGCTGGGCGAGGGCCGTGTCAACCACTTGCGCCTCGATCAGGAGAGTGCGCTCTGGGCCGCCACCGACGGTGGGCTCAGCCGGTTGAAAAACGGCCGCGTGGTCACGCTGACCAGCAAGAACGGATTGCCCTGCGATACGGTTCACTGGGCGATTGAAGACGACGACCATTCGGTCTGGCTGTATACGGCCTGCGGCCTCCTGCGCATTGCGCGCACGGAACTCGACGCCTGGGCTGCCGCTGTAGACAAAGATAAGGATGCGAAGCGGACGATCCAAGCCACAGTTTTCGATAATTCTGACGGAGTAAGAATCCTTTCCAATGCTGGCCGCTACAGCCCGCAGGTTGCCAAGTCCTCGGATGGGAAACTGTGGTTCTTGCCCTGGGACGGTGTCAGCGTGATTGATCCCCAGCATCTTGCCTTCAACAAAATTCCGCCGCCAGTGCACATCGAACAAGTCACTGCCGATCGCAAACTTTATGAGCTGACAGGTGATGACAATGGGCGCTTGCGACTGCCCGCGCTCTCACGCGATCTGGAAATCGACTTCACCGCGCTTAGCTTCGTCGCGCCCGAAAAGATTCGCTTTCGCTACAAGCTGGAAGGCTACGACGGCAACTGGCAGGACGCGGGTAATCGCCGGCAAGCGTTCTACACCAACCTTGGTCCACGCACTTATCGCTTCCGCGTCATGGCTTGCAACAACAGCGGCGTGTGGAATGAAGTCGGGACATATTTGGACATCACGATCGCACCGGCTTACTACCAGAACACATGGTTTCGAATCCTGCTTGGCGTGCTGTTTCTGACCGTGCTGGGTGCGATTTATCAATTGCGACTAAGACAAGTAGCGCGGCAAGTCCGCGGACGGATGGAAGAACGTCTGGACGAACGGGAAAGGATCGCTCGCGACTTGCACGACACCCTTCTGCAGAGCGTTCAGGGACTGATTCTGAAGTTTCATGCGGTCGCCATACAGATGCCGGCCGGCTCTGCGGGTCGCGAGGCCCTGGAGAAAACGCTCGATCACGCTGATGACGTTTTAACTGAAGGCAGAGATCGGTTGCGGAATCTGCGCGCCACCTCGATCCCAATGGGTGGCTTGCCTACAGCTTTCAGCAATGTGGCGCAAGAAACTCCGAACGCCGACGCGGCCACCTTCAAAACCGTTGTCGAAGGCCGCGTGCTGGAACTTCATCCGATGGTCCGCGAAGAGTCCTTTTGCATCGGCCGCGAAGCAATCGTTAACGCGCTCACCCACTCTGGCGGCCGTCATGTTGAAGTGGAGATTATTTACGATCGACGACAATTTCGTTTGCGAGTGCGCGACGACGGCCGAGGCATCGATCCAAAGCTTATCGCCGAAGGCCGTCCGGATCATTGGGGTCTGCGAGGCATGAAAGAGCGCACCAGGAAAATTGGCGGGCAATTAAACTTCTGGAGCCGCCCGGAAACGGGTACCGAGGTCGAGCTGACAATTCCGGGGGCGACGGCGTATGTGAACCGAAACGGAAGGTCATGGAAATCAAGGTTCCGGCGGACGAACGTGGTCAATGGCAAGAAGCATGAATCTTAATGTGAATATGCGGCGAGGCGAGATCAATCCTGGGATGCTGCTCGGCCCCACTGAGGGAGGGTTGGTGAAGGCTTCAACTTAGTCATTGACTAAGTTAGATGTAAATAATCCCGCGCTTTAACGCAATGGTAACCGCGTGCGTACGGTCATTCGCTCCGAGTTTGGAAAGAATGCTCTTCATGTGGGCTTTCACCGTTTCTTCTGAAACCTTAAGGTGCAAAGCAACCACCTTGTTCGCATTTCCGGCGGCCACTTCCTGCAAGACCTGAATCTCACGGTCCGTCAACGCGTCATCCATGTGATGCTCGGCCATCTCAACTGCGATCTCAGGTGGAATCCGTTTCTTACCAGCGTGAACGCTGCGGATGGTGTCAACCAATTCTTTCCGCACCATATTTTTCAGCAGGTATCCCGAGGCTCCGGCATTGAAAGCCCGCACCGCCTGTGCGTCACCGCTGTAGGTCGTGAGGACAATAATGCGAGCGGCCGGAAACTCCTGGCGAATGGCAAGGATGGCATCCGTGCCATTCATGAGAGGCATCTGCAGATCCATCAGCACGATGTCGGGACGATGGGTACGAAACTGCTCGATCGCCTCGCGGCCATTTGCGGCTTCAGCCACCAGCACCATGTCCTGCTCGATGGACAGCACCGCGGCGATGCCTTCGCGGAGCATCGGATGATCGTCTACCGACAGGATTCGAATGCGGTCATCGGGATTCATATTGGCTGACTCGTCCGGCACTTAAAGCAAATCGGCTTAATTTCAGACCAAGTTTTGGGGTGGGAAGTCTACTAATAAAATTACAAATACGCGACTTGATGGTCGCGTGCCTGGTTACTCCTCATTTCGCGAGCATCGATGCCGAATTTCTTCATTCGATCCAGAAGTGTGCTGCGCTTAATTCCCAATCTAAATGCGGCGCCGTTGGGACCACTGATGCGACCGTTCGTTTCGCGGAGAATTTCGAGAATTCTTTGTTGCTCTTCCAAATTGCCTACAACTGTCGGCGCATCTATTACTGAATTCATCTTATCGGTTAACGCAACCGTGAGGGTGCGAAAGCAGCTGAGGATTACTGACCGCTCGATCAAATTCTCCAACTCCCGCACGTTGCCAGGCCAGGACCAGCGCTGCAGTTTCTGAATTGTCGATTCGGGAATTGTGTCGATCTCTCTATTCATTCGGCGCGCATACTTGTGAGTGAAGTGATGAACCAACGATGGGATATCTTCACGGCGCTCACGCAACGGTGGAATGCGAATCGGAAATACATTCAAGCGATAGTACAAGTCGCTCCTGAACTGTTTCTCTTCGATCATTTGGTCCAGATTGCAATTGGTAGCGGCCACCAGCCTCATATCGACGCTCTTTGGGCGCGCACTGCCAAGTCTTTCGTACGTTCGCTCCTGGAGGGTTCTTAAGAGCTTTGGTTGCACGTCGAGCGGCATCTCCCCCACTTCATCCAGAAACAACGTGCCGCGGTCTGCCAACTCAATGCGGCCGGCTCTTTGCATATTCGCACCGGTGAAAGCCCCGCGTTCGTGCCCGAACAACTCGCTTTCAAATAGTGAACTCGGAATCGCCGCACAGTTCAAAGTTACAAAAGACTGCTTCCGTCGTTGACTGCGTTCGTGGATTGCGCGGGCGATAAGCTCTTTACCCGTTCCGGTCTCGCCCAGTAGCAGCACCGTAGCATCGGTCGCGGCCACCATCTCGACCAGTTGCAACACGTTTCGCAGGCCGGAACTCTGACCTACGATTGAGGCAAACGCCGCCTCATTTTCATCACAATTTACCTCGCTGCATGCCCTGAGATTCACGTCCACAGGTGCTTCGCGCGGCTCCGCGAAAGCCAACACATTTGAATTCATCGCCATCCCCCTAAAATGTCGGAGCAATTCTCATGATTCAGCCTCTTAACGCGGCTCGAACACTTTCCAGCAAGACTTCGTCATCGAAGGGCTTCGACAGGAACTCGAGCGCGCCGGCTTTCATCGCCTGTATTTTTGTTTTTGTGTCTCCTCGCGCCGTAATGAAGATGATGGGAATTTGAGATCCTTCGGTCTTTAGCTTTGCTTGCAGTTCAAGGCCTGACATCCCCGGCATACGAACGTCCAGGACCAGGCAGCCTGTCTGGTTCAATTGGTCTGATGCAAGAAATTCCTCTGCGGATCCAAAGCACTCCGGAAAAAGGCCGACCGATTCCAGCAAATCCTTGAGCGCGCTTTGGATTGATCGATCATCGTCCACGACGGCAACTAATTGTCGGGTAGTCTTCTTGTTCACGATGCGAGTTTGCCTAACGCGACGGCCAGAAACAATTACACCTTAGTTGCGCGGGTATTAACTTTGGTTACATCGAATTCGACCGGTCGCAGGTAGTCGATGGACCCTTGGGAATGGATCCTTGGTCTTTGTTAGTGAAGAGGGCGCGAGAAACGCACGCCCGTGTTCGGAGGCCCATATAATCGACGTTGTTAGCTAGATTTCAGGGTGTCCGCCATTCTGATTAGAGCGGGCAGCGAGTCGGCCTTCATTTTTTCCATCACGTGGCCACGATGGATTTTGACCGTGTGTTCGCCAGTTCCGAGCTTCGCGGCGATTTGTTTATTGAGGAGTCCTGAAGCCACCAGTTCCATCACCTCGCGCTCGCGGGCGGTTAGCTTTTCGTATCGGTTTCGCACCTCCGCCGTTTCGCGACGTTTTTCGCGCAATTTTCTGTTCCCGTCGAGCGCGTGCTGAACCGCGTCAAGCAGTTCCTGAGGTCGAAAAGGCTTCAGGAGGAATTCAACCGCGCCCGACTTCATGGCCTGCACTGACATGGGAACGTCACCGTGTCCGGTGATGAAGATGATCGGAAGGGTCACACCCGCTTTTGCGAGCTCACGTTGAAAATCCAAACCGCTCATGCCCGGGAGCCTGATGTCGAGGATCATGCATCCGTGACAATCGGTTCGTTTGCTATCGATAAACTCATGTGGCGTGGCGAAGGCCTTGGAGTCCAACGCCACCGAAGACAAAAGATCCTGGATGGATCGGCGCATGCCGGCGTCGTCGTCAACGATGAACACAACTGGAGGGTCTTCAGCGTTCACTTTGCGCCTCACGTTGAGTTGGTAAAGTGAAATGGAAAGTTACGCCACGTTCGGGGTTGGCAGCAGCCCAAAGCCGGCCGTTGTGCGACTCGATGATTGTACTGCTGATTGCCAGCCCCATACCCGTTCCGCCCGCCTTTGTAGTGACGAACGCTTTGAAGATTTCTTCCATCTGGTGGGCAGGTATTCCCTTTCCTGTGTCACTCACCGACACGATCGCTTCTTCGCCCTCACGTCGTGTGCTTATTTGGAGCTCTCCTCCGCGCTCGCTCATCGACTCCATCCCGTTCAGCATTAGGTTCATCAATACCTGTTGCAACTGGACGCGGTCGGCGCTCACATAAAGTTGATCCTTCCCGAGTTCCTTACGCATCACCACCGAATGGCGTTCGGCCTCGCTGCGCAGCAACACCAGCATCTCTTCAACGAGGTCGTTGACCGAAACCGTCTCACGTTGCGGCGAGACGTCTTTCTTGTAGAAAGACTTTAAGTGGCTGATGATCTCGGCTGCCCGCTTTCCGTCATCCTCGATGCGCAGGGCGGCCTCCCTCGCTCTCTGCACGTCCGGTTGATCCCGGTCGAGCCACCGCAGACAGGCGCCAGCGCTGGTGATGGCGGCGGCGATGGGTTGGTTGACCTCATGGGAGATAGACGCGGTCAAGGCGCTCAGTGTCGTGACCCGCGCCATATGGGCGAGTTCGGCGCGAGCTCTGGTCAATGCCTGCTCGGCGGCCTTGCTTTCGGTCACATCCTGAATTGCGCCGATGTAGACAGGTCGACCCGCGCTCGTCTCCCATAAGTGGGAGACGGCATGAAGATGCTTCACTTTCCCAGCCGGCGTGATGATGCGGTAGGTGATATCGATATCGTGATCAGCGGCTACAGCGCGCTTGAACGCTTCCTCGTATACTGGCAGGTCCTCCGGATGGAAGAGCGCCCGAATCGCCTCTGATGTAACTCTGGTCCCGGGATTGAGCTCGAAGATCCGGCAGAGCTCCTCGGACCAGTTGTGCTCATCCGAAAGCAAATCCGTGATGAAGCTGCCCGTCTTGCTCACTCTCAGGGCTTCCGCGAGGATCGTTTCACTGCGACGCAACTCTTCCTCCGCCCGCTTGCGCTCGATCCCTTGCGCTATTGTGTCGGCAACCGATGCGAGCGTGTCGAGAATGGATTCCGAAAGTGTGTGACGCGCGAACAGCGCCACCACCCCGATCAGCCGATCCTCGACAACCAACGGGTATCCGGCGAAGGCAACCATTCCGTTAGACTGTGCCCAACCCTTATCATTCACGCGGGGATCGTTCATAACGTCATTGGTCAAATGCGCCTGCTTCTCACGGGCAATCCGGCCGACCTTCAGGTCTCCGACGGGGATCCGGCTGTATGACCCATCCAAACGCGTGTACATCCCCGCGCTGGCCTGCAGCTCCAGCATGCGTTCATCCTTGCTCAGCATCCAGATTCGGGCAAAGGCTGCGTCGAGGTGACGAACGATAGCCTCCGTGCATCCGCGCAGAATCTCCCCCAAGTGGGTTGGCTTGGAAAAGGCAGCGCTCACGTCAGCCCGAACACCCGCTTGGCGAGCCTGTGCGTCCTCCGCCCGTTTTCGATCATCGATGTCGGTAGCGGTCACATACCATCGATCGATCTTTCCCTGATCGTCGAGAAGAGGATTGTAGCGGGCGAGGAACCAGCGGTATTGTCCATCTTTTCCCAGCACACGATACTCACTTTCAAAGGGCACAGCGCTTGAGAGCGCCTGTGCACGTCCCTCTCGGAGACTTTCCTCCGCATCCTCCGGGTGGCCGACCCGGGCGCGATAGTCCCCTCGTTGTACGTCCTCCAAGGTCAGCCCGGTGTAATCCAGGACTCTCGGATTGACGTACAGCACGGATCCGTCGGGACCCAAGACATGGATGAGGGTGGGAATGGTATCGATGACTTGACGAAGGTTACGCTCGCTCGACTGCAAAGCCTCTTCAGCCCTTTTGCGATCATCAATATCGGTGCTGGTGCCGTACCACCTCAGAATGTTGCCGGACTCGTCGAAGAACGGCTCGGCGCGAATGAGGAACCAACGATAAACGCCATCGTGGCGGCGCAGACGCGCCTCGATCTCGTCTGATTTTCCGGTGGTCAACATTTTCTGCCATCTTTCCATCAATGGCGGCAGGTCATCCGGATGAAACGCTTGTTGCCAGCCCCAGCCATGCGACTCTTCCGCGGAGAGACCTGTGTATTCGTGCCAACCTTTGTTGAGGAACTCGTTCGAGCCATCCGGCAGATTGCACCACGCGAGCGCGGGGATGGCGTCAATCACCTGACGCAGTTTGGCTTCAGACTTTTGTACTTCTACCTCCGCCCGCTTTCGGTCCTCGATGTCGAACACCAGGCCAAACCAATTGGCGATCCGACCTTCCGTGTCGAGGAAAGGCTCTCCAACGGACTGAATCCATCGATACTGACCATCAGCCCGCCGGAGCTGGTACTCATCCTCGTACGGAGTTCCCGTAGTGGCCGACTGCAGCCATCGTTGCAAGGTCGCGTCGCGATGATCGGGATGTACGAGTTCTAGCCACCGCCCGCCGGCTAAGCTTTCCGCCGTGTGACCGAGATACTCGACAGCCCTGCGGTTCAGGTAGTCCAGGTCGCCCTCAGCCGTACTACGCCATACGAGTGCCGGGATGGTCTCGACCAGAAGGCGAAACTGACGCTCGCTCTTACGAAGTGCTTCTTCGGTCTCCTTGCGGTCCTGAATGTCGGATCCGGTCACGTACCATCGCTCGATTCTTCTCTGACGATCAAGCAGAGGATTGTAGCGAACCAGGAACCAGCGATACTTGCCGTCCTTCCCCAGCGCACGATACTCACATTCGAACGGCCGGGGATGTCTGAGGGACTCTCCCAGCACACCGCTCAGTCTCTCCATATCGTCCGGGTGGAACCAACGGGAGGCAAAGTCCTCGTGCTGCGTATCCTGCAGGGTGATACCGTGGTAATCCAGCGCTGATTGATTCACCGACAGGATGAACCCATCGGGTCGCGTCACCGCGATGAAGGTCGGAATGTGGTTGATGGTCAGGCTCAGATTGCGCTCGCTCGCCTGCAGCGCCTCTTCGGCCTTCTTGCGATCCTCGATATCAGTCAGAAGCAGATACCAGGCAGTTACGGCACCCTGGTCATTCCGCACTGGAAAACCGCGAACCTGAAACCAACGGTAGACGCCATCCGCCCGACGGCAACGATGCTCAATGTCATAGACGCTTCCCTCTTCGATCGACTTTTTGCGCGCCGCAATTACGCGAGGCAGGTCCTCAGGGTGAACTGCGTTGATGAGGGCCCAGTCCTTCAACTCCTCACTGGTCCTTCCGAAGTACTCGAGAGTTTGACGGTTGAGAAATTCAACCTCCCCCATTGCGCCAGTTGTAGCCACCAGCCCTGGAATGTTGTCGACGATCTGACGCCAGGAGAGTTCGCTCGCACGCAGGGTCTCCTCTGTTCGCTTGCGATCCTCGATATCAATACTGGTTCCGTACCATTTGACGATTTTCCCCGATTGGTCTCGCAACGGGTTGGCTCGAAAGAGAAACCAGCGGTAAGCACCGTCGAAACGACGCAGGCGCCCTTCTGCCTCGACCGGCTCACCAGCAGCTAGTGACGATTGCCAATATTCAACCAGCCCCTGGCGGTCATCCGGATGAATCGCCTCGACCCAGCCCCAGCCTGAAGCTTCTTCCGCGGTCATGCCCGCGTAGTCCAGCCAGCGCTGATTAAGGAAGTCGCAGGAGCCATCTGCGCGTGTAGTCCACGCGGCCGTCGGAATCGTATTAATAATTACGCTCAAGTTGCGCTCGTTCAGCTGCAGAGCCTCGACAGCCTCCTTCGGCTCATTCACCAATGTGATGCTTTGCAGTAATGTCCCCACATCGAAGTAGATTCGACCGGAAGTGATCAGCCGTTTCCCTAGGTCGTATTCATAAACTCCACAGCCGGGAAGCTTGATGCGAGCCCCGGTGGCAGCACGGCCTGCGAACGGACCCGTATGTTCGGCCTCAAAACTAAATTCAACCGTCACCACCCCAGGTCCATGAATCATCTTCTTCACAAAGTGACGGTTTCCGGCGAACGCAGTGATAAAGGGCTTTACGAACTGCTCGCGCACGGCATCCTTTCCCTGCATCAGCGCGGCCGGAGTTTGCAGTACCACATCTTCGGCGTAGTAAGACATGATGCGATCCAGATCAGTTCCGCTCCACGCGTCGTAGTACTCTTTGATAAAAGATTCGACGTCAAATGAAGACTCGACTGGAGTAGGAGCAGGCATAGAACACTCTTTTGCCGCCAGATTCTACACCTCATCTGGACAAGTGCACACTAGCAGCAAAGGGGGCCGGAATTATGTTTTTGTTGCCGGATTCGGCTGGTTTTGCAGGGCCGGTCGGACGATTAACTGGGGCAACCTATCTGAGCAACCACGTTTCGTTATTGCTGAGAAACTTTAGATCCAGTGGCGTCAATGATTTGAATTCATATGGTAACGTTGAGTGACAAACGGAAATCGGTTCTGAGATCCGAAAGTAGGTTCGTCGCGTGGTCTCGCGGACCAAGGTCTGAGGTCTACGGCGCGAGCGTGGTGCGAATCGGAATTGGAGATGTCAAAGTACGATGGACCGGACACTTCTCCGCAATCTCCAAAAACCTCCTGCGTTGGACTTCAGAAAGATCTCCAATCAACGCAAGTTGTACTTCGATTGCGTTGGTGAGCTTGAGCTCGCCATCGCACGTCGCACAATCGTCCAGATAAACCCTGCCATAGCTGAGACGAATCCGAACATCTTCGAGCGGCCACCGCTTTCGGTCCGCATACACTCGCAGAGTGATGCTCATGCACGACCCAAGCGCCGTCAGCAGCAGTTCATAAGGGTCAGGTCCAACATCCCGGCCGCCCGCCTCAACTGGCTCGTCGGCCTGGAGCACATGGTGGCCCACTGATATGGTTTGGGCGTAGCGAACTTGCCCGCCAATTACCAATACATCTCTTGCCATTGAATTTTCTTAGTCTCGCCAGTCTGCGCAATCGATATACCAAACCATTTTTTTTCCGATGAGGATGAAAGAGTCGCGGAACGAAGTGAAAACAAGCTAACCCTGCCGGAAATGCCGGGCGCGTGTGAGTACATCACGTAGGTGCATCCGACAGTTTGAACTCACTGATGAGGCAATTTCTCAAGAACGCCTACGTCTGGTTAGTTGCGGGTTTGGCAAACGATTTGCCGAGGGTGTCTTGAGATTCTAACTAACTTCTAAACAGGAGCCAGTTGAACGCTCCCTGGCAAAGGAAAGTCACTCGCTGAATCTTATGGACACAGGATATCTCACAGTTGTGGCCGCGTTGGGTGGCGCTGCCCTGGGAGGGTTCACTTCTTTTGCCACTTCGTGGACGACGTTGCGCGTCCAAATGAAAGCACAGGGAAACGCCAGCAGCAAATCCAGACGTCGAAAGCTCTACAAATCATTCATTGTTGTTGCTTCGAAGGCCTACGCAGACGCGCTGATGCATGAGCAGCCGGAAATATCGGGCCTCATCGATCTACACGCGCTGGTCAGTCTAATGCGCGTTAATTCATCCGCCGCTGTAGTTGAAAGCGCCGTCAACGCTGTCCGTATCATTACGGAAACCTATGCCCTGCCCAACAAAAGTCCGGCGGAAATTGAAGCAATGATCGAGGACGGAACCGTTGATATATTGCAATCGTTCAGTCAGGCTTGCCGGATGGAGCTTGAAGGAAGCTAAGTGGGTTAAGTTCAAGCCTCAGCTGATGATCTGACGTCGCGATGTGAGTTCATGGTTACAAGTCATCGATATTTCAACGCAGTCAGTTCAACCCGGTGGCCAAGCGTGTTTCATCCAAGCCAGGCGTTGATGAAAGACAAATAGGATTGCGATCATGAAAGGAAAAGTTAACAGCTTCCAATGCTCTATGAGTGGTGATTGGCGCCCGCTGACTTCAACTTTGTGATCAAGGTCATACTTCTCACTGCCATCAGTCACGATCACTTTCATTCTCCCAGGCCCTGGCTTGACTAAATTCATCACGCTGCAATAGAGAAGTTTGTTACGAGCCTGGTCGTGTGTGGCTTCGCCGTCCGCTGTTACGCCGCCTGCATCCTCAAGGGCAACAATAACCCGTGCATCAAGAATAGGTCGCGATTGATCGTTATTTTCGATCAGAAAGCTAATGTCGGCCGGACCTATTCGCAGCGGACTTTGAGTTGCAAATGCAGTAACTGTGATCGAACCGCTCGTTTGTTGCCACAAGACAACTCCGCCGTCCGCTCGAACCATGATTGCTGATGCGCAGATTGTCAGAACGACCAGTAATGTCTGGCCGAATAGATGACCACGGATCGAGCTTTTTCTTTTCGATTTCTTTTTCATTTGCTCACACACCATTCAGCGGTTCCATCCATCATCATGCCGCGCATCTGCATCGGCTGAAAAATGATCCAGACTCCCGCCGCGTAAAGTACGAGAGCAAGAACTGCCCAGGGCGCTACCATTCCCAGCGTCCAAGCGAACTTGAGACGAAAGCTGGAGGCCAGCCGCCAACCGATATAGAGAGTGAAAAGCAACCCCAGCCCCAGCATTAACAGTTGCGCTGACGGCAACCAACCAAAATTGATCATTGAAGCGGAAAGCGACCAATCAGGTTTGCCGAGAATACTCAATCCAGCACTTCTTGCCGCGCGCTGAACGACAGGGACCGCTGTCAGGGCGCCGTTGACCAGGTGATAAGAGAAGTGCGCCAGCCACATACTGAAACCCAGCGGGACAAAAGCCTGGGCGAAGGTCGATACTGACTCTCGCCAACTCATCGGTCGGCGGCTGAAGAGTTTTCCTAACCAAACAGAAGCTGCTACCAAGATCACAGGAATCGCCACCAAAGCAATTAGAAATGAAACGAAGAGGATCATTTGAAATGACGATCTTCCAAGCGTTTGCTGGAGAGCCTGCTCCCAGCGCTGCACTGATTCGCTCATGCTGCCGGCGTTAATGAAGCCGGCGAACACGAGCAGAAAAATCAGCACCGCGCCATCGAAACGTCTGAACCATCGCAGTGAGCGTTTGCGCCCTTCGATTTTGACTAATTGGGTTCCCGGAAGCGTGGCCAGTAGGGAAACGTTTTCATGCGGGCAGGCGGATACACAATCGAGGCAGAAGGTGCAATCCATGTTGCTGGTCTTTTGCGGCTGGAACAGTTGCAGCTCGCAGCCTCGCTGTTGGCTGTTGCCTCGCAGGCAATCGTGCGTCGTGCAGGTGTTGCAGACAGTTGGACTGCGCACTCCGACTTCCACGGGCGAAATGAGCGATTGAATGAACTGGTATTGGCCGACGGGACAGACGTACTTGCAGAAACTCGCTCCTTTATAGAGGCCGTCAATAATTAACGCGGCTGCGAAGTAGCCGACGATTAGCCACGCGACCGAGCGCGGCCTCTCCCACAAGCTGAACGCTTCATAGGCCCAGAAAAAGATGAACAATAAGGAGACTGTGATCCATTTCGAACGCAAACGGCGGGGCCATGACCATGAGGCCGGCAGCAGACGTCGGCCAAGATCACGAACAAAGTTAAATGGGCAAGCCATGCAGACTACATTTCCCACCACCAACAACGCGATCACCGAAAATCCTCGCCAATGCGTCCATGGCAGCACGCCCGCCAGATTCATCGCGGCCACCTGCGGTCCAAAGAATCCGTCGGCTACGACTATGATCGCCACTACAAACATCACGGCTTGAACGGACCGGCGAAAATAACGCCAACGCAGAATCGAACCAATCAGCGGCAATGAAAGCAAGTCGATCGCGGTGCGGCGTCTGGGCCTATGCTTTGCAGCTTGTCGTTCAGTACGTTTCCTTAATTGTGATTGCCCAACGACAACACGCTTTCGGAGACGCGGAGTTTTCTTCTGGCTCAGCACTTCGATCGTGATTAGCGCGACCGGAATCAGGAAAAAGATCGAACTTGCCACCCACATGATTGCGCCTGCTGCCGCCTGATCTTCGAGGACAGTCATACCGGCGATGCGCGGAGCGGTCTCATAGGCCGGATAGAGCACACGCTCGTAGAAGATCAGGAATGCCGAGAGCGCGGTGTTCTGGAAATCCGCGAAAAAAAGATACGGAATAATGCTCCAACGCGGCATTTGAGGGACCAGCGGATAAGGTTGGATTATCGGCGACCAGAAGAGCAGCGCGGTCGTGAGAAAGCATAGGTGCTCGACGGCGTGCCATGTGGGCGAATTGAGTGCGAGTTGATACATCGGCGGCGTATGCCACGCGATAGTCGTAAAGACGAATGCAGTCCAACAGAAGACGGGATGCGTGACAAAGCGTGCGACCCTCCGTAACGTAACCGAAGCGAAGAACGGCGCCACGCCATCTTTTAGAAAGCTGCGTGGCATTCCGGCCAGGAGTGGCAGATATGGATTGCCGTAGAGAATCAATGCCGGCCCGACCATCATCAACAGCAAATGTTGAATCATGTGGACGGTGAGCAGCCATCCGGCGAAGGTGTCGAGTGGTGAGATAAGAGCGAGGAGAACACTAATCAGTCCGGCGGAGAAGCTGATTAACTGTGGGAAGCCAAAACGATGTGGAGCGCGTTTGTGTTGCCGGCTCCATCCGCGCGCGTAAAGCAGACTAATTACCAGCGCCGGAATCAGTAGCCAGGGATCGAGATTCCAGGAATTGAGGACCGCATCCGTGATGGTATCCATTGCTCCATTCCGGCGGCCGGATCTCCTTATTTGATCTTATCTATGAGCATGGCCAGATAGAGGAACGGCAGGTAAATGACGGACGCATGCAGGAGCTGTTTCGCCGCTGACTTTGATCGAGAAACTGACGCCCGATAAGCAACATAATAGAAGGAGAGTCCCAGAATTATCGCGAGCAGAAAGTACAGCGGTCCGATGGGTGCAATGACTGTCAACACGAGACTCGCAACGATCAGCAGTTGCGTCGAGATCAAGATTGCCCGAAAAGTAGTCCGGCCATCTTCGTCATCCACCGCAGGAAGCATGAGCATTCCAGCTCGCGCATAGTCCTCGCGGTAGAGCCAACCGATCGCATAGAAGTGTGGAAACTGCCAGAGGAAGAGAATGGCATAGAGCAAACACGCTTCGAGGCCGAGACTATTTTTCGCGGCGGCCCAACCCATCAGGATTGGCGCTGCGCCGGGGAATGCTCCGACCAGGGTACATAGCCTGGTCTTGCGTTTGAGTGGCGTATAGACGAACAGGTAGCTGACGAGCGTCAAGAGCCCCAGCAGCGCCGTCAACGTGTTGAGAAATTGAATCAGATAGCTCGTTCCCGCGATTGAAAGCGAAATGCCGAATACGAGTGCTGCTCGAGCGGTTACTTTTCCCGCAGGCAACGGCCGCTTAGCAGTGCGCCGCATATTTCCATCCAGAACGCGCTCCATAAATTGATTTAGTGTCGCCGCGCCGGCCGCCATCAAACCGGTTCCGAAGATCGTATGCGTGAGAACGATGAGGTTTAGGGAGTCTGACGCCATTAAGCACGAAACACCTGCGGAGATCATGACCATGAAAGTGATCTCCGGCTTTACCAGAGTGACAAATGCCCTTGCGCTGCGAAATGATCTAGCCGCCGCGGCAGATGCAACAAGCTGCTTCGAGG
>Ga0070694_100000181_pt1 | contig 32956 bp, 34 predicted proteins | sample KBSK1251metaG_FD_65470 | JGI IMG/M metagenome (GOLD analysis project Ga0070694, IMG submission 65470) | Corn, switchgrass and miscanthus rhizosphere microbial communities from Kellogg Biological Station, Michigan, USA - KBS K1-25-1 metaG | ecosystem: Host-associated > Plants > Roots >...
GGCTCCTGCAACGGCTGCGAGCTGGAGATCCACGCGCTCAGCAATGCCTTCTACGATATCGAGCGGTTCGGCCTGCGCTTCGTCGCCTCGCCGCGCCACGCCGACGTGCTGCTCGTCACCGGCCCTGTCACGAGGAACATGCGCGAGGCCCTCGAGCGCACCTACGCCGCCACGCCCGACCCCAAGTGGGTGGTGGCGGCGGGCGATTGCGCCGCCAACTGCGGCGTGTTCGCCGGCAGCTACGCCTGCGTTGGACCGGTCTCGTCGGTGATTCCGGTCGATCTCCACATCCCGGGTTGCCCACCCACCCCGACGGACCTGCTCAGGGGGCTGATCGCGCTGGTGACGTAGCCGTGCGGGGGCTGGGGTCAGACCCCTCGCACGGACATTTCATCAGAGCTCGGAAGCCGGAGGCGAGGGGTCTGACCCCTTCTGCGGTGCTTGATCCGAGGCGTGCGGATGAGATAGGGTTGCCGCGTCGGAAAAGGCGGTACCGGTTGGTTGGCCCGGTCGCTCCTCTGCGAGGGGCTCTGGCTGGCGCACTCAGCGCCAAGTCCCACGACCTGAAACGCTGGCGCGGTGTCGCGCCGGCGAGCAAAGGGACGTGGACCATGCAACAGCAACTTTCTGTCGTCACGCTCGGCATCGCCGATCTCACCCGCTCGCGCCGGTTCTACTGCGACGGCTTCGGCTGGACGCCCGTGTTCCAGAACGCGGAGATCGTCTTCTATCAGATGAACGGCTTCGTCCTCGGCACCTGGCTCACCAAGGCGCTGGAGGACGACATGATGCGGCCGCTGTCGCGACCCGGCGCGTTCGCGCTCGCCCACAACGTCGGCACCGCCGAGGAGGTGCAGGCCGCGCTGGACCGCCTCTCCCGGTACGGCGGACGCATCCTGCGGCCGGCCGACGCGCCCCCGCATGGGGGCCTGCGCGGCTACGTGGCCGACCCGGACGACCACGCCTGGGAGATCGCGTGGAACCCGGCCTGGCCCATCAGCCCGGAAGGCCACGTGCGGTTCGCGCCGGCCTGACCCGGATTCCCTCTTCCCGCTTGCGGGGGGAGGGAGAAGGTCCTACTCCGCCGCCTCGGCCTGGTAGTCGAGGGCCAGGCCCAGCTCGTGCCAGAGGGCGGTGAGCGCCTTGGTGAGGGCGTCCATGTCGCCGTCGGAGTGCTGGGGCTGGGGGGTGATCCGCAGTCGCTCGGTGCTCCGCGGCACCGTGGGGTAGTTGATCGGCTGCACGTAGATGGCGAAGCGGTCGAGGAGCGCGTCGGTGATGCGCTTGGTGAGCACCGGGTCGCCGACCAGGATCGGCACGATGTGGCTCGGGTTCTGCATCACCGGCAGGCCGGCGGCCTTGAGGCGCCGCTTCAGCGCGCGAGCGCGCTCCTGATGGCGCTCGCGCTCGGCGCTGCTGGCCTTCAGGTGGCGGATGCTGACGGTGGCGCCGGCCGCGATGGCGGGCGGCAGCGAGGTGGTGAAGATGAAGCCCGGCGCATACGAGCGGATGGCGTCGCACAGGTCGCGCCGGCCGGCGATGTAGCCGCCCATGATGCCGAAGCCCTTGGCCAGCGTGCCGTTGACGATATCCACCCGGTGCATCACCCCGTCACGCTCGGCGATGCCGCCGCCGCGCGGCCCATAGAGGCCCACCGCATGCACCTCGTCGAGGTAGGTGAGGGCGCCGTACTTCTGGGCCAGATCGCAGATGGCGCCAATGGGGGCCATCAGGCCGTCCATGGAGTAGCAGGACTCGAAGGCGATCACCTTGGGGCGGTCGCGGTCGACCAGCTTCAGCTTCGCCTCCAGATCGGCCAAGTCGTTGTTGCGCCAGATGATCTTCTCTCCGCGGCCATTGCGGATGCCGGCGATCATGGAGGCGTGGTTCTTGGCATCGGAGAAGATGACGAGGCCCGGCAACAGCTTGCGCAGCGTGGCGAGCGTGGTGTCGTTGGCGACATAGGCCGAGGTGAAGAGAAGGGCGGCCTCCTTGTCGTGCAGGTCGGCCAGCTCGGCCTCCAGCTCCACGTGGTAATGGGTGGTGCCGGAGATATTGCGAGTGCCGCCGGAGCCGGCGCCGGCCGCGTCGATCGCCTCATGCATGGCCTTGAGCACGGCCGGATGCTGGCCCATGCCCAGGTAGTCGTTGGAGCACCAGACCGTGATCGGCCGGGCATCGTCGCCCCGGAAATGGCGCGCAGCCGGGAAACACCCGCGGTCTCGCCGGATATCGGCGAACACCCGATAGCGCCCTTCATCCTTCAGCGCCTGCAGCGCCCCGGCGAATGCCTTCGCGTAATCCATGGACTCACCCTCCCCGTGCAGGGGCTGCGACCCGCCGCCACGCTTCTGGACCCATTCTAAACCACCCGCGAGAAACGAGAAGCCCCCGCTCATTGTCGCATCTCCCCTATCGGGCATGGCCTGAGGTCGGACTCTGCCCCAGTTTTAACCCTGTCTGGGGCACTTTGGCTCACCGCGCCTTGGCCGCCCAATCACGGCTTGGCGGCCTCGGCGACGGCAGGCGACCGCTCAGTAGCCGGAGACCGCGCGGGGCTGGACCACGTCCTTCCGCATCGGGCCGAGCAGGGCCAAGAGCTCCTGCTGCTCCCTTGCCGGCACCCTGAACTTGTTGAGCGACCTCACGAGGTCGTTGACCAGGGCGTCGAAGTCCTGGTTGCGAACGCCGAGGCCGCGATGGGCCTCGCGCATGCTGCGGCCCTCGTACTGGCACGGACCGCCGGAGCCGGCGCAAATCTGCTGCACCAGCAGGCGCTTGAGGCGCGGAATGTCCGTGTTGCCGAAGAACTTGTTGATGCGGTTGTCCTTCGCGACGTTGCCGACGAAGTCGTCGACCACGGCGGTGATGGCCGGCTTGCCGCCGAGGCGCTGATAGAGCGACTTCTGACCGTAGAAGGTAGCGTGCGCCATCGTGGTGGTGATGCCGATGGCGAGCAGGATGCCGAGTGTGCGTGCCAGGCGCATGGGGGGTCTCCCTTCGCTTGTGTCGAGTTTCCGCGTGCCCGCGCCCCGGTGCAGTCCAGGCATGCCACGGGCGTGTCCCGGGCGTGTCCCGGGGTCATCGATCCCAGGCGAACGAGAGCAGGATCTGCGAGCAGCTCAGGTACGGAGCCCGCCCAATTTTGGAGGCATCACCTCGGGTCAACTCCTCGTGAGGGGAGCTGGGGCCCTCACAGCTTGCGCTCCGCGAGGCCAGCCTTCTCGTAGAGCTCGTTGATGTGGGCCTTGAGGCTCTCCGGGGTAGTATTGCTGGCCGGCGCGTGCGCCCAGCCAACCTTCTCCCGGGCGTAGCGGGCCATGATCTCGTCCTGGTCGGAGGTGCCACCGCTGATGCCGTAGGCTCCCACCATCTCGTCGCCCTTGAAGATGGGCGCGCAGCCGCCTGACGCCACCACGCGGCCGCCGGACAGGACGGCCGCGGCCACCAGCATCTGCGGGTTGCGCTCCTCGAACCATTTCTGGATCACCAGCCCGTCGGGGAAGCGCGGGCTCATGGAGCGGAACGCCGCGGCGGTGAAGGCCTTGGCCCAGGCCGTCTCGGGCGTGATGAAGCCCGCGTCGTCCATGCGCTCCAGCGCAATGAGGTGGCCTTCGGGGCCGACCACGGCGATCGAGACCGGCGCGGCCATCTCTCTCGCCTTCTCGGAAACCGCATCGAAGAAGGGACGGCATTCGGACGCAAGCAGTCGTGCCATGTCGGTTTCCTTGTCAGCGGCGGCCTGGCCAAAGGGGATCGGTGCAGTGCCGCCTCGCGACATCGCGCCGAGGTTTCCAGTCGATCAGGGCTTCACGAGGCCGGCCTTGACGGCGACGTCGGCCCATCTCGCGGTCTCCGCGGCGATGTACGTCGTGAAGGCCACCGGCCCGCCTTCCAGCGGCTCGATCCCCTGGGCACGGAACGTCTTCAGCACCGCCTCGGACTTGGCCGCCTGCCCGATGGCCGCGGCAAGCCGGTCGCGGATCGCGTCGGGCGTATCGGCGGGCGCCAGCAGGCCGAACCAGAGCGAGGTCTCGAAGCCCGGCAATCCGGCCTCCGCCACGGTCGGCAGATTGGGCAGGCTTGCGCCGCGCGCGGCGGTGCTCCAGGCGAGCGCGCGCAGGTTGCCAGCCTCGATCTGCGGCAACGCCGTTGAGGAGGGCGCAAACATCAGCTGCAGGCGGCCGGCGATCAGGTCCTGCGCCGCCTGGGCCGTGCCTGTGTAGGGGACGTGCACCAGGTCCACGCCCGCCATGGTCTTGAACAGCTCCGCCGACAGATGCGGAGACGTGCCGGGGCCGGCCGAGCCGTAGTTGAGCTTGTTGGCGTCGGCCTTGGCCAGCGCGATCAGCTCCTTCACGCTGGTGGCCTTCACCGAGGGGTGCACCACTAGGATGTTGGGAAGCGCACACATGAGGGCGATGGGCTTCAAATCCTTCTGCAGGTCCACGCTGGCCGTCTTCAGGCTGGTGTTGATCACGTTGGCCACCGAGCCCAGGAACAGGGTGTAGCCGTCGGCATCCGCCTTGACGACGCCGACGGCGGCCGTGTTGCTGCTGGCGCCGGGGCGGTTCTCGACGAAGAACCGTTGCCCCAGGATGGCGCTCAGCGCCTCGCTGATGACGCGGGCCGACACGTCCGCTGAGCTGCCCGGCCCGAAGCCGACGACGACGCGCACCGGGCGGTCGGGGTAGTCGGCGGCCGCAGCGGTGGAGACGAGACCGAGCAGGACCGTGGTTGCCGCCAGCAGCGGCCGCACGATTGGCATCATCGGACGTTCCTCCAGGTTCGGCTTGGTTGCACTGCATGTCCGAGCGGGGTCTCAGCGAGCGTAGGCTTGACCGCGCGCCAGGCTCAGTCAAGGACGGCTGTGCTTGTGCGGACGCGGGGACAATGCAAGAGCAATCGCCCGCATCCACAAGCTTGACACACTCGGATGTTCCGTTTGGTGCTTAACGGTGCGCAAAGTTCGCGATGTGAGGCCTTCACCTTGGTCACACTCACCTTGTTCACACGATGCAGACTGCCAGATATAGGGGCGACCGCGGGGCCAAGCCCGGCGGCCGGCCGCCGGACCGGCGTCGCCGGATTGCGGGCGGGTGCAAGCAGGGCACCCAGCACCGCACCGGTCGCGGAGCAGGCATGCATCTTCTAGCAGCTGGGAATGCAGACAGTATCGCCGGCCACACACCGGGCGGACGCGAGGCATTCATGCGGCTGGCGTTGGGCGTCGTTGCCTTGCTGCTCGCCCTGCTGGACTTCCTCGCCACGCCCGTAGCGCGCGCGCAGAGCGTCACGCTGCGGCTGGGCCTGCCGATCTCGCTCGACAGCCCCACCGGCCAGAACATGCGCGAGTTCGCCCGCCAGGTCCAAGCCCGCACCAGCGGCGCGCTGAAGGTGGAGGTCGAGGGCGCAGGCGGGCGCTACGAGGAGAGCGAGGTCCTGCCGGCGGTGACGTCGGGAGCGGTCGAGATCGGCGCCACCCCGCTCACCCAGTTCACCAAGGACGTGCCGATCTGCGCGTCGTTCCTGCAGCCGTTCCTGTTCAACTTCGATACCCTGATCGAGGCCGCAACCAGGCCCGAGAGCGAGATACGGACGCTGATCGACAAGGAGATCCTGCGCCGCACCGGCACGCGCGTGCTGTGGTGGGAGCCATACGGCTCCAGCATCCTGGTTTCCAGGGCAGTGCCCGTCAACGATCCGGTGCAGATCGTCGTGCGCCCGGTCGGCGCCACCGACGACCAGGCCAAGGAGCTCCTCGCCATGTGCGGCGGGCTGCCGCAACCGGTGCGACCCTCCGAGGCGTTCGTCGCCCTGCAGAAGGGCACGCTGGCGGCGCTCGCCACCGACATCATGACCGTGCGGGAGCACGAGTTGTGGCGGGTGGCAGATACCGTCACCAACCTGCGCTATGCGCCCAGCCTGTTCATGGTGGTGATCGACGAGAAGACCTGGCAGAAGCTCACGCCCGAGCAGCAAGTGGTCCTGGTCGAGCTGGGACAGGACGCCCAGAGCTTCATGTGGACGCGTTTCGCCACGGTCAGGGCCCAGGCCTACGCCCTCGCCGTGGAGAAGGGCATGCGCATCGTCCAGCTGCGCCATGAGGACATCGTGGCTTGGCGCGCCTGCAGCGCCTCCCTCCTGGAGACGTATATGGAGCGCGCCGGTGCGCTGGGCTCCAGGCTGTTTGCCGCCTACGGCAGGCTCCGCACGCACCCCTGCTGCAACGAGGCGCCCGAGGACATGACCACCTTCGTGCCGCAGTAGGGCGGGCGGGGGGAGGCGCCTCGACAGGCGGAGAAAGCGATGCAAGGGCCGGCGGTCCCGGCCGTCGGTCAGAACGCGTACTCGGTGAACAGCGGCGCGACGCTGCGGCCCCAGGCGCCGGCATAGCGGGCGAGCATCTCCTGGGCGGGGCTCAGCCCTTCGCGCAGGATCGCCTCGACGGGGTCCAGGAAGCGGGTCTCGTCTTTGCCGCGGGCGTCCTTGCGGGCGCGGCGGGCGAGGCCGGCGCGGGCGATCGCGAGCGTCTCACGCGCCACGTCGAGGACCTTGCGATTACGGAAGGGCGTGGCGAGGCCGGTGCGGGGTACAGCGTCGCGCAGGGCCTGGCGTTCCTCCGCGCTCCAGTCTTTGACCAGGTCCCAGGCGGCATCCAGCGCAGGACGGTCGTAGAGGAGGCCGGTCCAGAGCGCCGGCACCGCGCAGATGCGTCGCCAGCGGCCGCCGTCGGCGCCACGCATCTCCAGGAAGCGCTTCATGCGCACCTCGGGAAACAGCGTGGTGAGGTGGTCCGACCAGTCGTCGAGGATCGGGCGCTCGCCCGGCAGCTGTGCCAGCTTGCCGGCCATGAAGTCGCGGAACGACGCGCCGGATGCGTCGATGTAGCGGCCGTCGCGGTACACGAAGTACATGGGCACATCGAGCGCATAGTCCGCATAGCGTTCGAAGCCCATGCCGGGCTCGAACGCGAAGGGGAGCATGCCGGTGCGGTCGGCGTCCGTATGGCGCCAGATCTCGCTGCGCAGAGACAGGAAGCCGTTGGGTCTGCCTTCCGTGAAGGGCGAGCAGGCGAAGATGGCGGTGGCGACCGGCTGCAGCGCCAGCGACACGCGTAGCTTCTGCACCATGTCGGCCTCGCTGCCGAAGTCGAGGTTCACCTGGATGGTGCAGGTCCGATACATCATGTCGAGGCCGCGGCGGCCGACCTTGGGCATGTAGGCCGTCATCACCCCGTAACGCTGCTTGGGCATGCGCGGCATCTCGGCCAAGGTCCAGTCGGGCGCGAAGCCGACGCCCAGAAAGCCGATGCCGAGCGGGGAGCCCACCTGCAGGCACTGGTCCAAGTGGGCCTGCGTCTCGGTCGCCACCTCGTGCACGCTGACGAGCGGCTCGCCCGACAGCTCGAACTGGCCGCCGGGCTCGAGCGAGACCGTGCCGCCGCGCTCTCCCTCGGGGCGTTTGAGCGCGATGATGGTGTCGCCTTCCTTGATAGGCACCCAGCCGAACCGGTCGATCATGCTCTGCATGAGCGCGCGGACGCCCCTCTCGCCCTCGTAGGGCACCGGTTTGAGGGTGTCGGCGTGGAACAGGAACTTCTCGTGTTCGGTGCCGATGCGCCAGTCCTGCGGCGGCTTCGAGCCTGCCGCGATCCAGGCGACGAGATCGTCGCGCGAGCCCACCGGCTGGCTCGGCGCTGTGTCCTGACGGGTGGACATCGGGGGCGGTTGTCCTGGTCTCGCGGAGGGGGCCTTTCAGCGAAGCCTTGTTAGTTGAAAAGCTGCGCCGCACACAAGCCTTGTCGCCGCAGGGTAGTAGGTCGGTCCCCTGCGCGCCACAACGGCTAGCGCCAGTCCCCAAGCACGGCGTTCACAAGCGCCAGCGCGGCAACGGCGGCCGTATCGGCCCGTAGGATGCGCGGCCCCAGCGAGATGCGCGTGACGAATGGCTGCGATGAGAGAAGCTCACGCTCGCTCGGATCGAACCCGCCTTCCGGGCCGATCAGCACGGCGACGGGCCCGGGTGGGATGCGGGCCAACGCCGTGAAGGGGCACGACTCGGCGCTATCCTCGTCGCAGAAGACGATTGGACGGGCGGCCTCCCAGCCGGCGATGGCGCGCTCCAGCTTCTCGGGGGCGCGAACCTCCGGCAGGCGCAGGATGCCGCACTGCTCGGCTGCCTCGATGGCGTGGGCGCGCATGCGCTCCACGTTGACGCGCTCGGCGACGGTGCGGCGCGTCAGCACGGGCCGCAGCCGCGCCACGCCCATCTCGGTGGCCTTCTCGACCATGTAGTCGAGCCGGGCGCGCTTGAGCGGCGCGAACAGGTAGTCGATGTCGGGGCCGCCTTCCTGAGGCCGGACCTGCGCGCCCACCGTGAGGGCCGTGGTCCGCCGTCCGGCCTCGGCCAGCTCGGCGCGCCACTCGCCGTCGCGGCCGTTGAAGACGAGAATCGCGTCGCCGGCGTTGAGGCGCAGCACGTTGCGAAGATAGTTGGCCTGCGCCGGAGTGCAGGCGACCGTGCCGCCCTCGGCGAGGTCGGCCTCGACGAACAGGCGCTGGGCGTGGAAATCGTAGCGGCTCATGGCGCGGGAGATTACAGCGTGCCCGCAGGTCGGGTCGAGCGGTCGCGAGGACTCGACACGCGCAGGCTCGAAGGCGTTGGACCTGCTCTTCGTTGACCGAGCTACGCCAGGTCCAGCATCAGCTCGATATTCTGCACTGCCGCGCCGGAGGCGCCCTTGCCGAGGTTGTCGAGGCGCGCCACGAGGACAGCCTGACGGTACCGCTCGCTGGCGTAGACGCGCAGCTCCAGCAAGTCTGTGCCGTTGAGCGCGAGGGCGTCGAGGCGTCCGCCCCCCTCGGTGCCGGCAGGCACCACCTCGATACGGGTGGCGCCGACGTAGTGGCGGGCGAGGGCCGCCTCCAGGTCGCGTGCGGTGGGCCTGGCCGGCAGCGCGTCGAGGTGCAGCGGCACGCTGACGAGCATGCCTTGCCGGAAGTTGCCGACCGACGGCACGAAGATCGGGCGCACCGTGAGCCGGCTGTACTTCTGCAGCTCCGGCACGTGCTTATGCTGGAGACCGAGGCCGTAGAGCTCGAACAGCGGCGCGCGGCCCGCCTCGTAGGCCTCGATCATGCTGCGTCCGCCGCCGCTGTAGCCGCTCACCGCGTTGACGGCGACGGGATGGTCGACGGGGATCAGCCCGGCATCGACCAGCGGGCGGATGAGCGCAATCGCCCCCGTGGGATAGCAGCCGGGATTCGACACCCGCCGGGCCGCCTTGATGGCCTCCGCCTGGCCGGCGTCCAGCTCGGGGAAGCCATAGACCCAGCCGCCGGCGACGCGGTGGGCGGTGCTGGCGTCGATCACCTTCGGTCCGCGGTCGCCCAGGGTCTCCAGCCATGCCGCGGCCTCGATGGCCGCCGCATCGGGCAGGCACAGGACGACAAGGTCCGCCTCGCGCATCAGGGCCAGCCGTGCGGCCTCGTCCTTGCGCTTCTCAGCGACGACGCTGCGGACCTCGATGCCGGCCACGCCGTCCAGCCGGCGGCGTATTTCAAGGCCGGTGGTTCCGGCCTCACCGTCGATATAGACGATCGGTTTCGCGGCCGGTGCCGCGGCGGGCTTCTGCTTCGCGGGCATGGTCTTGGGCTCTGTCAGAGATGATCGATCGGGCAACAAAAAAGGCCGCTTCGGGGGAGGCGGCCTCGCGAGAGAAACTTTGAGAGCGAACGCTCTTCATCGCCACCGCGGGTCGCACGCGCGGGGGCGTCGGAGCGTTGTGTTTGCCTGCGTGATCATGGCTCGCTTTATGGGAGCGGTGTGGCTTTCTGTCAACGGCCGTTGAAGCGCCGAAACGTCGCTACAGCCCGAGCAGGTTCCGCAGCAGCGTCAGCATGTCGGGAGCGCACCAGGGGCCGCCCCAGGCGGCGCAGGCCACCTCGCGCGAGCCTGTGAAGATCATATCGAGCGCCACGTAGAGAATGACGAGCCAGCCGACCCAGGCGATCCACGCGTAGCGGACCAGCAGGTCGGCGATGGCGTTGGCGGCGATCGCCATCAGCACGATGGCAATGCCGAGGCCGATGGCGAGGATGACAGGCTCCCCCTTCGCGGCGCCGGCAACGGCCAGCACGTTGTCGAGTGACATCGAAACGTCGGCGATGACGATCTGGCTCACCGCGGCGCGGAAGCTCATCGGCTGCGGTGCCGCCTCGCCGGCCGGGTGCACGACGCCGTGTGCGGCCCCGCGCTTGGCGCCCGCATGCGTCAGCTCCCGATACATCTTCCAGCACACCCAAAGCAGCAGGAGCCCGCCGGCCAGCGTGAGCCCGACGATTGCCAGGAGGGTGGTCGCAACGGTGGCAAAGACAACGCGCAGCGCGACGGCGCCGACGATGCCCCAGAAGATCACCCGCCGCCGCAGCTCCGGCGCCACGCGCGACGCGGCAAGGCCGACGATGACGGCGTTGTCCCCCGCCAGCACCAGGTCGATCATGATGATCTGGAGGAGTGCGGGAAGGCTCGATTGCAGCCACTCGATCATCCGAATGCCTCCCCAATGCCTCCAACGTGTCGGACCGGTCGCCGCCAGGGTAGAATCTATCCCGACGTCTGCGCGAGGCGGCCCCCTTTTCCGCATATGAACAGCGAATGCGAAGATCCAATGAACTGGTGGGATGAAAAGGCAACGCGCCCGGCAGCTGTTGCCGCCGGGCGCGCCAAGACAGAGCCGATCGTGCCGGTCAGCGCTTCGAGAACTGGAAGCTGCGGCGGGCCTTCACGCGGCCGTACTTCTTGCGCTCGACCACGCGGCTGTCGCGCGTCAGGAACCCGCCCTTCTTGAGGGCCGGACGCAGCTCCGGCTCGAAGTAGGTGAGCGCCTTGGAAATGCCGTGGCGCACCGCGCCGGCCTGACCGGAGAGACCGCCGCCCGTCACCGTGGCCATGATGTCGAACTGGTCCAGGCGGTTGGCGGCCTGCAGGGGCTGCCGTAGCAGCATCTGCAGGACGGGGCGGGCGAAGTACTGGTCGAAGGCCTTGGCGTTGATGATGATCTTGCCGACCCCCGGCTTGATCCAGACGCGCGCCACCGCGTTCTTGCGCTTGCCGGTGGCGTAGGCGCGGCCCTGCGCGTCGAGCTTTCTCGCAGGCAGCGCAGCTGTCTCGGCGCCCTGCAGGCTGGCAAGGTCTTCCAGGGTCTTGGCGTCTGCCATGGCGGTCACGCCCTCACATTCTTGCGGTTGAGCGATTTCACATCGAGCAGCTCGGGCTGCTGCGCCTCGTGCGGATGGGCGGCACCCTTGTAGATCTTCAGGTTGCGCATGAGCTTGCGCTGCAGGGGGCCGCGCTTGAGCATGCGGCCCACAGCCAGTTGCAGGACGCGCTCGGGGAATTTGCTGTCGAACAGCCGGCGCGGGGTGCGCTCCTTGATCCCCCCGGGATAGCCCGTGTGGTGGTAATAGATCTTGTCGTCGGTCTTGGAGCCGGTGAAGACGACCTTCTCGGCGTTGATCACGATCACGTTATCGCCGGTATCGACGTGCGGCGTATACGTGGCCCTGTGCTTGCCCTTGAGGCGCATGGCGATCAGCGAGGCCAGGCGGCCGACGACCAGTCCCTGACCATCGATCAGCACCCACTTCTTCTCCACCTCACCGGGCTTGGCAAAATACGTCTTCATTGAGGTGTCCCTCGGCGCTCGCTCACGACCAGCGGCTTCTATGCTGACAGCGAGTCCGTGTCAATTCCATTCGATATAATTTTATTACGTGATATCAATTGCTTATATGATAGGTATTATTCTACCCCACAACGGGCAGCGCGTAGGTCGCTATGGCATGTGCAACCATTTCGGGCGCGCCCTCCGAGTAGAGCTCGATCTCGCCCACAGCGAGGCGCCGGCCCAAGCGGATCAGCCTCACCTCAGCCGTCATGTCCGCCGGCTCGGGCTTGGCCAGGAAATTGATGTTCAGGTTCGACGTCACGGCGTCGATGCCACGCTCGCCTAGGGTGGCGATGACCGCCACATAGACGCTGAAATCCGCTAGCGAGAACATGGAGGGGCCGGAGACGGTGCCGCCGGGCCGGATGTGGCGAGGATTGGCCTTCATGCGCACCCGCGCGGTGCGGAAGCCCACCTCCTCAACCACAAGGTTGCGGCCTGCCGAGTGGATCTGGGGAAAGCGCGCATCGATCAGCTCCTCGACGCGTTTCACATCGAGGCGGGCGGCGTTCGAGCCGGCGGGCCAGCTAGGCATTGACATGTGCGCACCGTCCAACTTTTGTCATCGCGGACTCATACCAGGATCGGCTACCAAGGATCGGCCTTTCAACTTTGTGGCGACGGCGTCGCCAAGCGAGGATCAACATGCACCAGGTGCTACGCCTCTGTGTGACCGCTTTCACGGTCGTCGCGCTCGCCTATCTTGCCGGCGTCGTGTCGGCGCAGGCGCCGACGCCCGGCCCCGTGAAGCAGATCAAGCTGACCGACAAGCAGGTGGAAGGCTTCATCTCCGCGCACAAGGACATGGCAGAAGCCTTCGACAAGATGGCCGGCGAGAAGTCCGAGCAGGCGGCCCTGGCCCAGCTCAACACCATCGCCAAGAAATTCGGCTTCAAGGACCACAGCGAGTATGACGAGGTCGCCACCAACATCGCCATGGTGATGTTCGGCATCGACCCGCAGACGAAGACGTTCACCGATCCGCCGACGCTCGCGAAGAAGGAGCTCGACGACGCCATGACCGACAAGACGTTGCCGGAGAAGGAGCGCAAGCAGCTGGTGGAGGAGCTCTCCGAGCAGCTCAAGACGGTGCAGCCGATCCAGCACCCCGGCAACATCGAGCTGGTGAAGAAGTACTATGACAAGATCGAGCCGTTGCTGCAGTAGCGGAGGCTAAGGATGACGGCGAGACGGGCTGCAGCATCGGCGCCCGTCGGGAAGACGGCTGAAGCGGGCGCCCCGGCCGACGCACGCGGGGCGCTCGTCGAGATCGAGCGGCCGGAGGCGGGCCTGCTGGTGCTGACCCTGGCCCGGCCGGAGGCCCGCAACAGCCTGTCCAGCGCGATGCTGGCCGCTTTGCAGGAGGCCATCGCAATGGCCTCGATCGACGGCGGCGTGCGCGCTGTCGTCATCGCCGGCAAGGGTCCGGCGTTCTCCGCGGGCCACGACCTGAGAGAGCTGACCGAGCACCGCGGCGACCCCGACGGCGGACGCGGTTTCACCGAATTGCTGATGCGCGAGTGCGCGACGTTCATGCTGTCGATCCTGCGCTGCCCGCGGCCGGTGATCGCGGCCGTCGAGGGCGTGGCCAGCGCGGCCGGCTGCCAGCTGGTGGCCACTTGCGACCTGGCGGTCGCCTCGGAGACGGCGAGGTTCGCGACGCCCGGCGTCAACATCGGGCTCTTCTGCTCCACGCCCATGGTGGCGCTGTCGCGCAACGTGCCGCGCAAGCGCGCCATGGAGATGCTGCTGCTGGGCGAGATGCTGTCTGCCCGCGAGGCGGCGGAATACGGCCTGGTCAACCGAGTGGTGCCGGCGGGCGCGGCGCTCGATGCGGCCCTGGAGCTTGCCAGGACTGTGGCATCGAAGCCACCGGTGACGCTCGCAATTGGCAAGGAAGCATTCTACCGGCAAGTGGAGATGCCCCTCGCCGAGGCGTACAACCATGCCGCCGGCGTCATGGTTGAGAACATGATGCATGCGGAGTCCGAGGAGGGCATCGACGCGTTCCTGCAAAAACGGACACCCAACTGGAACCAGCGTTAGCGGACGGGCGGCGGCCTGCCCACTACGTGTTGCGCTGCTGGCGGTAGCGCCAGAAGTTGCACGTCTCACATTTCCTGGGCATTTGCGGTGCCTGCAGTGCTGAAAATCCGCCCACTGGCCATCGAGATCGCCTGAACGGACAGGTATTTCCGGGCCGAATCCCACTGCGCGAGATCGCGATAGTAACGCTCGACAGACCTTTTCTGCTCCGTCAGACTATATGAGCACGCACTCCCGCGGTGTGTGCAAACTGGGGGCAATCAATCTCGGCGTCCACCCCGCACCCGTCGAGATTGATGCCTCTGGTATCCGACTCCGAAAGCCGGCGGAGTCCCAAGGGTGTTGGGCGCTGCGTGGCCCCAGCCTACGCGACCTACACGTCCAGCATCGCGAAGACGAGTGCGAGCGCCCACATGGCGATGGCGACCAGCGAGGTCCACATCGCGAAAGTGAGATAGGTCTCGCGCAGCACCGTGGAGGTCAGCTGCTGTGCCGCAGCTGCCGGCGGGCGGTCCTCCTCGCGCAGGTAGAGCCACATCTCGGTGCGCCGATAGGGCTTCCAGCGCGCCTCGAGCGCCTTGAGGAACAGGACGCCGGTCATGAGCAAGGTGAGCGTCCCACCCGTTTGAAAGGCGACGCGCGGCGCGAACGACAGGCCCACCATGAAGCAGAAGATCGCCAACGACCCGAAGCCGCACGCCCGCAGCACCGTCGCGTAGGCGACCTGACGCATGGCTTCCATTGCGCCCACCCAGTGCCAGCCCCGAAGTGCGAGCCTCGACTGAGTATCTAGCACTAAACTGGTAGCGCGTCCGCAGAGGCCCGCATTCACAAGTGTGTGCCCCTTGCCGGATCGCTTCCGCCAAGAGTGGGCCTCAGAGGCCGATGCGCAGGAAATTGCCGACGGCCGGCATCGCAAGGATCGCCGCGCCGGCAAGCCAGATCCAGAGCGAGATGTCGGTGGAGTCGTCCTTGGCCCCGACATAGCGCTCGTAAAGGGCCGCCGGGATGCCGGCGAGGATCAGGGTGGCCGTCGATAACATGAGCGAAGCGAAAAAGGCGACCAATTCAACGTTGCCGAAGAACGGAGCCGCCATCAGCTGCCAGCTGAAGGCAAATGCCAGGATGTAGAACGGATTGAAAACGCCGTTGAGCATCCCGAAGAAGGCAATGCCGATGTAGTACAGATTGCGATTCATAACCGCCTCATTTCACCGGAAGGAGACCGGAAGCAGTAAAGAGGACCCGCAGCGCGAAGCGCAGCCAGAACAGCCAAACGAAGCTGAAGAGCCAAACGATGATGGGTAGAGTGGCTTTGGGGGTCACTCGCTCGACAGCCCCGATGACGGGGTCGGTGACGTTGCAGAAGAAGCGCCAGATGTAGTTCTGCGAGTCGGCATCGAGAAACAGGCTCAGCGCGGCTCGGCCGAGTATGGTGTACATCAGCGCCGCCAGCACGTAGTCCGGCAGATAATAGTACCAATAGGTGAGAAATGCGCCCATAGCCCCTCCAGCGGTCCGGCATTGCCCCCTGCGGGGCTGTTACCAGCCGGCGGGCAGTAGGCAATAGGCAGTAGCCGCGACCAGCTGCGACACGCAGACCCTACTACTGCCGTCGGACCCGCAGTCACCGACCAAAGAAAGCGGGGGCCGCAGGCCCCCGCCGAGTTCGACCGGGAAGAAAGTGGTCAGGCCGTCTTCTCCTCGAGAACCGTCTTGCCACGCGGCTTACGGATCTCATCGACGAAGGCCATCATTTCCGCCGAGGGAGGCTTGGTGACGAGGCTCACGACCCAGATCACCAGGAATCCCAGCGGCATCCCGAGCAGACCGCAGTTGATGTTGTTGAGGTCGAACCAGCCGACCCTGTTGGCGAGCGGGTTCGTCGCCAGCGCCGGCCATTGGTTCATCCACTGCGGATCGGCCATGACCTTGCCGACGTCGACGAGCGCCTTGCCGGTCTCGGGGTTCAGCAGCGCGGACATCCCGGCATAGGTCACGCCGAACTGCGGGAAATACCTCGTGGTCACGAGGTAGAACAGACAGATGCCCCAGCCGGCGATGATGCCGCAAATGGCAGCGGTCGTCGTCGTTCGTTTCCACCAGATGCCCATGGTGATGGCCGGGAAGTTACCGGCCATCGCCAGCGAGAACGCCCAGCCCACCATGGCCAGAATGTCCGACGGCCTGGTCGCGGCGAGCGCTGCCGAGCACGCCGCCACGTAGAGCAGCAGGATGCGCGCCACCGTCAAACGCTTGGTAACGTCATTCATTCCGAACCAGAAAGGGGCAATCACGAGCATAGGAACCAAGCCAAGGCCTAGCACCCACCAGCGCATCTCTATCCCGTATGCCCCCGGGCCTGGCATGAACCAGATGACCGATCCGACGATCAAGGCAAGAATCACGCCGATGACGGTGGACCGCCCGGCACGGCGCAACGGCTGAATCATCTTGTAGTAGATGTCGTGGCTCAGCGCGTTGGCGATGGCAAGCAGCAGCCCGTCGGCCGTTGAGAGCGCGGCGGCGAGACCGCCGGCTGCGACCAGACCCGAGATCACATACGGAAGGCCCGCGATCTCCGGCGTGGAGAGCACGATCACGTCCGTATTGATGACGAAGTCCTGGAAGCGGAGGACGCCCGGGTGGTTGGGGATCGCCTTGCAGGCGGCGATGACCGCGTCGAGGTTCGGCGCGTTCTTGCCGCAGATCTGGATGAGGCCAAGCTCACCCCAGGTGAACAGCCAGGGCCGGATATCAGCCAAACCCCGGCCGATGATGTTGGTGTAGACCTCCAGCTTCGAGAACGCCGCATAGGCCGGCGCCGAGAAGTAGAGCAGGAAGATGAAGAGCAGCGACCACGCCACCGACTGGCGCGCCTCACGCACGCTCGGCGTGGTGAAGTAGCGCATCAGGATGTGCGGCAGCGACGCAGTGCCGACCATCATGCAGAAGATGATGCCGAAGAAGTTCAGCGCCGTATAGTTCATGAAGGGCTGGATATGCGGCCTGAGTGTTCCCGGCGGACAGGACTCCTTCGTGCACAGTATCGCCAGCCCATCCTTCACCAATTGCTGCTCACGCGCCGTAATATCGGCGATCACCTGGCCATAGGTGAACTCCGGAATCGGGATGCCGTAGCGCTGTGTGGACAGAATCACGATCGGCACGAGATAGGCGACGATCAGCACGATGTACTGCGCGATCTGGGTCCACGTCACCGCCCGCATACCGCCCAGCATCGCGCACAGCAGGATGCCGACAAGGCCGACGAACACGGCGATCTCGAACTGCATGCCGAGGAAGCGCGAGGCGATGATGCCGGTGCCGAAGATCTGCGCCGTCACGTAGGTGAAGGAGCAACACACCAGCACGATCACGCCGAGGAAGCGGGCAAAGTTGCCGCCGTACCGGAATGCCAGGAAGTCGGGCACGGTGTAGGCGCCGAACTTGCGCAGGTACGGTCCGACCAGGATCGACACCAGCACGAAGCCGCCGGTCCAGCCGAGCACCCAGGCGAGGCCGTCGTAGCCGAGCAGGAACAGCGTGCCCGCCATGCCGACGAACGAGGCCGCCGACATCCAGTCGGCGCCTGTCGCCATGCCGTTGTAGAAGGCCGGCACCCGCCGGCCGGCGACGTAGTACTCGGAAACCTCTGCAGTGCGCGTTGCGATGCCGATGATCGCGTAGATCGCGAGCGTGAAGAACACGAAAAGGTAGCCGAGGATGCGGTTCGGAACGCCGAGTTGCTCGATGACCGCGATGAAGAGGATGAAGCCGACAAAGCCCCCGGTATAGATGCCATACAGCCGTCCGAGTGACTTGCTGAACTCCGCCGTGGTTTGACGAGTCGTTGCCATTATTCGTTCCTCCCTCAGTCGTCTTCCGCCACGCCGTGCTCGCGGTCGATCCTGTCCTGCTGCCAGGCGAACACGAACAGCATGGTCACGAACACGATGAGCGACCCTTGCGCGGCCATGTAGAAGCCGAGCGGGAACTTGAGGATCGGAACCGTGAACTGGTTGAGGGTGCCCACGAACATGTGGATGACGTAGCCGAAGAAGAACCACACAGCGAGATGCGCCAGCATCAGTCGAGTGGTTCTGCGCCAATGCGCCTGGTCGCTTGCACTTTGCATCGGTCGTTCTATCCTCCCTGAACGTTCTCGATCCCCGTTGCAACGGTCGGAGGAGAGAGAATGCCGCGCCCCCCGGCGCCCACACCTTTCGCCCGCCCAAAAAAGCCCGCTCACGGAAATCCGCAACAAAAGGTAACATTGCGTCCTGAGCCGCCCGCATAATACTTTCGTTCAAGATGGCTCTGCAGAACGCGGAAACGAACCGATGAACTTGCGCCACATCGCCTTCTGGCGCCGGCCGCCGATCGCCGACCTCGAAGGGCTCGCCGCCTTCGTGGACGAGCAGTCGGCCTTTCTGGTGCAGAAGGGCATGTACGAGTATTCCCGTGCCAGGGCGGGCCATTACGCCAAGGTGCTGTTCAACGAGCCGGAGTTCATCGAGGTGCTGGAGCAGTCGCGCTGGCGCGCCTTTCCGCTCGGCCTCGCCATGGTGGCCGAGCTGATCGAGGGCGTCCTGCGCGGCCAAGCCGGCGATGCCCAGGCGCAACACCAGGCGCCACACCTCGACGGCTGGCGTCGGCTCGTCCTGTCGGTGTTCGACCGCTATCCGGCTCCCGCGGCTGTCGGCGAGGCGGCCTGGCGGGAGGCGCGCGCCGACCTCGACCGCCGGTTGCAGGCGCTGGGCCTGCATCCGCCCAAGCGGGCCATCGACATCCCGGGGCCCTTCGCCCGGACCTACTGGGACTTGATGCCGATCGCCAAGGAGATCCGCACCGCCGATTTCCCGACCACGCACAACTACCTGAAGATCACGCTCTGCAACGTCTACGAGGAGCTGACGAAGCGCGCGGACTTGCCGACCTTGGTGCGTCAGTTGCAGAGTGGGGCTGCCGACTCCCTTTCCGCACGCAGCGCCGATCCTGCCACGCGCTCCGGCAGCACGGGAAGAGGGGTGGCGTGAGAGCTGCCGCTTGCTCCAGCGCGGATGAGACACGAAACGTCTCCATCCTCGCGGCGGCCGATCCGCCCGAGGCGATAGAAGGAGGAGCAGGGCGTCCAGGCTCGCGCCCGTTGGCCTCTGACCTTAGCGCGCGGGGCGCGAAGAACGCCCTGCTCGGCCGCCTCCGACGGCCGCCCGACGCTTGGCCAGCCTGGCCACCATGCCGTGCGGGGTATCGGAGAACGGCTTCGCCCCAGCCCGCACCCCCTTGTCCTCGAGCGTGCGTCGAGGGAGTCCCCGGCTCCTTCCCCGCCAAGTCCGGGGTCGGAATTCCGAGGCACCGGCGCTCGGATGGTCTGTCCGCCATGCCGGGCGAGGTATCGGACTGCGGCCCCCGGCTCCTAGCCTGAGCGACGGCCCTAGGCGACCGCCGATCTCATCTCCGAGGCGTGCGGAGAAGAGCATTGGACGCGTATCGAGTCATCATTAATCCGCATACACAATGAACCGAGATTGACTATCCCCGGCTGCAGGTGCCGCATTCGAGGAGGTATCGGCTCCGTAGCCCCCCCCAGGGCTTGACGCGGGCTTGACGCTCGATTGACACGACAACCGACGCGCGTCAGGGTCCGGGCAGCGAATTGACGGCTGGGGGCGCGCTTGTGCGTCGCAATACCCCGGCGCGGCCATCAGGGAGAGGCGCACCATGCAGGAGAAGGTCAGCGACACGAAATCGTCCCCGCAGGGAGCCCCAAAGGGCGACCTCGACCCGCACTGGAGCTGGGGGCGGCACCTACCCGCCTGGGGCGCGATGGGGGTGGACTTCGAGAGCCGCGTCGAGTTCGACCGCATGCGGCGCTACCGGCTGGCGCGGGCGCGGCAGGCGCTGGAGAATTCCAACCTGGGCGCCCTGCTCCTCTTCGACGTGAACAACATCCGCTACGTCTCGGCCACCAAGATCGGCGAGTGGGAGCGCGACAAGCTCGCCCGCTTCGCGCTGCTGGCGCGCGGCAAGGAGCCGATCGTGTGGGACTTCGGCTCCGCCGCGGTGCACCACCAGCTCTACTCGCCGTGGCTCCTCAAGGAGCACTGCAAGGCGGGCCTCGTCGGCCTGCGCGGCACCGTGCCGCCGAGCTTCGGCTTGATGAAGCACCACGCCGAGGAGATCGCCTCGCTGCTGCGCGACGCCGGCGTCGCCAACATGGCCCTCGGCGTCGACATCATCGAGCCGCCCATGATGTTCGAGCTGGAGAAGGCCGGCCTCAAGGTTGAGGACGGCCAGCAGGTGATGCTGGAGGCGCGCGAGATCAAGAACGTGGACGAGATCGCGCTTCTGAACCGCGCCGCCACCATGGTCGACGGCGTCTATCAGCAGATCTACGAGGAGCTGCGTCCCGGCGTGCGCGAGAACGACATCGTCGCCAACGCCAACCGCTTCCTCTACGAGCACGGCTCCGACGACGTGGAGGCGATCAACGCCATCTCCGGCGAGCGCTGCAGCCCGCACCCGCACAACTTCACCGACCGCATGATCCGGCCCGGCGACCAGGCCTTCTTCGACGTGCTGCAGAGCTACATGGGCTACCGCACCTGCTACTACCGCACCTTCAACGTCGGCCGCGCCACGGATGCCCAGCGCGACGCCTACAAGCAGTGCCGCGAGTGGCTCGACAAGGCCATCGAGCTGATCAAGCCCGGCGTCTCCACCGACAAGGTGGCGGGCGTCTGGCCCAAGGCGCAGGACTTCGGCTTCCCCAGCGAGCTGGCCGCCTTCGGCCTGCAGTTCGGCCACGGCCTGGGCCTCGCCATCCACGAGCGCCCCATCATCTCGCGCGTGGTCTCCCTCGACCATCCCATGGAGATCAAGACCGGCATGGTGTTCGCGCTGGAGACCTACTGCCCCGCCAAGGACGGCTTCTCCGCCGCCCGCATCGAGGAGGAGATGGTGGTGACGGATACGGGCTGCCGCGTCATCTCCCTGTTCCCGGCCGAGGAGCTGCCGATCGCGAACGAGTATTGATGGGAAGCTCGCGCCGCGGTGCTCCCCTCTCCCCGCAGGCGGGGAGAGGGTAGCCGCGCAGACCAGTTGGAATCGCATGACCTCCAACCTGAAAGCACGGACGGTCGAGTTCACGAAGGCCGCGCTTGTCGTGACCCTGGCCGATGGGCGCAAGATCGCAACGCCGCTTGAATGGTATCCTCGGCTTAACGCCGCCTCAGCCAAGCAGCGCGCGAACTTCGAGATCATGCCGATGGGCATTCACTGGCCGGACCTCGACGAGGATCTCAGCATTGCTGGCATGCTGAAGGGGCAGCGCGCATAACGAGACTGTCCGCAGGGTCAGCCTGCGCACCCATATTTCAGCGTCCTGCGCTCAATTTGCAGCTTACTGCAGGTTGTGACGGGCGGGGACGCGAGCACGTAGTTGCGAAACGGTGGGAGCTCCTGCAACGTGTGGCACCACTTGTTGCCGCGTCCCAAGGCTCCGAGCTCACCGCTCGGCTCGAACTCGAAGTTGAGCGCCAGCTGCCAGATATCGTCGTCCTCGCCTCCCTCGTCGAGGATCAGCTGCCGCGTCAGGTTGAGGTCGAATGCCTCGGCCGCAATCCCACCCGCGCGGGGGAAGGTCGAGTAGGTCCCCCATTGGAATAGGAGCATGTCGGCGTCGTTTTCGAGTGCGCAGCCGTCTGCCCGCATGTCCCGGTAGAAGTCGAGCATGGCTTCAAGGCCGTCGCGCACGGAGAGCGCCGCTTCATCCGGCCCCCTGGCGGCGAGGAATTGGCGAAACGCCTCCTGCGCCTCCCGCGGCTCGAACATCGGCATCCGATCCTCCTCCCCTTGAGTGCCAGGCGTGCGATCCCGGCATTCCCCCGCGGCTTGACGTGCGCCCGTGCCGGTCCGTAACTGGACAGCAGCTTGGCGTTCAGAATGAGACGGAGAAGGCGGTCATGGCGGGGAAGCATTCCATCGGCTGGATCGGGCTGGGGCGCATGGGCGAGCCCATGGCGGCGTATCTGGTGAAGGCTGGCAACAGCGTGAAGGTCTGGAACCGCACCAAGGCCAAGGCCGAGCCGCTCGCCAAGCTGGGCGCGCAGATCGTCGATACGCCGGCCGCGCTGGCCGGTTGTGACGTCGTGTTCCTGATGGTCTCCACCGGCAAGGACGTGGAGCAGGTCTGCTTCGGCAAGGACGGCGTCGCCTCCGGCGGCAAGGGCAGGACACCCAAGATCTTCGTGGATTGCTCCTCCATCTCGGCCGAGGAATCCGCCGAGATCCGGGGCAGGCTCGCCGAGCTGGGCGCCGAGCTGATCGCCGCTCCCGTCAGCGGCAACGCCAAGGTGATCCGCGCCGGCCAGCTCTCCGCCGTGGCCTCCGGCCCGAAGGCCGCCTACGATATCGTCGAGCCCTACATCAAGGCGTTCGCCCCGCGCGGTGTCTCCTATGTGGGCGAGGGCGAGCTGTCGCGCTTCTGCAAGATCGCCCATAACGTCATGCTGGGCGTGGTGATCCAGAACCTCTACGAGATCACCATCCTGGCGCAGAAGGCCGGCGTGCCGCGCCATGCCTTCCTGGACTTCATGAACAACGGCGTCATGGGCTCCATGTTCACCCGCTACAAGTCGAACGCGCTGGTCAACCTCGACTGGACCACCACCTTCACGCCGGAGCTGCTGCGCAAGGACCTGGACCTGGGCCTGGAGGCCGGCCGCACCCTCGGCGTGCCCATGCCGGTGACGGCCGCCACGCGCGAGGCGCTGCAGGCCCACTTCGGCGCCGCCACCCTGCAGCCCGACCCCGAGGTCTACCTGCAGAAGGACTTCGCGGCCACGCTGGAGACGGTGGCGCTCTCCGCCGGCATCAAGCTGGAGCCGGAGAACGTGCCGGTGCCGACGGGGCTGGAGACCTGAGAAGGGGGTCAGGCCCCTCGCAACTACCGTAGAGATTTCTTCGCGACGTCGGTGGCGAGGGGTCTGACCCCCGCCGCCCGTATCCCGGCCTACCGGATCGCCGCGAGCAGCGCGAGCCCGGCCAGCATGGCGAGCGACATCAGCGTCGAGACGTTGACATCGCCCGGCTCCTTGACGCGGACAATGCGGATGCGCTCGCGCACCACCTCGCGCGTGGTGCCCGTTGCGTCCGTCTCTCTCGCCCGCACCCATTTCCAGGCGAAGCGCCCGAAGGCGCTGCCGCGCCGCCACAGCTCGGCCGGTGCACGCTGCCAGCCGTACTTGAGGAAGAAGACCAGCGCGACCAGGATCGCGATCTGCAGCAGCGTCGATACCCAGCCCGAGATCAGGAACCAGACCACCGACCACAGCAGGCCGAGCAACCACCAGAGGAGACCGAGAACGGAGACAACCGCCCACCAGAGCCAGCCGAGGATGTCCATTGCGCGCTGTCCTTCCTGCGACGCAGCCGGTCGTAGGTAAAGCCGGTCGTAGGTAAAGATTGCGGCGATGGGACGGGCAAGAGGCAAGCGCGGAAAGGGCAAGCGGGGACGGAGAGGCCGCGCCCGACCGGAGGAGGAGGAAGGTCGGGCGCGGCGGGTGGCAGGTCCTTGGAGGCCCCACCTTGGGTGCTGGCGTCGCACGCTTACATTGGCCCCGTGCCGCTGCTGAGATGGGCAGTCTTGCGCGCAGCTGCATCCCCGATTCGGGGGAGAGATGTGCGGCGGGCGCAATTGCGCGATCTAAAGGCATGCCGTAACCCTTGGCGGCTGAACCGAGATTTGTCGGCTCAACCAACGAAAGGGAGGCGCTCGATGGATTTTCTCAAACCCTATACGTCGCAACTGCTGTCCGTGCTTCGCGTCATGTCCGCGCTGCTGCTGCTGCAGCATGGGACGGGCAAGTACCTGAGCATTCCGGTGGGTCCCATGAACAACGCCAGTCCCGTGACCATGAGCGGTACGGCCGGCATCCTGGAGCTGATCGGTGGCGTTCTCCTTATCCTCGGCCTGTTCACCCGGCCGGTGGCATTCATTCTGTCCGGCATGTGCGCGGTGGCCTACTTCTACGCCCACTACCCGCGCGGCTTCTTCCCGATCCTGAACGGTGGCGAGCTGGCAGCGCTCTACTCGTTCGTCTTCCTCTATCTCGCTGCGGCCGGCGGCGGCGCCTGGAGCGTGGACAAGGCGCGCGGCGCTGCCTGAGGCCTTGAACGATACGGCCCGCACGGGGCGCGGACCCTGAGGGGGGCTGCGCCCCTTTTGCCTTTTCATCGGAACCAGCAGCGCCGAACGGCATTTGACCCGTAGCGACAATGCCGCGAGAGGTGGGCGCGTCGGTGTCCGCAGGCGTCATGACCAAGCCGCGAAAAGCGAAACGGACGGCAGCGCGCAAGGCCAGCCGCAGTCTCCGTGTGCAGCGAGGTCCGCGCCCCGCCAAGCGGACGAAGACCGCAGCGCGGAGCTCGCCAACCCGGACGCCGCAGAAGTGGTCGGCGGCCGTGACGAGCGGCAGCAACGCGCTCGATCTGGAGCCCAGCGTCTTCGCCAAGGGCAGCCCGAGGGCCGTTGCCCTCTCGCTCAAACGCTCCGCCGAGCGGAGCCGTCGCCGCAAAAGCGAGCCCTATCGCTCGGCCACGTCGATGCTGACCTTCTACATCAATCGCGCCGGCCGCAACCTGCCCAGGGCGCGTCTTGAGGTGCTGGAGCGCGCCAAGGGCGAGCTGCGCAAGGCCTTCGGGCGTGGCTGAGGCGTTGGCCCTAGAACCGCACCGCCATGCCGACGAACGGGTTGAACCGGTCGGCGGCCGAGGTAACGCCGACGTTGACGCCTGCATCGAGCTGCATGTTCTTGCTCACCTGATAGGTGACGCCGGTGCCGAGCACCACCGCGTCGCCCCGCGGGTCGCCCGTATTGAAGCGACCGGCCACCTCGTAGTAGGTGCCGAGCTTCTCGGTCCACTCGTAGGACAGCGAGGCCGACGCCAGATACTCCGCGTGATAGTCGTCGGCCGCATCGGCCCTGGTCCAGACGACGCCCACGTTGGTTGCGAGCTCGAACTTCTCGGGCAGCTTGACCGCAAACGGCACGATCAGGCCGCCCTCGGCAAACTCGGGGCTGATGCCGTTGCGGCGGTCGGTGGGGAAGGCCACGAACGGCAGCAGCGCCAACGCCGAGCCCCCCTTGTCGCCCTCCTTGTCAAACGTGTCGTTGCCCCACAGGTTGACCTTGCCGCGCAGCTCCAGGCCGCCGATGCCGGACTGGCGCACCGTTTCGCCTGGGCCGCCATGCGTGCGCACGGCGCCGTAGGGCTGCCAGACGAGGCCGGCCTCCACGTTCCCGGTCAGGCCGACCCTGATGTTGGTGGTGCCGAGCTCGTAGCTGTCGCTGATCGCGCCGGACGCGTCGCGGGCCGACCGCGCGAAGCCGAAGATCGTGCTCTCGAACTGCACGTGGCCGGCATCGACGGTGAACGCGCTCTCGGTGATGTCCGGGCGATCGGTGGTCAGCTCGCGCAGCTGGGATTCAGGCACCGGGTTGAGCAGGGTGTATGGACCCCTGTCCTGGGCCGCTGCGACGCCTGCTGCGCCCAGCAGCATGACAGCACCCACCACCGGCCCAGACAGTCCGGACCGCCTCGACGCTCCCCCATGCATGCCGTTCCCCCTCCCGAACGACTCGGCAAACATCTATCAAACAGTCAAATAGCAGACTCTTGCACGGTGCGCCCGACTTTTCGCCAAACCCCGCGGTCGCAGGCGGTCGCGGGGCGCACCGACCCACGCCGCATTCGCGCTTGCACCGGAGCCGCGCCGCCGGCAAGACGGGTCTTGAGCGATGATCCTGGAGACGACCTGCATGCAGCACGACGACAACCTGACGCGCGAGCGCCCGACCTTCGTCACCCACCTGGAATGCTCCGCGACGGGCGAGCACTACGCTGCCGACCAGGTCCACAACCTGTCGCGGGCGGGCAAGCCGCTGCTGGTGAGATACAACCTTGCGGGCGTGCGCGACGCCCTGACCAGGGAGGCCCTGGCGGCGCGTCCGCCCGATTTCTGGCGCTACCGCGAGCTGCTGCCGGTGCGCAAGGCGGAGGACGTGGTGAGCCTGGGAGAGGCCATCACGCCGCTGGTGAGCCTGCCGAAGATCGCAGCCAGGCTCGGCGCCGGCGAGATCCTGGTGAAGGACGAGGGGCGGCTGCCAACCGGCTCGTTCAAGGCGCGCGGGCTGGCGCTGGCGGTCTCCATGGCCAAGGCGCTGGGCATCCGGCACATGGCAATGCCCACCAACGGCAACGCCGGCGCCGCCCTCGCCGCGTATGCCAGCCGTGCCGGCATCAAGACCACCATCTTCTGCCCCGACGACACGCCCGAGGTGAATGTCAGCGAGATCGACCTGCAGGGGGCAACGGTCTACCGCGTCAATGGCCTGATCGACGACTGCGGCAAGATCGTCGCCGAGGGCAAGGCCAAGGTGGGATGGTTCGATGTCTCCACCCTCAAGGAGCCCTATCGCATCGAGGGCAAGAAGACGATGGGCCTGGAGCTGGCCGAGCAGCTCGGCTGGGACGTGCCCGACGTGATCTTCTACCCCACCGGCGGCGGCACCGGGCTGATCGGCATGTGGAAGGCGTTCGCCGAGCTGGAGGCGATCGGCTTCATCGGGCCGAAGCGCCCGCGCATGGTGGCGGTGCAGGCCACCGGCTGCGCCCCCATGGTGCGCGCGTTCGAGGAGGGCGTGGAGCACGCGCCGCGCTGGGAGAACGCCCACACGATCGCCAGTGGCATCCGCGTGCCCCAGGCGGTCGGCGATTTCCTGATCCTGCGGGCGGTGCGCGAGTCGGGCGGCTTCGCCATCGCCGTGGCGGACGAGGCCATCTCCGCCGCCCTCGACGAGGTGGCGCGCACGGAGGGCTTCCTCATGTGCCCCGAGGGCGCCGCCACCTACGCCGCCTACAAGCAGAGCCTGGCGGATGGGCGGGTCGCCACGCACGAGCGCGCCGTCCTCTTCAACTGCGCCACCGGCCTCAAGTACCCGCTGCCCCCCGTGACGCGCTCCCTCGACCGGACCAAGCCGATCGACTTTGCGGCGCTGTAGTGGATGGGGTCAGACCCTGCGGGTCTGACCCCAGTGCAGCACCCTTCGGATTGGGCTCCGCGAGGCTGCCCTTCGAATGCCGTGGACACCTGGAGCATCCCTCGTGGTCGCGCCATGGGGTCAGACCCGCAGGGTCTGACCCCGCTTCCCCATTCCCGGCTGGACTCGGCCGTCACGCCCGCCGATAACAGGCGCTCTTCCCACGGAGGGACACGAGCCATGAGCTTCGACGGACAGTGGGCCACCTCCTTCGGCCAGATGACCCTGCGGCAGGACGGCGCTCACGTCACCGGCACGTACGGGCGGGGCGGGATCGAGAACACGCTCGACGGCTCCGTCGAGGCGGGCCAGTTCACCTTCCGCTACGAGGAGGCCAACGAGCAGGGCACAGGCTGGTTCAGGCTGCGGCGTCCGACTTGCTTTGCCGGCGAGTACCTGGCGGAGGGCAACCCGCTCAATCTGCCGTGGCAGGGATGGCGTGGTTACGACGGCCTGTGGGACACCTCGCTGGGGCGGTTGCGCCTGGTGCCCGAGGCCGGCCGTGTCTGGGGCAGCAGCGAGCTCGATGCCTCGGTCCGTCTCGAGGGCGACCTGGAGCCCGGCGGGCGCCTGGCCTTCCGGCTGGAGGGGCCGGCGCTCAAGGGCGGCGGGCATTTCGAGCTCGACCCCACGGGCTACCTGCTCGACGGCGAATGGAGCGAGGACGGGCGCCCCGCCGCCACGATCCGCGGCCAGCGCGCGATGCCGAGGCCGGGGATCACATGGCTGGTGGTGCTGGAGGCGCACCGCCAGCGCGTGCTCGACGACAACGAGTTCTCCCTGGGCCGGACGCTGCACGAGATGTTCGCCCGGCTGAGGTGGACGCAGGTTCGCCACCGCTTCTACGACGAGGAGGCGAGCCTCCTGCGCTGGTGCCGGCAGCTCGTCTACCTGCCCGAGCCGTCCGTCCTCGTCGTCTCGGGGCCCGGGGAGGTGCGGGGGGAGATGCGGGCGGAGACGCGGAGCCGGATCGACGACGGCGGCACAGGCGTCGGCCTGGCGGGCATGATCGACAGCCTCCGGCTTGCGGACGGCCTCAAGCTCCTTCACCTCGCCTCCGCCGCCTCGCTGGCGGGGCAGGAGAGCGTGCGGGCGCTGCAGGGTGCGCCGTTTCCCGTGTCGGGCTACACCGGCAACGTCGACTGGGCGCAATGTGCGTTGGCCGAGGTCGTCTTTCTCGACATGGTCCTCGACAAGGGGCTGACGCCCGAGCGGGCCGCCGAGCAGCTGCCGCGGCTCGTCCGTTTCGCTGGCGCCGAGAGCCTCCCTGGCTCCCCCTACCGGCCCGCGGGCTTCGCGCTCGTCGGTCCGGACGCCCCGCCCGCCGAGGCCACCCAGCCCGCCCCCGTGAGCCGCTCCAAGCTGCACTGAGACGCCTTCCGCCCCAGAGCCAGGGTCTGAAGGGAAACGAGCGGACCCCCTCCCCCTTGTGGGGAGGGGCTAGCTAGGGGTGGGGGGAATCCCAATATTCGAGGTTTGGGATTTCCCCCCACCCTGTCCCTCCCCCACAAGGGGGGAGGGAACGCTGTGGCGCGGTCCGTTTCATCACGCCGCACAGGTCCCCTCTCTCCAGCTGCGGGGAGAGCTAGGGTGAGGGGCAGCCACGCGCGAAGGCCTCTCCACGCGAACGCCCGCAGTTGTCTCTTGTTAGTGCCTAATTAGGCAATAACAGCATATAAAAATCCTACATGGAGTGGCCTTATGAGGATTCGTCGATGCAGCGGGGGGAGGGCCTTGGAAGCGGGCCACGGGGAGGCGCGCCCATGACGGCGCGGGAGAGCGAGATCCTTGCGTGGGTGGCGGCTGGCAAATCGGACTGGGCCATCGGCCGCATCCTCAGCATCTCCGGGAAGACCGTGAACTTCCACGTCGAGAACGCCAAGCGCAAGCTGGGCGTCGGCACACGGGTGCAGGCCGTGATCGCGGCCATGCGAAGCGGTCTGATCGGGCAATGAAACGGCAGTCGGCAGTCGGGCATCGGCAGTCGGGGCGTTGTGGCTGCCCTGTTCCGACTGCCGACGCCCGACTGCCGCACGTGCTTTACCCCCGGTCGTTCGCTATCCTTGGCCGTCTCCATCTCACGACACGGCGGCCGTCCCCATGTTCGCGACCTTCTTCCACGAGCTGAAAGCCGCCAAGGTGCCCGTCACCTTGAAGGAGTATCTGACGCTCATGCAGGCGCTGCAGGCGGACCTCGCCGATCGCAGCGTGGAGCATTTCTACTATCTGTCCCGCGCCGCCCTGGTGAAGGACGAGCGCCATCTCGACAAGTTCGACCGGGTGTTTGGCCACGTCTTCAAGGGCCTCGATTTGATGAGCGAGGCGGTGGAGGCCCAGATCCCCGAAGAGTGGCTGCGCTCGCTGGCCCAGCTCTACCTGACGGAGGAGGAGAAGGCCAGGATCGAGGCGCTGGGCGGCTGGGACAAGATCATGGAGGAGCTCAAGAAGCGGCTCGCCGAGCAGAAGGGCCGGCACCAGGGCGGCTCGAAGTGGATCGGCACCGGCGGCACATCGCCATACGGTGCCGACGGCTACAACCCTGCCGGTGTGCGCATCGGCCAGAAGACCAACCGCAACCACCGGGCCATCAAGGTCTGGGACAAGCGCGAGTACAAGGACCTCGACGACAAGGTCGAGCTGGGCACGCGCAACATCAAGGTGGCGCTGCGGCGCCTGCGCAAGTTCGCGCGCCAGGGCGCGCCCGACGAGCTCGATCTCGACGGCACCATCAAGGGCACCGCCCACAAGGGCTACCTCGATATCCACATGCGGCCCGAACGGCGCAATGCGGTGAAGGTCTTGATGTTCCTCGACGTGGGCGGGTCGATGGACTGGCATATCAAGGAGGCGCAGGAGCTGTTCTCGGCCGCGCGCACCGAGTTCAAGCACCTGGAGTATTTCTACTTCCACAACTGCCTCTACGAGTTCCTGTGGAAGGACAACGCGCGCCGCTGGACCGAGCGCACGCCCACCTGGGAGGTGCTGCACAAGTACCCCGCCGACTACAAGGTGGTATTCGTCGGCGACGCCTCCATGAGCCCGTACGAGGTCTCGGTGCCGGGCGGCTCGGTGGAGCACATGAACGAGGAGCCGGGCGCGGCGTGGATGCGGCGCGTGACCGACATCTACGAGCACTGCGTGTGGCTGAACCCGGTACCCGAGGACCGCTGGGGCTGGACCCCCTCCATCAAGCTGATGCGCGACCTCCTGGGCGGCCGCATGTACCCGCTCACGCTGGACGGCCTGGACCGGGCCATGCGGGAGCTGATGCGGTAGCCCGGTCGGTCGAGCGGCGGCGATTCCAGCTGCAGCCCGCGCGCGCTCCAATAGCGCGCGAAAGGCAGCTCACGCGTGAATGCACGCCACGTGGTGATTGGGTGCCAGCTCGCGGGTGGCGGGGACGCCCTTCTTGCACTCCTCCGTCGCCAGGGGGCAGCGCGGGTGGAACACGCAGCCGGCGGGCGGATTGAGCGGGCTCGGCAGCTCGCCCTTGATGATGCTGCGCGGGCGGGTGCGCTCGATCGCCGGATCGGGAATCGGCGCCGCCGCCAGCAGTGCCCGGGTGTATGGATGCTTGGGACTAGCGAACAGCTGATCGGCGGGCGCCTCCTCGACGATCCGGCCCAGGTACATCACGGCCACCCTGGTCGAGATGTGGCGTACCACGGCCAGGTCGTGGGCGATGAAGAGGTAGGTAAGCCCCAGCTGCTGCTGCAGGTCCTCCAGCAGGTTGATCACCTGGCCCTGGATCGACACGTCGAGCGCCGAGACCGCCTCGTCGCAAACGATCATGCGCGGGTTCACCGACAGCGCCCTGGCGATGCCGACGCGCTGGCGCTGGCCGCCGGACAGCTCGTGCGGGTAGCGCAGCGCCATGTAAGGGAACAGCCCGACCGTCTGCAGCAGCTCCGCCACGCGGCCCGAAATCTCGGCCGGCGGCAGGATGCGGTGCACCCGCATGGGCTCGCCGATGATCTGGCCCACGGTCATGCGCGGGTTGAGCGAGGAGTACGGGTCCTGGAAGATCACCTGCATGCGCTTGCGCACGGCGAGCAGCTCGTCAACCCTCAGGCGGGCGAGGTCGACGCCTTCGAAGCGAATCTCGCCGGCGGTTGGGTCGTCCAGCCGCAGCACCAGCCGTCCAAGCGTCGACTTCCCGCAGCCCGACTCGCCGACAAGGCCCAGCGTCTCGCCGCGCTTGATGTCGAGCGTCACCTCATTGACGGCGCGGATCTGCCAGGGCCGACGCAGGAACCCCATGCGGATGGGGAAGAACTTGCTGGCGGCCTTCACATCGAGCAGGCGCTCGGCGACGCCGTCGACCGCCGGCCTGGCTGTGGCGACGGCGGCGTGTACGGCGCCGGGAGGCCGCCCGTCGAGGGCCTCGATCTCGCTGACGCGATGGCAGGCGACGAGGTGCCCCGGCTCCGCCGCCTCGAACGGTGGGTCGGTATGGCAGCGGTCCGTCGCGAAGCGGCAGCGGGGGTGGAAGCGGCAGCCCTCCGGCGGCGCCAGCAGATTGGGCGGGGCGCCGTCGATGGTGGCAAGCTTTGCGCTGCGCCCGCGGTCGAGCCTGGGCACGGCGCTGAGCAGGCCGCGCGAGTAGGGGTGCAGCGGCCGCCCGAACACGCGCTCGGCCGTACCGCTCTCGGCCAGTCGCGCAGCGTACATGACGTTCACGCGGTCGGCGTAGCGCGCCACGATGCCGAGGTTGTGGGTGATGATGACGACGGCCACGTCGAGCCGTCGCGACAGGTCCTTCATCAGCTCCAGGATCTGCGCCTGGATGGTCACGTCGAGGGCGGTGGTCGGCTCGTCGGCGATCAGGAGCTTGGGGTTGCACGAGAGCCCGATGGCGATCATGACGCGCTGGCGCATGCCGCCCGACAGCTGGTGCGGATACTGCTTGAGGCGGCTCTCGGGGTCGGTGATGCCGACCAGGGTCAGCAGCTCCACCGCCCGTGCCCGCGCCGTCTGATCGTCCATGCCCAGGTGAATCTTGAGCGGCTCCATGATCTGGAGCCCGATCTTGAGCACCGGGTTGAGCGAGGTCATGGGCTCCTGGAAGATCATGGCGATCTCCCGGCCCCGCACGCGGCGCATCTCCTCCTCGGAGAGCGCCAGCAGCTCCCTGCCGTCGAAGCGGACGCTGCCGCCGGTAATGCGACCCGTGGCTGCCGGCAGCAGCTGCATGACGGCCAATGCCGACACCGATTTGCCGGAGCCCGACTCGCCGACGATGGCCACCATCTCGCCGGGGCGCACCGAATAGCTCAGGCCTTCGACCGCCCGGACCGTGCCGTGGCTCGTCACGAACTGGACGTGCAGGTCCTCGATTTCGAGCAGCGCCTGCGGCCGTGGCTGCCCGGCGGCGCCAGCGACCCTGTCTGCAAAAGCCGAAGCTCCGCGGCTCGACGCCACCTCGCTAGCCACCACCCTCCGCGTCTCCCTTGACCAGCCAAGTCCACACCCTTGGGGTCTGCTTTTTGGGGTACGTCGACGTACCCTGGTATACCAAGTGCTAACCCAAGTCCTTGGCACTGGGCAAGCGCGCCCTGGCTTGCAGTCTCGCTTGCAGCCTCAAGGCTGCCGCAGACGACGGCGTCGTTCAAGGGTGGGAATGATGCCGATTGCGCCTGCGAGGCGCGAGCGATGGTACAGATCCGATACCGACCGCAACTCAGCTGCCGGAGTCCGAGGGCTGGGACGACGGCGCTGACCGATCTTGCCGCCTGCAGAGATACACAGGAACGAGAGATCAAGAATTGCCGATAAAGTTCGTGCACCGGCCGCTTCCTTCCCACCGGGGAGACGGTGGTGCAGATCAACGGCACAGGCCCGTTCGACGTGATGTATCTCGACCCCAGCGACGACCCGCGCAGGAAGTAGCGGCAAGCAGCTGTGAGCATCGGTCTGCGGGCGCGCCCTCTTGAGCGCCTTACTTGTCGCCTATTGTCGCATTAACCTTCCCCTGTGCATCTTCGAGGGTGATCCCCATATGCAGCGTCGCCATGCCAGGCGCGTGGTGGCCGAAAGGGAAACTCGACAGGCGAATTCGACTTATGGGCCATAG
>Ga0070694_100000182_pt1 | contig 32940 bp, 36 predicted proteins | sample KBSK1251metaG_FD_65470 | JGI IMG/M metagenome (GOLD analysis project Ga0070694, IMG submission 65470) | Corn, switchgrass and miscanthus rhizosphere microbial communities from Kellogg Biological Station, Michigan, USA - KBS K1-25-1 metaG | ecosystem: Host-associated > Plants > Roots >...
ACGCGTAGTCAGGCAAGTAGTCGTGGACCTGTGTGGCGACGCGTTCGAGGTCCCGCTTCCAGCCCGGCCGTACGGGACCGTCGAACTGCACCAGGAAGTGCGACGTCGATTTTGGGTCGGCGACGAGGCTCGTCGGCAGGAGGGACTCGAGGGGTGCCCCGAGGTCCAACCGGTACCCGCCGCGGGCCACAAGGGGCCCCGCCCCGCGGGCTGCGCCGGCGTCGGGGGCCGTCGTTGGGTCGGGTGCGATGCTCACGCAACCGGAACCCAGGAGGACCAACACGAGGAAGCAAGGAATCGGTCGAAGAATCATGTTCCAGAGGCCAGCGACAAGCCGGCTGGGCCAAGAAAGCCCTATTGGATAGATGGGGTTCTGGCGCGCTGGCCTCGAAGGCGGCGGCCCGATGGTGTGCGTCGAAGGCAGACGCTAGCCCGGGGCCGATGTTTCCTCTTCATCTAGACTCGCCGCAATTCACTTGAACCGGTGCTGAACAGGCGCCCACTGTCTCTCTGGCGCTAGCCGACCTATTTAGGAGCGAGGAGGACCAAGACGGAGACGTCGAGGGGCTTCTCCCATGTCCAAGATTCTGCCCGTTGCTGCCATACTCCTGCTCGGCTTGTCGACGTCGCCGATCGTCGCGAGCGAACCGCCCGCGGCGCCCTGGGAGAGGGTCGAGTGCACGCCGGGAGGCGGTAGGCAGTCCCATGACTTTGCGGATTCCTCGCGCCCCGGGCTCCACGTCCATGTGGACCTCCTGTGCGCGTCGGAGGACGCTGGCGTCGCGACGGTCCTGCCGACCGACTGCTCCTCGAGCGCCTACGTCAAGTCCGGCTACCGCTGGACGGGCACCTACTCGTTCCTCATGGACGCCTCGAAGTCCGGCCTGAGCGCCTCCGGCGCCTTGGCAGCCTTCTCGACCTCGGCCGCGACGTGGGACCAGGAGACCAACGCTTCGCTGTTCTCCGGCGGCGCGCTTGGGGGCTCGGCCGGTCGCGCCGGTCGCTCCGACGGCGTCAACCAGATCGGATGGAAGAGCCTCGCCGTGCGCACCATCGCCCAGACGACGACGTGGTACCTCACGGCCACGCACGTCGCCGTTGAGTCCGACGGGGCCTACAACGTGCGCTATGCATGGTCGCTTTCGGGCGAGGCCAACCGCATGGACCTTCAGAACATCGCAACCCACGAGATCGGGCACACGTATGGCTTGAGCCACCCCTCCGACGTGGCCGCCAACTCCTGCCTGACGATGTATCCCACCGCCGACTATGGCGAGACCCAGAAGCGGACGCTGGGCGATGGGGACATCCTCGGCATCCGCTCGGTCTACGGCAACTAGAGCGGAATGTTGCCGTGCTTGCGCTCGGCGCGCTTGACGCGCTTGCCCACGAGCGTCGTGAGCGCGCGAACGAGGGCCGGCCGCGTCTCCTGCGGTTCGATGATGTCGTCCAGGTAGCCCTTCTCGGCGGCCACGTAAGGAGTCGCGAAGCGCTCCCGGTAGTCGCGCACGAGTTCCTCCTTCTTCGCCTTGGCGTCGGAGGCCTCGCCGAGTTCCTTGCGGAAGATGATGTTGACGGCGCCGTCGGGCCCCATCACGGCGATCTCGGCCGTCGGCCACGCGACGTTGTAGTCGGCGCGGATGTGCTTCGACGACATGACGTCGTACGCGCCGCCGTAGGCCTTGCGCGTGATGACCGTGAGCTTCGCGACGGTCGCCTCGCTGTACGCGTAGAGGAGTTTGGCGCCGTGCCGGATGATGCCCGCGTGCTCCTGCTGGATGCCGGGTAGGAAGCCCGGGACGTCGACGAATGTGACGATGGGGATGTTGAAGGCGTCGCAGAAGCGGACGAAACGGGCGCCCTTCGTGCTCGCGTCGATGTCGAGGACGCCGGCCAAGTGGGCGGGTTGGTTGGCCACGATGCCCACGGGTCGACCCGCCAACCGGGCGAAACCGATGAGGATGTTGCGCGCGAAGTCGGGCTGCACCTCGAGGAACGTGCCGCGGTCGACGACGGCGTCGATGACGCGCTTCATGTCGTACGGCTTGTCGGGTTCGGGCGGCACGACGGTCCGCAACGCGTCGTCGCGGCGCATGGGGTCGTCGCCGACGTCGACGACGGGCGGGGCTTCGCGGTTGTTGCTCGGGAGGTAGGAGAAGAGGCGTCGGACGGTCTCGAGGCATTCCTCTTCGTTCTCCGCGACGAAGTGGGCGACGCCGGAACGCGCCGCGTGGACGTCGGCGCCTCCGAGGTCCTCGAACGTGACGTCCTCGTGCGTGACGGTCTTGATGACGTCGGGGCCTGTGATGAAGAGGTAGCTTGTGCCCCGGACCATCGCGATGAAGTCCGTGATGGCGGGCGAGTAGACGGCGCCGCCCGCGCAGGGGCCCAGGATGGCGCTGATTTGGGGGATGACGCCGGAGGATTCCGTGTTGCGCCAGAAGATCTCGGCATAGCCGCCCAAGGAGTCGACGCCCTCCTGGATGCGCGCGCCGCCCGAGTCGTTGAGCCCGATGACCGGCGCGCCGTTCTTGAGCGCGAGGTCCATGACCTTCGTGATCTTCTCCGCGTAGACCTTGCCGAGGCTTCCGCCGAAGACCGTGAAGTCCTGTGCGAAGACGTAGACGACGCGTCCCTCGATCGTGCCCCAACCCGTGACGACGCCGTCGCCGAGGACCTTCTTCTGGTCCATGCCGAAGGCCGTGGCCTCGTGGACCCGAAGCGCGTCGAGCTCGCGGAAGCTGCCGGGGTCGAGCAGGAGGTCGAGGCGTTCGCGGGCGGTGTACTTGCCGGCCTCGTGCTGTTTCTTGATCTTGTCGGCGCCGCCGGAAAGGAGGGCCTGCGCCTTCTTCTCGCGCAGTTGTTTGACGCGGTCGACGGCGGCCACGCCCGGGGCAAGACGGGGCCGGGAATTAACCGTTGCCGCCTACGCTTCGCCTTCTTGGGCCGCCTCGTCGCCGCCCTTCTTGAGGATGCGGCGGCGGATGAAGCCGACGAGCCAGTAGATGAGGAAGGCGACGACGGGAAGGACGAGGTAGGTGAGGAAGACGATGGCGACTTGTTCGTCGCTCAGTGCCACGGCCGCCGGGACGGGGCGCCGCTAGATAGGCGTTACGGGCTGGGCGAGGGGTTCGCCTGCTCGTGGCGTGCAAGACGTTCGCGTCAGGGGGCCGGTCGCGCCGCGCCCAGCGAACGAAAGCGGCCGACGATGGCGCCGAGGCCGCCGGCGAGGATCGCGCACGGCAAGAGCCAGCGCACGCACTCGGCCTTGAAGGGGGTGAAGTCCGTGGCGAGCGGGCGGTCCAAGAGGGACAAGGCGAGCGTGGCCAGGTAGGCGACGCCGATCGTGGCCAGGGCCGCGATGGCGCCGTTGCGGGCGCCTTCGCGGGGTTCGGGGTGGCGTGGAAGTCGCGAGACGGCGAGGATCCCGCCCGCGGACGCGGCCGCCACGAAGACGACCCCCAGGATGTTCCGCTGGATCGCGACCGTCGCGTACGAGGGCCAGGCGAGCGTGGCGAGGAAGGGGACGAGCACGACGACGGCGGCGCCGATGGGCAAGGCCCGGGCGAAGCCGTGGGTGTAGACCGGGCGGCGCATCAGACCTCCCGAAGGATCAAGCGGCTGCGCGTCGCTTGCACCTGGGGGAAGGCTCGGATCTTCTCGATGATCTCGTTGAGTTCGAGCGTGTTCTGGGCCTCGGCCACGACGAGGATGTCGTGCTCGCCGGAGATCTCGAAGACCTGTTCGACGCCCTTCCACTTGGCGACCTGGCTGGAGATGTCGGCCGTGTGGACGTTCGTCTCCACCTTGACCTCGATGAGGGCCTTGATGTTCGAGCCCGCGGTGCGGATCGTGAACTTGCGGATGATGCCCGCGTCGACGAGGCGCTTCATCCGCGCGCGGACCGTGCCCTCGCTCGTGCCGAGTTTCTTGGCGAGTTCGACGTAGGATTCCCGCGCGTCGTTGCGCAGGAGTTCGAGGAGGCGTTCGTCCACTTCGTCGACGGCCAAGTCCGTTTCCTCCGGATTTCGTCGACAAATGCGACGTTCGTTTAAATATTTCAACGAAAAACGGGGTCGGGCAGTCGGTTCGCCACGTTTTGAGGATTCAATGACCTATACAGAAACACCCTATATCCTCGACCGGTCACCTCGGAATGGACGCATGAGCAGGCTGCCTTGGCTCGCGGCAATCGCCCTTCTCTTCGCCTCGCCGTTGGCACTGGCCGCCGGCGCGACGGGAGAGATCACGAGCGATGCCCCGGTCCGGCTCCACGGCGGCGGAAAGGCCGTGGGCGAGGACCTCACGCTCTACCACGACGCGTTCCGCGACGGAAGCGTCTCCGGCAAGGTGTACAGCGGCCTCGTCATCCAGCACGAGCGGATCCACGTCAAGGAACGGCAACCGCCAACGTGCCAACAGTTCGAAGGCGACGAATCGAGCGAGACCGGACCCACGGCCGATCCCAACCTCATCTACACCGTCATCGATTACAGTCTCACCCAGGGCGCCTTCGCGCGCCTGCGGTTCCCCAACGACCTCCTCTTCTCCGTCGGCGACGTCGGTGCGACGCCTGACGCGTCGCAGGCCTTCCTCTACCTGGGCCCGAACCCGTACGCGGCCACCGGCGGTTCGCGGGCCGAGAACGTCCCGGACGACTTCACGCAGGCCTTCGCCACCGACCCGTTCGTCGCCGTCCCCGCGGGGTCCTTCAACACGGTCGGGCCGTTCACGCTGGAACTCCAATGGGGCGAACTGAAGACCTTCCAACGTGAACGCGAACGGGTCTTCAAGGCGGGCGTCTTCGACGAGCAACGCGAGGCCTCGCCCTCGAGCCCCGTGAGCGGCGCCGTCGTGTGCGACGTGAGCGTCGTCCGCTGGGTCGACTTCGAACAGACGGTCGTCGTCGCGAGCATCGACCAATCCGATGCCGAGCGGCCCCTCGCGTATTGGAGCGACGGACAACCGGGGACGCGGGACGACGCTCCGCCCATCGGGTACTGGGCGCTCGGCAGCAGCGCGGGCTTCGCCTCCGCGCGCCAGGCCGCGCGACTGCCCGCGACGGTCGTCGCCGCCCCACAGTTCCACATCGCGCTCGAGGGCGTGGCGCACTTCGACCACGCGCTCGGCTCCGTCTCCACGGGCGGCCACCTCTATGAGGCCAAGGACGCCGCGCTCGCGCTCGACGGCCACCCCGACCTTGAGCCCTCGGCCAGCGAGAGCGGCCACCGCATGACGACGAAGATCGGCGGCGACGTCGCCGCCGTTGAGGTCGGCACCGTCAAGAGCGACGGGCTCCGATGGACGCTCGACGTCCCCATGACGCTGGGGATCGTCGGCGCGGCGGCCGTCCTCGGCGGCGGCGCTTGGGCGTGGCCCGCTCTCAAGTTCAAGGGCACGCAGTGGATGCTCTTCCCCCTCTACGCGCGGCTCAAGAAGGAGGACCTCCTCGAGAATCCCCTGCGCGACGACATCCTCGAGGTCGTGCAGCAGCAACCCGGCATCAGCGCGAGCGAACTGGGCCGGCGCCTTGAATGCGGGTGGGGCACGCTCGTCTACCACTTGACCGTCCTCGAACGCATGCAACTGCTCTCGAGCGCCCGCGAAGGCCGCCACAAGCGGTTCTTCGTCCAGGGTCGAATCAACTATTCCGACAAGGCCGCCGTCGGCCTCCTGGCCAACGCGAGCGCGCGCACGATCCTCGACGCCGTCAAGGAACGGCCCGGCCTCATCCAACGCGACCTGGGCCGCCTGCTCGGCCTGAGCCCGGGCACCGTCGCGTGGCACGTCGAACGCCTCGCGGAGGCCGGACTCATCATCAAGGAAGAGGACGGGCGCGTCGTGCGCTACTATCCATCGGCCAAACTCATCGAGCTCACGCGCCAATTGGCAGCGTAGGGCAAGCGGCACGCTCAAGCGTGGGCGTCCGTTCCCCACCCCATGGAGCCCGCCACGTTCGCCGGCCTGGCCGTCATCCTCATCGCTTCGCAGCAGCGGCGCATGATGAACCAGGAGGAAGAGGAGGTTCGGCCGGTCGGCGGCCCGGGCTGGGAATACAAGATCGTGCGAAGCTACACGGCGGGGTTCCGGACGCCGGCGAACCTGCGGCGCATGCTCGCGACGGAAGCCGGTGCCGGATGGGACCTCTTCGAGAAGTTCGACGATTACCGGGTTCGCCTGCGCAGGCCCGTGTCGGAGCGGGCGCGCGACATCGAACTCGGCCGCGACGCGTACCGGACCAACCACGGACCCTCCCAACTTGTCCTCACGCTTCTCGTGCTCGTCGTCCTGCTGCTGTTCTTCGGCGTCATGGTCTGGGTTCTTGTTTGACCGACCCGCAAGCTACTTGAAGCCCTGTCCCGGTGGCGCTGGCGGTAGGGAACGGCTTGAAGGAACTTGTCGTCGTCGCCAAGGACCAACCCGGCGAAATGAACAAGGTCGCCGAGACGCTGGGAAAGAACGGCGTCAACATGCTCGCCCTCTGTTGTTACAACGTGAACGGCGAGGGACGCATCCACTTCGTCGTGAACGACCACGACAAGGGCAAACAGGTCCTCAAGAAGCTCGACTACAAGGTCACCGACGGCGAGGTCCTCATGCTGGAACTCAAGCACAGCCCCGGCGAGCTCGCCCGCATCACGGCCATCCTGGCCAAGGCCAAGATCAACATCGACCTCCTCTACGGTTCCGGCTCGACGTACCCGAGCGCCCAGCTCGTGCTGCGCGTGAGCGACCTCAAGAAGGCGGAAAAGGTCCTCGGCCTCGAGTGAGGTGCGCCCGCCTCCGGACGGGGCCGGGTTCCACGGACAAGAGTGTCCGTCGTTTCGCGAAAGAACGCCGTCTTGCCGATGGCCCTGTGTCCCCGTATTTAACCAACGCGGAAGGCCCGACCGGAACGACCAATTAGCGCGACCCACGTAATGCATTCAGTTGGTGCGCATGGGGGAAAGCGCGTCACGCGGCCGCACCATTCTCCTCGTTGACGACCAGCCTGACGTCTTGGGCTCCCTGGCCGTATTCCTGCGTTATTCCTTCAAGGACGTCGAGGTGCGCGCGGCCGAGTCCGCCGCCGAGGCCCTGGACGTCCTGCGCCGCGAACCCGTGGACCTCGTGGTCACCGATTACCGCATGCCGGGCATGGACGGGTTGCAGTTCCTGGAAGCCGTCGGCCGCCTCGCGCCGGGCGTCCCCCGCATCCTCTTCACTGCCCACGGCAACGAGGCCGCCTTCACGACGAGCGCGGCTGAGCGCGTCCTGCCCAAGTCGATCGCCCTTGAGGAGCTCGCCGCGGGCGTCGAAGGCCTCCTGGGGCAGCGCACAGTGCCGACCTGACGCCGCACGTTTCGCTCTTCGCCACGACGGCCCTTTTCCCCACGGGACGGGCCACCAAACTATATACGGGGCCGAACCGTGGTTTTCTCGGGGAATCCGTGCTGCGCCCCTTCCTGGTCGTCCTCAGCCTAGCCGGCCCGGTATTGGCCAGCGGGTGCCTCGGTGGCCACGACGAGGCCTCGGACGACGACGCGTGGCCTCCCGGGTGGCGCGACGAGGAACCCGCCGCGAGCGTCCTCGCGGACCAACCCTACTACGACCTCTCGCACTCGACGAGCTTCGAACTCAAGGGCCACTCGTACGGCCGCTTCATCGTCCGCGTCCCCTCCCTGCTCGAAGACGTCCAGGTGTTCTTCTCGACGGCCTCGGACAACCAGGGACCCGGTCCCCACCCCAACGTGAAGGATCCGGACGCCTACCACTACGAGTTCATGCAGATCCGGCCCTTGGGACGCCACGTCGCGACGGCGGACGTGAACGCCGTCGTCAACTTCCGCCACGCCGAGGCCCGCGGCATCTACACGCTCACGTTCCTCTACGGAAAGGGCGCCAACTACCAGATGCTCGCACCCTACGAAGGCCAGGCCGAGCGGTGGCGCTTCGAACCCGGCTTCTACGACTTCGTCATCGCCACGGACGAGAAACTCCCCGTCGCGATCAACGTGCGGACGGGCACCCCCTACTGGTCGTCCTACTACCACCCGCAGGAGCTCGGCACGTCCCACGCGGAGGCCATGGGCTTCACGGGCGACATGTGGAACGTCGTGGGAGGCAAACTCCCGGACGACGCGCGCGGACTCGACGGCATTGTCCGCGCCCAGGCCGGCGAGACGCTCAACTACTTCGCGTTCGCGGACGTCTGGTACGAGACGAAAGGCCTCGCCGTCGGCACGAGCGCGACGTCGACCGTAAGCGTGGACGGCGACCCGGTGCCCGACCGCATCCTCCTCAATTCGCCGCAGCCCCAGCAGGACGAGGCGTATGCGTTCGCGATGGAGTTCAACCGGCCCGGGCCCGCCCAAGTGGACCTCGCGTCGCACCTCGAGTTCCACGAGGAGGCGAGCGCACGAAGCACCGTCATCCTCATGGCGTTCCTCTTCGGCGTCGCCCTCACGCCCGAACAAGCGACGCAGGGCGCGCCCACCGCGTTCGAGTTGCCAACGGCTTAAAGTACGGCCCCGGGAATGGGAGGATTCCGTGCCCGTCATCCACCAGGAGCGATGCGCCGAGTGCGGCGGCTGCGTCGGCGTCTGCCCCGAGGACGCCTTGCGCCTGCGGTTCGGACAGCTCCTGCTCGACCAACCCAAGTGCACCGAGTGCAACCTCTGCGTCGCCCTCTGCCCCGTCGACGCCATCGACCCGGTGAAGCCCTTCACGGTCGCCCGATGACGGCTACGACCGACCTCGTCTGGCTGCGCGAACCCTCGCGGCGCACCCTCCTGGCCACCGTGACCGGCACGCGCGGACCTTCCTTCGTCCTCGACCGCTCGATCTTCCAGGCCACGAGCCACGCCTACCGGCACCCCCAACCCGCCGACCGTGGCGAGGTGTGGCTCGGCGGAGACAAGCGCGTGCTCACCCGCGTCTTCTGGGATCGCGGCGAACTGCGCCACGTCGTGCGAGGGACGACGCCGCCGCGGGGGACCGAGGTGCGTTGCCACTTGGATGCCGACCGTCGAGACGACGCCTCCGCGGCCCACGTGGCCATGCACCTCCTGCTGAGCGCGTTCCTCCGGCGAAGGCTCGGCGTGTTGACCGACGAGCCCGCCGTCGTCGGCGGGCGAAGGTTCTCGCTGTCGGCGCGTTGGAACGAGTGGTCGCCCAAGGCCCTCAAGGACCTGCTCGATGCCGCCAACGCTTCGGCCCAGGCGGCGCACGAGGTCGCGTACGAATACGTGCCCCGCGACGGCGCGCGGGACGTCGACGTCCAACGCTTCGACGACGGCTCGACGATCCAAGGCGAGGACGTCCTGCGCCTCGTCCGCATCGGCGACGCGAGTTGCCTGCCGTGCGATGGGACCTTCCCGCCGCGGACCGCTGCGCTGGGCCGCATCGTGGCCGGCCACGTGCAGGTCGGGCGGCGGGGCGTCCGCGTCCAGTTCCAGGTGGGACACCGCTCCCGGACCGCTTAAGTCGCTGTGCGGATGCCGGTGTGTGCCGGTGCGCAAGCCCCCCACCGATGTGCACCTCGTGGATTTCCTCGCGGGCGTATTCGCCGTCCTGGCCATGCGCGGGACGACGCGGTTGCGCGCCGAACCGGGCGTCCTCGACACGGCCCTGCACGAGACCCTCAAGGCGCTCGTGCCGGTGGCGGAGAAGCTGCGCGTCCGACCACGCTTCCGGATCACGAGCACGGCGCTGGGCCGCTCCTCGTCCAACCTCTCGCGGGCCCTGCGCCAACTCGAGACGGAGGGCGTCATCGAGCGCTCGGGCGGCGACCTCCTCGTCCGCTTGACGCCGACGGAGGCCTACGTCGACCTCGAGGCGTTGCCCTTCCCGTTGGGCTTCGCGGAACGCGCGGCCAAGGCGCTCGTCAGGCGCCACGCCATCGCGCGCATCCGCCACGCGCGACGCGCCCATGGGGACCAGGGGTCGGGCGGCTCGCCTCCCTCGCCGACAACCCTTTAATGACGCGAGTTCGTCCCGGCGGTCCACTCCGAGGCCCTAACCATGGCGAGCCGTTACTTCACGAGCGAATCCGTCACCGAAGGCCACCCGGACAAACTCGCGGACCAGATCAGCGACGCCCTCCTGGACGAGTTCCTGCGCAAGGACCCCATGTCCCGCGTGGCCACGGACAAGACGCTCGTCACGACGGGCATCGTCTTCGTGGCGGGCGAGGTCAGCACGGAGTCCTACGTCGACATCCCGCGCGTCGTGCGCAACACGGTCAAACGCATCGGCTACACGGATGCCAACTACGGCATCGACGGCGACACGTGCGGCGTCATCGTCTCCATCGACGAGCAGAGCCCCGACATCGCCCAAGGCGTCATGAAGGGCGCGCGCAAGAACGGCAAGGGCGTCGGCGCGGGCGACCAGGGCCTCATGTTCGGGTACGCGACGAACGAGACGCCCCAGTACATGCCGCCCACGATCCAGTACGCGCACGGCCTGGCCCAACGCTTGAGCCACGTCCGCAAGAAGAAGGTCCTCGACTACCTGCGCCCCGACGGCAAGACGCAGGTCACGCTCGAGTTCGACGAACACTCAGGCAAGGTCAAGCGCTGCGAGGCCATCGTTCTCGCCGCGCAGCACGAGGAACACGTCGAGCAGTCGAAGATCCACGAGGACCTCAAGCGCGAGGTCGTGGCGCACGTCCTGCCCTCGCAGTGGATCGACGGGAACACGAAGTTCTTCATCAACCACACCGGCAAGTTCGTCAAGGGCGGACCCGCCGCGGACGCGGGCCTCACCGGCCGCAAGATCATCGTGGACACGTACGGCGGCGTCGTGCCCCACGGGGGCGGCGCCTTCAGCGGCAAGGACCCGACGAAGGTCGACCGCAGCGCCGCCTACTATGCCCGTTATGCGGCCAAGAACCTCGTCGCGGCCGGCTACGCGGACAAGCTGCTCATCCAGGTCGCCTACTCGATCGGCGCCACGGAGCCGCTCTCGATCTTCGTGAACTCGTACGGCACGGGCAAGGTCGCCGATGACGTCATCGAGCGAACGCTGCGGACGAAGTTCGACTTCGCGCCGGGCGCCATCATCGAACAGCTCGACCTGCGACGGCCCCAGTACGAGCCCACCGCGGCGTACGGGCACTTCGGACGCGACGACCTCAAGGTCGCGTGGGAGAAACTCGACCGGGTCTCCGAGCTGTCGAAGAGCATGGGCCTCAAGGCCAAGCGCTGACGGCCGCTATTGGATTCGACGCGCGTACTGGACTTGGGCGACGGGTGCCGCTTCGCCCTCGTCGCGCATCGCGCCCATGACGCCGCCGACGATGGCCGCGAGGGCGGCCGCAATGGCCAGGTACCAACCGAGGCTGGCCCGCGTCGTGATGGTGAAGCCACCCACGGATTGGGAATCCCAGAAGTCCATGTTCAAGTCGTCGCTGGGCCACGTCGTGATGGCGAGGATGGCAGCCAAGATGAGGAGCAGGCTCGCGCCGGCGACGATCCAGGGTCCGAGCTTCGCGACGCCGGGTGAGGCTTCGCGTTTCATCTGGCGCAGGAACATGAGCCCCGTGCCGGCCAACATGCAGAGCAACGCCGCAAGGACGAGCACCCCGGCGACGGCGGCCTCGGAGTCGTCGATGAGCGAATCGTTGCCACGTTTTCCCTCGTCGAACGGCCCCGCGGACTCGTCGTCCACGCGGAAGCCCCCCTTGACGGCGAGCGTCCACCAGGGCGAGAGAAGGGCGATGAGCGTGAGAAGGGCCGCGACGCCTCCGACGACGACCGAGGCGAGGCGCTTGTCCATGGGGGTGACCCGTCCGTCGCAGGAACGCGAAGGTTTAGAAGCGCTTCGACGCGGGCGCTTGGACTATGGAGCCGGAGAGCCGTCGGGTTGCAACCGCTCGGCCAGCTGGCGGGCGTCCTGGATCTCCTCGACGACCTCGCTTCGTTCGCGTTGGACAAAGAGAGGCACCCCGACGTCGGCCACGAGGCGCGGGGTGGGCACCTGCTTGAGGACGGCGAGTTCGTTGGGCGCAGGGCGCAGCACGTACCGCCAACCGACGTGGGCGTACGCGAAGCATCCGAGGTTGCCCAACTGGACGAGGCGCGGATAGATGGGGGCGTGCATGACGCGCTGCATGAGGCCGGCCATGCGGAAGTCGGCGGCGCTGCGCAACGGCAGGCGGGACCCGACCTCGGGTTGACGCAGTTGCTCAAGGTCCGCCTGGTAGCGGGCGAGGTTGCCCGTCTTGCGGCGCACGTATTCGAGTTCGATCTCCCGATGCAGGTCGCCGCGCACCTGTTCGGGTGGCACGTGCGATTCGGCCTCGGGCGGCACTTCGCCGACGATGAAGCCGTTGTTGACAAGGTAGAGGCGTTGCGAGAGGGGGCTCCTGCAATAGCCCGTCGCGGAGAACCCTCCGTCGATCGTCATGGTCCGTTCGATTTGGGGCCGGGTAGGTCTTAAACTTGATTCTTTGGTCCTCCTGTTAGGAAAGCATAGGTCTTTGACGCAGCGCAAAACCGCGGCCGGGCTCGGTCCGACTCGTTATAACGGGCCGGATTGCGGTCCGTTCGAAGGATACATAGCGCGTCCGACTCTAGTTGGTCGCGCCTCAGGCGCAGGGTGTATCAGTGGCCTTGTCCACGCTCGTTGCAGGCTCCCTCATGACGGTCGTCGAGGGGCTCGCGTACGTCCTCGTGGGCTCACGCCTGCGTCGGCGGGAGGTCTCGGCGGGGGCGCGGCTGGCGCTCACGCTCTTCTCGCTCTGGTGGTACTCGATCGGCATCAACAAGATCATCGCGGGCGTCGTCGGCGTGGGGGTCGCCTTCGACCAGGTGAGCCTGGCGCTCTACGTGGCGGTGCTCCACCTCAACCTGGCCATCCTCTGCGTCTCCCTCGCGTCGCTCCTCTTTTACTTCGCGTTTCTCTTCACGGGGCGGCGTCACGCCATCGTGCCCGTGGCCGCGTTCTACCTCGGCTTCTACATCCTGCTCACGTACAACCTGCTCAGCCACGCGCCCGACGCGATCCTGAAGCTCAAGTGGCGCATCGACCACCACGCGAGCTCCGAGGCGCATCCCGTCGTCGGGCTCCTCATCCTCGCCTGCCTCGTCCTGCCGCAGCTCGTGGGCGCGATCACGCACTTCGTCCTCTACTTCCGGACGACGGACCCCGCGCAGAGACACCGCATCGTGTGGGTGTCGTGGAGCATCATCGCGTGGACGGTGAGCATCACGCTCATCACGACCCGCATCTTCGACGAGAGCGCCCTCGTCCAACTCTTCAGCCGCCTCGTCGGCGTCGCCGCCGCCTTCGCGGGCCTCTGGGCCTACCGCGTCGCCCCGCCCAAGATGTCGGGTTGATCGGGTCCGAGGCGGCCCGCGGCCTCTTGCTCGGCCCGGTTGACGTTGGACAAGGCCCCATAGAGGGAGGGCCAGAAGCCGATGCGCACCACGAGGAGGGCGAGGGCCCAGTCGCGCACGACGCGCGTCGTGAAGTCCCGCGCGTACGACGCGGCCTCGGCGGGCACGAAGGCGAGGCCGGCGCTGCGTTCCACGAGGTCCGCCACGACGCGTTGGCCGTGCCACGCGTAGACGGCGGTGGCGAGGGCGCCGAGGACCCACGTGACGTGGAGCCAGCGGCGGCTGGCGGGCAGCAGGGGCCAAAGCAGGAGGAGGATGGCGGCGACGTCCGCGACGAGGGCAAGGCCGAGGAAGAACCAGGGCGCGTAGAGGTCGCGCAGCCGCATCGAGTCCGGGTACACGCTCGTGACCTGGACGTAGGCCAGGATGAGGGACCCGAAGAGGACCACGAAGGCGGCGGAGGCGCGCGCGACAGGGCGTTCCATGTGGAACTCGCGCCGCCCCGCCCAGAAGGCGAGGCCGGCGGGCGCGCCGAAGACGAGGCTTCCGAGGATGCCGAGGACGAGGAGGAGGGGCCGGGCGGGGAAGAGGACGAAGGCGAGGGCGCCCACCGCAAGAAGGCCTTCGGAGTAGACGGTGAGGACGAGCGCGCGCCGGGTCGCGGAGACGAGCGCCGCCACGCGGGTCCTCCTAGGCGAGGCTCTCGGCCACGAGTTCGACGAAGTCCTTGACCTCAAAGCCGTCGTCGCCGGTGGCGCCGCGGGCGTCGTCGAACATGGTCATGCAGAAGGGGCACGCGGTGGCCATCCGTTTGGCGCCGGTGGCGCGCGCCTCCTTGATACGGATGTGGCTCATGCGTTCGCGCTCCTCCTTCACCTCGAACCACATGTTGCTGCCGCCGGCGCCGCAGCAGAAGCTGTGGTCGTGGTTGCGCGGCATCTCGGTGACGGGGCCCTTCTGGAGTTGGATGAGGACCTGTCGGGGCGCGGCGTACTCGCCGTTGTATCGGCCGAGGTAGCACGGGTCGTGGTAAGTCGTGGCGCCCTCAATCGTCTTCGTGACCTTGAGGCGGCCGGCGTCCAGGAGGTCGCGGACGAACTGCGTGTGGTGGACGACGTCGAGTTCGATGCCGAATCGGCGGTACTCGTTGCGAAGCGTGTTGAAGCAGTGGGGGCACTGGGCGACGACCTTGCGCACGTTGTACTTGCGCAGTGTCTCCACGTTCTGGATGACGAGTTCCTGGTACCGGCTCTCCTCGCCCAGGCGCCGCGCGGGGTCGCCGTTGCACCGTTCCTCCTTGCCGAGGATGGCGAAGGAGACGTTGGCGGCCCGCAGGACCTGGACGAGGGCGCGCGAGACCTTCTGGTTGCGCGCGTCGTAACTGCCGGAGCAGCCGACCCAGTAGAGGACCTCGAGGGCCTCGGGGTCGACGTCCTGGATGCGCGGGACGTCCTCGCCGGCCCACGCGTCGCGGTCGCTGGCGGGGAAGCCGTACGCGTTGCCCGTGTTGGCGAGGTTGTTGAGCAGGCGGGTCATGTTGCCGTCGATGCGGCTCTCGGCCACGAGGCCGCGGCGCATGTCGACGATGATGGGAACGTGCTCGATCATGACGGGGCACGCCTCCATGCAGTGCCGGCAGGTGACGCAGCTCCAGAGGGTCTGGCTGCGGATGACGGAGTCGACGAGTTGGTTGCCGGAGGCCGTCGGGGCTTCGGTCGCGGGGGCACCGAGTTTGTCGGCGGGGATCTGGTTCGCCGCCTTGAGCGAGCCGCTCCACCGGGCGTTCGTCTGCCGGTGCATCTCGTCGCGCAGGTCGAGGACGACCTTCATGGGGCTCAACGGCCGGCCGGCCGCGTAGGCGGGGCAGACCTCCTGGCATCGGCCGCACTCGGTGCACGCGTCGAGGTTGAGGAGGTGGCGCCACGTGAAGTCCTCGAGCTTCTGGGCGCCCATGCGGATGTCGAGGTCGCCCGTCTCGAGGGCCTTCTGCAGGTCGAAGGGTTTGCTGAGCTCGCCCGGGTGCATCGTCGTGCGCTGGGAGGAGACGAAGATGTTGGCGGGCGACGTGAAGATGTGCTGCATCTTCGTGAAGGGGATCGTCGCGTACCAGACGAAGAACGTGACCGCATGGAACCACCACACGCCGCGGTAGAGGGTGAGCTGGGTCGCGTCTGCCAGCGGTTGCCAGAGGTGGCTCAACGCGTACGCGGCGAAGCTCCACACGGCCCAGGGTGGGTCGCGGATCGCGAGGCGCAGGGACTCGACGAGGAAACCCTGCACGCCAAGTAGGAGGAGGCCGCCGAGGATCCAGACGTCCTGGCGCTTGTTGTAGAGGGCCTCGGGCCGGTTGCGGACGCGGCGGCTGACGGCCATGACGAGGCCGATGAGGAAGAGGAGGCCGAAGGCGTCGAGGACGAACTCGTAGAGGAGGTACGTGTTGCCGACGAGGAACTGGTAGTCGAAGACGGGCAGGGTGAAGTCGTACTCGACGAGGACGAGGACCGTGCCGATGAAGAGGACGACGAAGCCCCAGAAGATCATGAGGTGCATGGGGCCCGCGTAGCGCTTGCGGGCGGTCTTGGCCTGGAAGACGGCGTTTCGGACGAAGGTCGAGACGCGCGCGCCGAGGTGGTTGAGGACGGGGTCCTTGAGGCCACGGCGATAGGCCTGTACGCGCATCCACGCACCGACGAGGAAGACGAGGGTGGCGGCGGCGAAGAAGAAGTAGAGGAGCCGGATGGTGCCTTCCGGCATGAGCTGGAGGGTCTCGCGGCAGGGACCCTCGATGCCGACGCACGGTTCCGCCAAGGCGCTCGGGGGCGGCAAGCCAAGCCCGGTTTATAACATGCCGGCGCCGAGGGGTGCCGAGGGCCTCGCGTCCTTCTTGGCGGAAGAAGCCAAGGCACGTTCTCGAAAGGGAACTAGCCGAGGTCTGCGTCTGTGCGGTTCGGCGGTTTCCGTGCAGGGTACTTGCGCATTGGCTCTCGTGGCGGTCTTGTCGATCTTCGTTCCCGCGCCCACGTCGGCGCAGGCGGTCGCGGTGCCGGACCCGCAGTCGTGGACCGGCCAGTACGAGGGCGTCGCGTACGAGATTGCCGACGGCGCCGTCCAACGCGTCGACGGCGGGCAGACCGAGACGAGCGCCGCGCGGGAGGTCGCCAAGGCGAAGCGCGTCTATGACCTCGTGGCCGCGCGACCCGACTTCGCGGGCCGGCTCCTCGAGCGCCAGGCGGCGACGTCCGTCTTCGCCGATGCCCTTTCTCTCCTCGAATCCGGCCTCGCGGAGGTCGACGCCGCGTCGGCGTCCCTGTCGCAGGCGGGCGTCTTCGACGACGTTCTGGGTTCTTTGCCTGTCTCGTTCGCCGATGTGTCGTCACAGACGGACGCCGCCCGCTCGATGCTCGCCGCGGCGCGCGCGCAATCGGACGCTGTCCGCGAGACGAGCCGCGACGCGTCGGCCACGCTCCTCGCCTTCACGTACTCCCACTCGGTCGAGCACAAGCGCTCGCTCGTCGATTCGCTCCGTTCGGCGATCCCCGCCTACGAGGCCGCTGCCGCACGCGCCGACGCATTGGAAGGGAAGGCCCTGGCCGCGGCGGGCGCCGTCCAGGTCATCGCCGACGGGCTCGGGTCGCGCGCCGACGCATTCGTTGGTTCCCTCCTCGGCTCCAGCGCGCCGCAGGACTTTGCGACCGCGGCGGGTGACCTTCGGTCGGCGGCCGCCACGGCGCGCGAGAACGCCGATGCGTTGCGTTCGGACGCTGCCTTCATGCAGAGCGTGGCCAACGAGGCCGCCGGCGGTTGGAACCCGTTGGCGCTCATCGTCGGCGGCGGCGTGGGCGCCGCGGGCTTCGGCCTGGGCGGCCTCTTGCTGCTGCGACGCCGCATCGGGTTGCCCTAGGGTCGGAAACTATTTGCCGCGCTGCGCCTGAGGCGCCGTCGTGGACGAGGAGCTCGAGCGCATCCGTTCACGGCTGCGCGAGGAGCTCGTCGCGCAAGCCCGGACGAGGAACGCGGGTCCCGTCGAACTCAAGGAGGCGGACTTCGACCGCTTCGTCGCGACCCACCCGGTCGCCCTCGTCGACGTGTGGGCGCCCTGGTGCGGCCCCTGCCGCGTCATGAGTCCCCTCGTGGCCGAGCTCGGGAAAGCCTGGGCCGGCCGCGTGAGCGTGGCCAAGATCAACGCGGACGAAGCGCCCTCCGTCGTCCAACGCTACCGCATCCTCGGGATTCCGACGTTCCTCTGGTTCAAGGATGGAGCCCTGGCTGGGCGGCAGGTGGGCGTGCAGCCCCGGCAGGCGTTCGAGGACGCGTTGGCCGAACTCTCGGCCTAGAGGAGCGGCGTTCCGCTCGTCTGCTTGGCGACCGTGCCTTGCGCGGCGCGCGACTGCGCGGGCGTGCCCGAGGCGCCGACGCACTGGCTGCTCACGCAACCGTCCGCGTAGGCCACGAGGACGTAGCCCTGGTTGTCGTGGGTGACGTCGATGAAGTCGAGGAGGTTGCGGTCGGCGCCGCAGCTGAGCCCGTTGAGGCAGATGGAGCCGCGCTGGACGGGGTTGCCGGCGGGGCTCGCCTGGGCCGTGTCCCAGTTGGCGCCCGCGTCGTACGTCATGGAGACGTAGAGTTGCCAGGTGCACGTCGCGGCGACGCTGCTGGGTCCGCCCGTGCAGCTGGTGCCGAGGAAGGCGACCGCCGCGCGGCCGTCGATGCCGGTGGTGACGACGGGGAAGACGGCGCTCTGGACGCCCGTCGTGCCGGTGACGTCGTGGGCGGTCCATGAGAGGCCTTGGTTGGTGCTCGTGAACACGTAGGGGATCATCTTGCCGAAGCCCTTGTTCACGACGCCCGCGAGGTAGAGGGTGCCGTCGGGCGTCGTCGAGACGTCGGGTTCGAGGGCCTCGCCGGAGGGGAAGCTGCCGCCCGTCGTGCGCAGGACGTACGTGAGGCCGTTGTTCGTGCTCATGAGCACGGCGTTGGGCCCGCAGTTGATGCTCGGCACGTAGAGGGTGCCGTCGGCCGCGACGTGGGGGTGGCCGAGGATGCCGCCGCACCCGAGCGTCATGGCCGGGTTCCACGTGGCGCCGCCGTCGGGGCTCAGGCTGCACGCGCCGTAGACGAGGCCGTTGTAGCAGTAGTAGACCGCGTTGGGGTAGACCGCGGTGCCGCCCGTGAGAGGGGCGGCGAAGGGTCCCGTTGCGATCTTGAGGTGGTCGTTGCCGGGGGTGCCGCACGCGGCGGGGTTGTATCGCCAGGAGAGCGAGGCCCCGTCGGCGTCGCTCCACCAGAGTTGGCTGCAGCCGACGTAGAGGTGCGCGACGAAGACGCGTCCCGTGATCGTGTCGACCCACATCATGGGGTCGAGGCTGCCCGCCTGCGGCGGGACGATGCTGCTGAGCGTCCACGACGTGCCGCCGTTGACGCTCTTCCAGTTGCGTTGGAACTCCTGGAAGAAGATGGCGCCCGAGGGCGTGACGCCGATGGTGGGCTCGCCGGCGTTGGCGGCGCCGCTGATGACCAGGTTCGTGAACGTGGCCGATTCGGCCGAGCCGCCGCTCTCACCCGAGTTGGGTCCGGGCAGGTTGAGGGCGACGACGGCGCATTGCGTGCCCACGTCTTGCGTGAGTCCGACCGTCAAGACCTGGGGTCCGGGCGCGCGTTCGCACGCGGGGGAGGCGTCGGCGAACTCCGATGCGGGGAATTGGATGGCCGCGGCGCCGGCGCCGAGGGCGTCCTTGGAGGGCGCGCCGAGGAATCCGGCCCCGACGACCGATGTGATCACGATGAGAGCGAGGGAAACGACAGACTTGCGCACCCGGGGCACCGCCGTCGACGAGTGGCGACTTCGTCTACTCGGTTGTGGATAGGACCGTATGTCGGAGGCATCGGCGCGTGCCGGGAGAACGCGTGGGCCGTATACGCAAGGCAGCAGAACCGTCATATACACTCCCATCCCCTTCTTGCTTCTCCCCTTCAGGTGGGTTTTGGGGACCCTCCTATGCGGCGATCGGTGCGGTGGATTGGTGGGTTGGTTGCCACGGCGTGGCTGGCGTTTTCGCTGGTCCCGACCGCTTCGGCGCTCGACATCGAGGGTGACCTTTACTGGCGGAGCGCCGCGCAAGTCACCGGCGTCCTCGACGTGAACGCCGACACGAGTTCCTATCTTCTGCAGCATGTGCCCGCGGGTGCCGCGGCGCAGGAGTACGCGTGGACGATGACGGCGGAAAAGCTGTCCGTTTTCAGCAGTACGCGCCAAGAGGCTTCTGCGACGGACCACCTCGTCGCGCGCCGAAACGCGGACTCGGAGTGGACGAACGAGACGTTCGAGTTCGCCGGCGCCACCGTCCAGGTCAAGCTCACGCCGGCGCACGGCCACGGCGCGACCGCGCTCTTCTACGCCCAACCCGACGGGGCCGCGGTCACCATCGCGCCGCAGGGCGGCACGCCCGCCCACGTCCGGAGTGTCCGCCTTGCAGAGGACCTCATGAGCGTGCCCGACTCGGGCCGCAAGGGATCTACCGGGCACTCGTACGTCTACGGCGCCCCTAAGGGCCAACTCCTCGAGGTCACCGGCCGCTTCGACGCCCAGATGATGGGCGACGTGGACGCCGCCTTCTTCGGCTGGGAACTCGACGTGTCCGCGTCACACGACGCGGCGCAGACGTTCGAGACGGGCATCCGTAGCGAACGCGATTCCACGACGGGCTTCAGCTCGGGCACGGTCCTCCAGTACGTGCGGGTCCACGCGGAGGGCGCCAAACTCGTCGTCCCGCCGATGCGCGAGAACGTCCCCATCTACACGCCGCTCCTGCGCTACGTGGGCCATGGCGAATACCCCGCGGGCGCCTACTTCGGACGCAACATGGAACTCGCGCCCCAGGGCCGCCCGTCGATGGTCCTCGATGGCGAGATCTGGATGAGTTCCGTCGAAGGCGAGTACGACCAGAACTACGTCCACGCGTGGGGCGAGACCGATTGGAAGGCCCCCGCGCCCCTCCTGTCGCTTCCGGCGGTCGCGCTGCCCAGCGCGGCGCCCGTCTTCATCGCCCTCGCCGGTCTCTCGCTTGCGAGCCACCTCGCGCCCGAACTCGTGCGGGGCCTGCGCGCCGGCCTCTTCCTCGCCTACGCGCGGTTGCGCGACCAGGAGCCCAACGCCAACCCGACCCGTGAACGCATCTACCAAGCCATCGTCGCGGAGCCCGGACTCAACCTTTCCCGCATCGTCGACCGCCTCGACATCGGCTGGGGCACGGCGGCGTACCACGTCCAGATCCTCAAGCGCCAGACCCGCGTGCGGGAACTGCGCTTCCTCAACCGCGTCTGCTTCTTCCCCGCGGAGAACCCCGACGAGACGCGCCAACTCCAGACGGTCCTGCTGCGCCAACCCAACTACCGCGAGGTCATGACGGTCGTCGAGGCCCAACCCGGCCTGTCGCAACGCGAGGTCGCGGGCCGGACCGGTCACGCGCGCCAGTACATCAGCCGCCTCGTGGCGAAGATGGAACGCGCCGGCCTCCTGCGCACGGAACCCTCGCGCCTGGGCCGCCGCTACTTCCCCGTGCCGCCCCGCGGCGTCGAGGTCGACGCCAAGAGTCCGCTGCCGACGAACGACGTCGTCCCACCGGCGAGTGCGCCGCCCGTTCCGACCGGCTTCCAAGCGCCCGCGGGGCCGTACTGATCGCATCGCTCGGGCCACAGCGGTTTTGGTCCCCTCCGGTTGGCTCGCGGCCCTGCGAAGCCGTTACAGGGTGGATGCGCCCTCACTCCCCGGCCCGGCCAATTCCTTCTAGGCGCGCCCTATGGACCTCCGATTCGGGGTCGCCCGGCGCCAAAACGCGCATCTACCCTGCCACGCTTTTGGCGCCGAGGTCAACCTTGCCGTCGCAAGAAGAATCCGCCGGGTCCAACCTGCAGCGGCGCATCGCCGTCCTCGTGGACGGCGACAACGCCCAGGCAAGCCTCGCGGACCGGATGATCAACGAGGTGTCCCGCTACGGGAACCCCGTGGTGCGACGCATCTACGGAGACTGGGCATCGGGTAAGCTCGGTACCTGGACCAATGCCTTGCACGAATTCGCGTTTGAGGCCGCTCAGCAACACGTCTTCGTGAAAGGGAAAAACACGACGGACGGCCGACTCATCATCGAAGCCATGGACTTCTTGCATACGTCGCCATGGATTGATGCGTTCTGCATCGTTTCTTCGGACAGTGACTACACGGCGCTCGCAAAGCGGCTTCGCGCGGGAGGAAAGTGGGTCCTGGGGATTGGCGAGCGCAAGACGTCGCCGTCCTTCGTGGCCGCCTGCAACCAGTTCACGTTCACGGACCTATTGGGCCCTCCATCGGAAGGACCCAAGACGGCCGCCAGGGCGGAGACCCGAATCGGGCGAAGGGCCGGGGATGATCTCGTTGGGCTGCTTCGGGAGGCGGCCGTGGCTCTTGCCGGAGAAGACGGCTTTGCCAACCTGGGCCAGATTGGCCAATGGCTTCGACAACGAAAGGCTGGATTCGACCCGCGCGAGTATGGGCGATCCACGGTGTCCGGCCTGTTCAAGCTTCATCCCAAGGCTTTCGAGTTCAGAGCGGCCGGGGGTCAGACCGATTTCAATTGGGTTCGCGCAAAGGACGACCGCGGAGAGTAGGCGGCGACCGTGCGGCGGTGACCAATAGGAGTCACGCGTCAAGGCGTTCGCTCGGCGATGGAGAATTCGTCTCACGGGCAAGCCGTTGGGAACCGGATTCCGGCGCCTAGTTCATCATGACCGGGCTGGGCTCGAGCGCGACGACGGCGAGCGTGTTCTCGCCCGCGTGGACGCGGTCGCCCGTGTCCTCGGCCATGAGGCCGCGCGCGACGACGGCCAGGAGGAAGGATTGGACGCGTTCCTCGGGCACGAGCACGATGAGGACGCCGGCTTTCTCGCCCGCGTGGACGACGCCGAACTCCTCGTTGATCTCGTCCCACGCGAAGTCGGGGTCGACGTGGCGCGCGTCGGCGACCTCGGCGGGTTTGAGGGAGACCATGGGCGTCGCGGGGACCTGGGCCGCTTGGCGTCGGCGCATGAGGAGGACGCCGCCCGTGCCGCTCACGGCGACGAGGCCGAGGCCGAAGGCGCCCAGCCACCACAGGTTCGCGCCGGCGTGGCGCACGTTGGCGCCCGCGAGGTCGATGAGGGAGGATTCGAAGTCGCCCGCGACGGAGGCGACGAGGCCGCGGGAGGAGCCGCGGATGGCCAACTCGTAGTCGCCGACGAGGTTCATGTCCTCGGCGTCGAGGCCGACGCTGGATTCTCCGGCGGTTTGCAGGTTGCCGGTGGCGCCCTGCAGGAGGACGGTGCCGGTGCCGGAGGAGGCGACGTGCGGGGCGTAGGCGACGGCGGCGTTCACGCCGGGTTCGAGGCTCAAGTGCCCGCCGCGCACGTGCATCGTCGTGAGGTTGAACCACGAGTCGCCGCGCGTGTTGTCGTCCCCGACGCGGTAGCCGCTCTCGTAGTGGGCGGTGCCCGCGGCGTGGTCGAGCCGGACCTGGGAGCCGAAGAGGTAGATGACGAAGCCGCCCTCGTAGTCGACGCGGCTGAGGAACTCGGGGCCGGTGAGGGCGATGGAGCCGGCGTCGGCGTGGAAGTTGTAGTCGTCGCCGGCGCGCACGCCCGTGTTGCGCAGGGCGCCCAGCGTCCAGGTCTTCTGCGCTTCGAGGACCTGTAGCGGGGTCGGCGCGATGGCTTGGCCCTCGGCGGAGCCGAAGGAGAGGGGCATGCCGGTCTCGGTGGCGATCACGATCTCGGATCCTTGGGCCTGCCAGGCCTCGAACGTGCCGGTGACGCCCTCGTAGACGGCGTCGTCATGGTTGTTGCCGACCTCGTCCCCGAGTTCGACGCCGGCGACGACGACGCGGTGGTGGTGTTCGTGCGAGACCTGGATGCGTTGGGCGGTGAGGGTGAGCTTGGGGGCTTCCGTGAAGGAGTTGCCGTCGCCGCCCATGCGGGTGAGGAGGCCTGCGCCCTGCGTCCGGGTCGCGCCTTGCAGGTAGATGGCGTCCGCGGCGAGGCTGCCCGTGTAGCGGTCCGCCGAGGCCAGGGGGACGGCGATGACGAGCAGGACGAGCGCTGCGACGAGGAGGGCCTTCATGGCAGGCCTCCCGGCGGGCTCGGGTGAAGGAGGGCCCAGACCTCTTCCCACCGCGACGCGGCCTGCGTGTGGTAGGGCTCGGGCAGGACGTCGATGAGCATGTACACGAAGCAGGGCAGGTCCGCGGAGATCTCTGGGATCGTGAGGTCGAGCACGGCCGGGCAGAAGGGGCCGAACCGGTCCAAGAAGGCGCCCACGACGAGGTTGGGCACGCTCACGCCGTCGCCGAAGACGGCGGTGACCTGGTACGCGACGACGAGCGTGCTCAGCGGATCCGCCGCCTCCAAGAATTCGGTGGTCCCGGCATCGACGGGCACGGGGTCGCCCAGCGTGCTCAGCCGTTGCACGAGGTAGTGGTCCACTTCGCCGGTCTCGGGCGGAAGCCACGTGAGCAGGATGTCGTCGCCGACGAACTGGAGATGGAGGTCACGCGGTCCCGACGGGACATCGGCCTGTGCGACGGGGAACACTGTCGCCAGCAGGATGAATGCCGGCAGACCACCCAAGATTAGAGCCCGCATAACCCCACGCGAGCTGGAAAGGCTATTCGAATCTATATCGGGGTATTGGTGGGGATTGTATGTAGATAGAATGGATACATCTGGGCACCCGATAAGAGGGAAACACGGTGGATGGGGAAGGGGGCGCATGAACCCGCTCTAACCAATTTCTCTTTACTAGCACAATCCACTCTCAACCTTGCACCGAATCCAGACCATCCCGGCTGATTGGGAACCGTCCCAACCGGACGCGATGGGCAGTGGGGGTCGGCGCCTCAGAATGGACGGTGGGATCCCCTCCACCCAGGGCCCACCGTCCTTCCACTCTTTCCTTTCCCGCCGTGCTACACGTGGTCACGATTCGAGCGCTCTCAATCGTCGATTTCTGGCCCCGGAACGTTCGATGTTGCGCATTCGACCCACGTTGGAACGGGTCCGGGACGCGGAAGACAAGTCTAGCCGAATGAGATACACGACTATCGACCCGCCCTTTATACATCGAGAGGCGTAGAGTTAAGTAGCCATCTATGCACTTCTCGCCACAACGGGATTGTCGAATCCGGCTGGTCCCTCCCCATGGGTGGTTGGACCTAGACGTGCTGCGACAGTTGCCTGGGTGTGGACGGCTATGCGAGAAGAACCATTGGTACTCAACGGGCTCAATGACCGCGCGGTGACACGGGCCCTCAGCAATCCGAACCGCCAGCGCCTTCTGGACATCATCAGCAAGAAGGACTACGTCTCGACCACCGAACTCCTCTCCGAGTCCAACCTCGCCTGGGGCACGCTCCTCTACCACCTCGACATCCTCATGCGCGCTAGCCTCGTGGGCTCGAGCCTGGCGGGCAAGAAGCGCGTCTACTTCCGCCGACGCGGCCCCGCCCCCAACCAACTCTCCCTCGAAGTCCTCGTCTCGCCCAACCTGGGCCGCATCATCAACGCGCTCCTCGAGCGCGCGGGCCGATGCCAACAGGAGTTCCAGGCCGCGACGGGCCTCTCGCAGCGCATGTGTAGCTACTACCTGCAGAAGCTGCAGGAACGCGGCTTCATCACGCGCGAGGCGGACGGCAACCGCGCCCGCTACCGCCCCACGAACCAGCTCCTGGAGGCCTTCCCCATGACGCAGGTCCAAGTGGGCGGCCAGCAGACGGTCACGGTCGCGGCCGGCGCCCCCGCGCCGAGCCCGACGATCCTGCCCAGCCAGTGATTCCCGCTTTCAGGAAACGCAGACGCTCCTAGCGTGCCTCAGACCTCGCAGGGACCACCGCCCAAGCACCCAGCGCACGCGCCGCGATCTCGCCGTCCGGCGCGAAGCACGTGCCTTCCATGTGGATCACGCTGCGGCCCTTCCGTAGCACGCGGCCCTCGCCGCGGACCGTGCCCGACGTGAGGGCGCGCAGGAAGCTCGTCGTGACCTCGATGGTCGCCGTCACGTGGGCCCCTTCGAGGACGCTCGTCGCGGCGAAGCCCATGCACGTGTCGAGGAGGCCGAAGACGACGCCGCCGTGAACGATGCCGCCGGGGTTGTGGTGGCGGGGCCCCAGTTCGAGTTCGAGGACCGTGAGGCCTTCGCGGTGGTCGACCCACTTGAGGCCGATCTCGTCCCACAGCGGGAACGCCGACTCGCGCTTGCGGAACTTGTCTTCCAAGAAGGCGCGGTGGACGTTCGCGTGCGAGGCCATCGACGCCGGTAGACGCAGGCCGGATTTCTAGGCGATGATGGAGGGGGCGGGCCGTCGGGGGCGGTCTCCGACGGCCCGCGTTGTGAAACTGAGGACGCCGGCCCAATCCGTGTTGGCGTTTGGGGGGGCGGGCTGGTGGTGCGTGCGCGGGTGGACGCGGCGTCCTGTGTGAACCTACGTGTTGAAGACGAGGCCGACGACGAAGAGCAGTGCGAGGGCCGCGAGGCTCAGGGCCCAGAGTGCGTGGTCGCGCCGCAGCATCGCCAGTTTCTCAAGCTCCGTCACGGGGGTTCACCGCAAGCCGAGTTGCCGTCGCGGCGGTATATCACGACATTGGTAGACTCGTCTAAGCATCGCTTCGAGTTTTCACGATGCGCCCAATCCGTTCAAGAAGAGGGCCCTGGCGCCCGCGTCGGCCTTCGTCGCCGCGGGCCGCGTCACAGGGCGTGCGGGTGCGCGAGCACGCCGTGGATGGCCTGCTCCAACGCCTCGAGGTCGAAGGGCTTGCGGAGCATCCCGTCGGCGCCCACGCGTTCGACGACGTCGTCGGCCTCGACGGAGGCGGTGAAGAGGATCACGGGCGTCCGGGCGATGTCGCGGTCGGCGCGGATCTGCCGCATGAGGGCGTCCAGGTCGAGTTCGGGCATGTAGACGTCCTGCAGCAGGATGGCGGGGCGGGTCCGGCGCAGCATCGGGAGGATGTGCGAGGCCGTGTCGACGCGCAGCGGCTCGTACCCGCAATAATCGATGAGGGCGGACGTGGTCTCGAGGATGTCCAGGTTGTCGTCGGCGACGAGGACGCGGGGCCGCGGAGCCTCACTGGGCGTGTCCGTCGCCTCCGTGTGGCAGCGTGAAGTAGAACGTGGCGCCCTTCTGCGGCCGGCCGTCGGCCCAGATGCGGCCGCCGTGGCGCCGCACGATGCGTTGGACGGTCGAGAGCCCGACGCCCGTGCCTTCGAACTCCTGCGCCGAGTGCAGGCGTTGGAAGGCGTGGAAGAGCTTGTCGGACTGGGCGGGGTCGAAGCCGGCGCCGTTGTCCTTCACGTAGAAGACGCGTTCGTGGCCCTCGTCCGTCCAGCCGAACTCGACGCGGGGGTGTTCCTGCTTGCGGGTGAACTTCCACGCGTTGCGAAGGAGGTTCTCGACGACGATGCGCAGGAGCCGAGGGTCGCCGCGCACGCGCGCGTCCGGACGCATATCGACCTGGACCGTGCGGCCGGGGTCGGTGTGGGCGAGATCCTCCGCCACGGAGCGGACGATGGTGGCGAGGTCGACCTCTTGCATGTCGAGTTCGCCGCGGCCGGTGCGGGCAAACCGCAGGAGGTCCTCGATGAGTTGGCTCATGCGCTTGAGGGATTCGCGGGAGCGCTTGACGTGCGCCACGGCGTCGGGGCCGATCTCGTCGGCGTACTTGGTGAGGAGCAGTTGGTTGACGCCGTCGATGACGGTCAGCGGCGTGCGCAGGTCGTGGCTCACGGTGAAGCCGAAGGCCTCGAGTTCGCGGTTGGCCTCGGAGAGTTGCGCGTTGGCCTCGGCCAATTCCTGCGCCTGGTGGGTGACCTGTTCGTAGAGGGACCGGATCTTCGCTTCGGCCTGGACGAGGTTCGTCACCTCGGAGATGAACCCGACGACGGCGACGACGTTGCCCTTGGCGTCCCGCACGGGTTGGGGGTAGTGCTTGAAGGTGCGGCCGAAGAGCTCGTTGTAGAACTCGTGCGCGTCACCGGCGAAGGACCGTTCGAACTCGGGCAGGAGCCGCGCGACGACGTCGGGCGGGAAGAGCGTGTCCAACGGCTTGTCCTGGACCTCCGCCGTCGTGAGGTGGAACTCTTGGGCGAGTTTGCCTTCGTTGAGGGTCCAGTAGATCTTGCCGTCCGCGCGTTTCTCGCAGCGGAAGAGCACGTCGGGCAGGAGGTTCACGATCGAAAGCAGGTCGCCCGAGGGCCCGGGTGGTGATCCGTTCGACGCGGTCTTCTTTGCGATGGCTGATTGCTGCGCCGTGCTACTAACCCCCTGAATGGATTCGTCTTCGCGGTGGTTGCACTAAGTTGTTTCGACGACGGCGACGCGGTCCCGCCGGGCCGGGTCGCGCGTTGCGCACTTGCGCGCCTTGGCGTGCAACTAACGGGTATGGGGACCAGGTTGTCGCGTGGGCTGCGCCAAACGTTTAAGGGCGGGGGTCCCCCAAGGGGGGGCCCGTGGGACCATGCGCCCGTTGGTTGCAGTGGCGCTATGCTTCGGCTGCGCCGCGTTTCTAGGCAACGCGATGCCCGCGGCGGGATTGTACGTCTACATCCCGAACCTGCTCGTCGTATCGAGCGCGGGTGACGCGGACCAGGTTCTGACGAACCTCGAGATCCAGTACGGCGTGACGGCCGCCCCGGACCCGTTGGCCGCCTCGCGGCCGGACCTCGCGCGCCTCAACCGCGAAGCGCGCATCATGGAGAAGCACTGGCAACAACTCGAGGCCCAGTGCGACGCGAACGCCGTCTTCGCCCTCATGTACCTCACGACGACGTACGGCATCCGCTACCACATCCAGAACCACTACTTCGCGGACAACGACTACCTCTCGATCATCACGGTCTCGTTCGCGAACATGTACCTGCACGCGTACGACCGTTGGCTCGCGGGCGACCGCGCGAACGCCCCCAAGGCGTGGTTGGAGGCCTTCGACTACGCCACGTCGGGCCAGAGCAGCGTCATGGAGGACGAGTTCCTCGGCATGAACGCGCACATCAACTACGATCTGGCCGTCGCCATCGCGGGCCTGGGCGTGAACGCGCCCGATGGGTCGTCGCGCAAGCCCGACATGGACCGCGTCAACCACGTCCTGGCCGACGTCACGGACGAGGTCGGCTACGACATCGCCCGCTACTACGGGCCCAGCCCGCCCACGGGACCCGGGCCCAACCGCGGCGAAGGGAACAACCTCTCGCCGGACTCGCAGGCGGCCCTCGAGGTCGTCTTTGGTTGGCGCGAGCACGCGTGGAACAACGCCCTCGCCATCAGCACGATGCCGGACCCGACGACGCGCGCCCTCCACGACGCCACGATGCAGCAGGACTCGTGGACGATCGCGCAAGGGTTCCACTCGCCCAAGTTGACCTCGCCCGCGCCCGAGCGCCTGGCTTACTGCCAGACGCACCCGTAGATCGTTTCACCCGCACGCCATCCATCTGCCCAGCGCGCCGGTTCCTTCGAGAAAAGAAAGGGACCGGTCCGCCGGCAGGTGTGACGGACCGGAGCGGGCGCGAGGAGGGGCGCCCGGCCTTCGGCCAACGCCGATTCGAGGCATAGCCGTTCGTTTCGGGGTGGCGGACCGCATCGTCGGTGAGCCACTCGGGCCCAACGTGCGTTTCCGCCTGGATATGACCGAGTGTCGCGTTCCTGTCGCACGTTTCATGCGGGCGACGCGTAAGCCTGGTTACCACAAACGACATCGTAACCGCGTTCTGCGCCTGTATACATCCGGCAACGGCAACGGTTAACCGGTAGAGGCCCGAGATTGATGGAAAAATCGGCCATCGACATGGTGAATCAGACTTCTCGTGCGACGCGAGGACCGGCAGTGCCACGCCCCGCCGCTATTGGCATCGGCAATCAGCGACGCGCACCCTCGAATCGCATTCACACTAAGCGAAGTGGAACTGTCTACGCGTTCATCCATAAACGCTATAGTCGGTCCCACGTCGTCAGGGGTCGCCCCGTGACCCCCGCCGGCCCCGCGTCTCACACGCAGCGTGCGCTCTTCGCCGTCGCAGGCCTTGCGGCTCTTTGGATGATCCACGCGGGCGCGGGATGGGCCGCTCTGGCCCTCGCCGTCCTGCCCTTGCAGACGCGGTTGCGCGACGAGTCCGTGCTCGAGGGACGCTGGCGCCGCAAACTCTTCGACATCATCCAGTCGAACCCCGGCATCAGCCTCAAGGAACTCACCGAGACCGCCGGCATGAGCCTCACGAACGCGCGCTACCACCTCGAACTCCTCAAACGCCACTCGTTCGTGCGCGAGTTCCAGGTCCTGCACCGCCTTTGCTATGCGCCCACGCAGAGCAACCCCGACGCGGCGCGCGCGGCCGCCTTCCTGCGCGCCGATCCCAAACTGCACCGCCTGCAGGAACACCTCATGGATGGACCGCGGCGCGCGACGGACCTCGTCGAGGCGCTGCAGGCAGACATGGGCCTGAGCCGTTCCGGCGGTTGGAAGCTCATCGACCGCGCCGAGCACGCGGGCCTCATCGAGAAGCGCCTTGAGGCGCGCCGCCTCGTCGTGCGGCCCAAGGCCGCCGACGAGGAAGAGAAGGCCTCCGCGTAGGGTCCCGGACGCGGCCGACGCAACGCGGGGCGGCCCGTGGTGCGGGATCCGCCCGTGGTGTGATGCGTGGGGTATCGCGCGCACATCGGCCGCGTCCAAGACTGCGACGGGCGGCACACCCTCATCACGTTTTGGGGGGCCCGGGTGAAACTGGGCAACGGTTAGAACCACGAGGCGCTTCGCGCGCCGATGTCGTGGCAGGCCTACGTCCAACCGCAAGCGTTGCCCGAATACGTCGCCGCGGTCGCGATGGTGGCCTTGGCCCTCTGGCTCGTGTGGCTCGACGTGCGGCGCCTCGCGAACGTCTCGTTCGCCCTCTTCCTCATCGTGAGGGCCGCCGCGACGGTCTCCTTCACGCTCGAACAGCTGGCTCGCAAGGCGGGCGACGTCGCCACGGAGTGGCGGGCCGAGCACGCGCGGGCCGCCTTCACGATCGCCACCGTCGTCTCCCTCATGCTCTTCGTCCTCGTCTATCCCCGTACGCGCTCGCGACGCGCCATCGTGGGCCTCGCGATCCTCTTCGGGCTCCTCGAGGCCGCCTATTGGGTGTGGCCGAGCCTGTGGGCGACGTATACGATCCGCGACGACGTGCTCGTCCAGGTGACGATCGGGCCCTTCTACGTCTTCCAGCTCCTGCGCGTGCCGGCCTTCGCCGCGGCGGCGGTACTCTTCGCCCGCGACTGGGTGCGCACGCGCTCCGGCCCGACGGCGAGCGCCCTATTGCTCGTGGCCCTCGCCTTCGCCCTTCACGCGACATACGACGCCGCCAATTCGGCGCTCTTCTACGCTCGGCACGCGAGCGAGGTGGGCGCGTGGTTGCAGGCGGAGCTCGTGCTCGACGTGCTCTCGATCGTGCCCGTGGCCGCGGCCGCGCTGTGGATCGCCGTGCGGTCGCGAAGGCGGTCCGCGCATGAGCGCTCGATGGCCGCCAAGGCGCTCATCGCGCTCCCGCTGCCCATCCTCACGCTGGGCGCCGTCTACGCCCTCCACGTGTTCGGGTTCGACGCCGCGGGCGAGGCCGCGAACCTCTTCTTCCTGGGCCTCTGGCGCCTGAGCCTTCCGCTCCTCGCGACGTACGCCCTCGTCCGGTTCGGCCTCTTCGAGTTGGAGGTGCGCATGAAGCGGTCCATCCAACGCGTCGTCGTCGCGGTCCTCTTCGTCCTCGTGTTCTTCGCCGTGAGCGAGGGCGCCGAGAACCTCCTCGGAGGCACCGGATCCGTCTACGGCCTCTTGGCCGCCATCCTCCTCGCCCTGCTCCTCACACCGCTCGAGCGCGTGGCGGACCGGATCGCGGACGCGGCCATGCCCGACGTGGCCTCCGTGCACGAACTGGGTCGGCACGAGCGCCGGCTCCTCTACACGGCCCTCGCGCGCTCGGCCTGGTCGTCGGGCCGCGTCTCGCCGGACGAGCGCAAGCTCCTGGACGTCGCGCGCGGCCACCTCGGCATCGAGGCCAAGCAGGCCGAGCGCATCGAATCCGAGTTGGCCGCCCACCGAGCGCGGCCGCGAAATCCGCGGCGAGACCGCAGGCCTTAACACGAGGAACCCTTTCGACGCCTTCGGGGCATCCCAGATGAAGAAGGTCGTCCTGTTCGTTGCATGCGCCGTGTTCCTTTCCGGCTGCGCATCCCAATCCAAGGGCACGGTCGGCGTCGCCGTCACCGACAAACCCACGGAGGACTACTCCGCCGTGATGGTCACGTTCTCCCGCGCCGCCATCCACAAGTCCGGCGACAACGAGAGCGGCGGTTGGATGGACATCGCCAACACGACGCACACCATCGACCTCCTCGCGCTCCACGCCAACCAGACCTCCGAGGCGCTCGGCTTCGCCAAGGTCGACGCGGGACGCTACCAACAGGTGCGCGTCTACGTCGACAAGGTCGAGGCCACCAAGAAGTCGGACGGGTCCAAGGTCACGATGACGGTGCCCTCGGGCGTCCTGCGCACCTCCAAGTCGTTCGAGGTCAAGGCGGGCGGCAACACGACGCTCACCCTCGAGATCGACCTCGACCGCAGCATCAACTGCAACGGCGACGACTGCAAGTTCTCGCCCGTCCTCGGCAAGGTCGAGGCCAGCGAGAAGTAACGGCGCATACAGCGAGCATCCGCAAGGCGGACGAGGAATTCCGCCGTTTCGTGGCGCATGCGAAGAACGGTGTGGATCCTTCTCGCGAGCATGCTGGTATTGTCGGCCGTCCCTGTCGCGCAGGCGGAAGAATGCATCCCCGGCGATGCAAGCGACGTCACGATCAAGGCGCCCGGTGTCGGCACTTGGTACATCGTCTTGAGCGGTGGCACGCCCGTGCTCTACTATGAGGAGAACGGCATTCCCGGCCTTCAACGCGGCGGCATCGGCCTCACCGGCGACTGCTTCCCCGGCCACGGCACCATCCCGCCGGACCCCAACGGAGACCTCATCCCGTGCCTCATCATCGACGAGGATCCCGTCACGGACGAGAACTGCGGCACGAGCCCCGACCACCTCGTCTTCTAGCGCAGGGCCCCGAATAACGGGTTGCTGAGTCGCCTAGCGACGGCCCGAGGTCGTGCGGCCACGGACCGGACACGCTCACCCTCCAGGCCGAAGCGTAAGCGTCGCTACCAAAAGCGGCTAGGACCGGCACGACGACCGCGCCACATGCGCTTCGTGATCGCCCTTGCCGCCCTGCTGACGTTCCTGCCGCCCGTGACGACCGCCCAAGACTGCGTGCCGACGTCGCAAGACCCGTCCACGTACACGATCGTCTACAGCGCCGAGGGCAGCGTCTACTACCTCTTGCGCAGCTCGAGCCTCTCGGGCGTCGGGACCCTCTACGAGGAGACCAATGGCATCTTCGACTACCCGGGCGGCAGCCTCCAACGCGGCGGCGTCGGGTACCTGGGCGATTGCTTCCCCTACCCGGTCTGCCTCGTCGTGGACTGGGACCACATCGAGGACGAGACCTGCGGCTACGGCCCCGACTCGCTCATCTACTGAGGCGACCGAAAACTAAAT
>Ga0070694_100000183_pt1 | contig 32881 bp, 17 predicted proteins | sample KBSK1251metaG_FD_65470 | JGI IMG/M metagenome (GOLD analysis project Ga0070694, IMG submission 65470) | Corn, switchgrass and miscanthus rhizosphere microbial communities from Kellogg Biological Station, Michigan, USA - KBS K1-25-1 metaG | ecosystem: Host-associated > Plants > Roots >...
AAAACGATCGGCCACCGGTTAACTCGACCTCTCTAACTCTTCAGAATATAATGCACAAAATTCAACCTTCATTTTCGCCGATGATCCCTTAGGCATTTTGATCAGAATATGAGAAGGACGATCCGACGCTTGCCGCTTTATGTGCTGCTCGTCGTCGGGTGTCCGGTGATTGCCAGCGGCCAAAACTATTTTGATTCATGGACCACCGATAATGGCCTGCCCCAAAACTCTGTCAACTCAATTCTGCAAACGCGCGACGGCTTTTTATGGCTGGCTACCGGTGACGGCCTGGTGCGCTATGATGGCGCCCGCTTCACCATCTTCAATCGCAGCAATACACCCGGGATTAACTCAAATCGCTGCGAGCAGTTGTTAGAGACTCGCGACGGCACGCTTTGGATTCTCACCGAAGTTGGACTGATCAGTTACCGCGACCGAACCTTTCACAGCTTCACCGGCCAGGACGGGCTGCCGGCAAAGATCAGCAAAGAGATGGAGAGTCCGGACGGCCAGTTGATACTCGCCGGGCATGATGGTCTGTTCATTTGGCGAAATGGGCAATCGATTCCGCTTCTGACTGAGGGTATCCATCCTGACGGCGGCCACCTGATTTACCAGGACCACGCTGGGGCGATTTGGTTTGGCTGGCACGGTGGCGGCTTCTACCGGTTCAGCAATGGAACACTGGTTCAATACCAAACAAAGGAAGTTTTGCCTCACCAAAACGATAATGATCGGGTTACGGCGGCGCTCGAAGATAATCACGGACAGCTTTGGTTTGGCACCACCGGGGGCCTCGCGCGCCTGGACGGAGAGAGACTTTCGAAGTATCTGATCGAGGGACTGCCGGCCGCCGCGACGATAATCCAAATCTTCGAAGACCAACAGGAAGGCTTCTGGATCGGGACCGAGGAAGGAGGGCTTTACCACGTCACTTTCGGCGGCGATGGCCCGCGCATCAACTCTGCCCACGCCGAGGAGGTGGCATATCATCCCGCCGGCCAGGGCTATAACCGCGTTTATGTGATCTATGGCGATCGGGAAGGAACGATTTGGCTTGGGACCACCTTCGGCGGTCTGAAGCGAATCAACAAGCAGGTGGTCAAGGTCTTCAGCCAGCAGGACGGGCTGAGCGTCGACAATGTCTATCCGATTTATCAGGACCGGGAAGGCGCGGTCTGGATTGGCAGTTGGGAAGGCCGGTTGACTCGTTACGCTGACGGGAAATTCACCTATTATGGCGACACCACGCTGGTCACGGCGATAGCTGAAGATCGCGAAGGAAGTCTGTGGGTCGGAAAGAACTCGGGCCTGGTCCGCTACGACGGCCCCAAACCTGCGATCAAAGACGACATCATCGGCATTGACGGTCCCTTTGAGGTGACGGCAATCCATCAGGATTCGGACGATACGATGTGGTTCGGAACCAGCGAGGGTCTAATCAAATACCAACAAGGCCAGCGCACTCGCTATACCACGACTCAGGGTCTGGCCGGCAATCAGGTGAAAGCGATCATTCCGGACGGAGAGGGTGGGCTGTGGATCGGCACCTACGGTGGGCTGAGCCGTTTGCGGAACGGTGTATTCACCTCTTATCGCGCGGCTGACGGCCTCGGCAGCAATCTCATTAGGGCACTCTATCGTGATAACGACGGCGTACTCTGGATCGGAACCTATGACGGCGGTCTGAGCCGTTTCGCTGACGGCCGGTTGATTACCTATTCAACCAGGGACGGACTGTTCAGCGATGGCGCCTTTCAAATTCTCGACGATCAACGCGGCAATCTTTGGATCAGCTCGAATCAGGGGATCTACCGCATCAGCCGGCAGCAGCTCAATGATTTTGCCGCGGGCAAGATACACAATCTCAGTTGTTTGTCGTACGGCAAGCGCGACGGTCTGCTCAGCATCGAATGCAATGGTGGCACACAACCGGCAGGCACCCGCACCCGCGATGGACTGCTTTGGTTTCCAACCCAGCGAGGCGTCGCCGTGATCGATCCGGCAAAAGTTTCGGTCAATACCGTGCCGCCACCCGTGGCCATCGAGGATTTCCTGATTGACGGTGCATCCGCCGCAAACGGCGCCATCACGATTGGCCCAAACCAGGAAAGAGTGGAAATTGATTACGCGGGCCTAAGTTTCATCAAGCCCGAGAACGTTCACTTCAGGTATAAGCTGGAAGGACTCGACAAGGAATGGGTAGACGCCGGGACCCGGCGCGCGGCCTTCTATTCTCATCTGCCGCCCGGCAGCTATCGCTTCCGAGTAATTGCCGCCAATGCCGATGGCATCTGGAACGTGCAGGGCGCTTCGGTCGAGATCACGGTGGTGCCTCCATTTTGGCGTAGCTGGTGGTTTTCCCTGCTCGTGCTCATAAGTCTGGGGGCAATTGTCACACTGTTGTATCGACGTCGCGTCGCCGGATTACAACAAGCGAAAGCAGCGCAAGAGGCGTTTTCGCGTCAACTGATCGAATCTCAAGAGCGTGAACGAAAACGTCTGGCGGCGGAACTGCACGACAGTCTCGGTCAAAGTCTGTCAATAATTGTAAACCGCGCCGATTTACTTTTGAGCAAGAAACCGGATCATGAGCATGCGGCGCACGTCGGCGAGATCGCGGTTACGGCGTCTGAGGCCGTTCGTGAAGTTCGCGAGATCGCTTACCAGTTACGTCCGGTCGAATTGGATCGCCTGGGACTGACCAAAGCCCTGCGGGCAATGGCGAAAAAGATCTCGACCGCGACCGGAATTCAGATCGGCTCTGAGGTGGACGAGATCGACGATTTATTCGAGGGTGAATCTGAAATCAATCTCTATCGCATCGTCCAGGAGAGCATCAGCAACATCGTCAAACATTCAAGCGCTCGTCGCGCGGAGGTGATCGTCAAACGCTCGGCGGACCGCGTGTCGCTCGTGATACATGACAACGGACAGGGATTTAGCCCGACCGGATCGCAGCGCGATGCGGGCTTTGGATTGCGAGGCATCTCGGAACGGACGCGAATCCTCGGTGGCCGCTACACCATTCAATCGGCACCCGGCCAGGGCACCACGGTAAGCGTATCGATCGATCTGAGGGGATCAGCAAATGGCGGATGAGATCACCATCGTGATCGCGGACGATCATCCTATGTTCCGCCGCGGTTTGCGGCAGAGCCTGGAAGAGTGTCCAGACTTTAAAATCCTCAGCGAAGCCGGCGACGGCAAAACGGCGCTGCAAATGATTCAGGACATCAATCCGGCCGTGGCCATCCTCGACATTTCCATGCCGCTAATGGACGGATTCGCGGTCGCTCGCGAACTGCAAAAAGCCAATCATCAAACGCGGCTGATCTTTTTGACCGCCTACCAGGAAGAGTCGATTTTTGAAGAGGCGATGCAATTGGGGGTCAAGGGCTACTTGCTGAAAGAGAGCAGTCTCAAGGAAATCGTCAGTTGCGTTGAGGCGGTCATCGCGGATCAGCACTATACCAGTCCGGCCTTGACGACCTACCTCATCAACCTCAGCCGGCAGCCGGGGGGAACAAATCAACCGGGGCTTAAGGATCTCGCCGACCGAACTGCGCGTTTTGAAACTGATCTCGGAATACAAGACGAGCCGCGAAATCGCCGACGAGTTATTTATCAGCTACCACACTGTCGAAACTCACCGCCGGAACATCTGTGACAAGCTGGATCTGCACGGCAGCCATGCCTTGATGAAGTTCGCCCTGGCCCACGCGCGCGAACTGCCGTGAATATCCCGTGTCAGAACCGCGAGCGGTAGCGACCGGATCGAGCAGCGCTTTGAGATGATCCGGTCGCTGCCGCTCGCGGTTCTGACACCAGGAAAATGCAACCGGGAGCGAATCAGCGGCGCACCAGAAACAGGATTTCAACCCGTCAGGGGTGAGATGTTTATAGAACAATGTAGACAAGAAGTTGTTAGCTCCTATTAGGAGCGAAATGTTAAGACGCGAAGCGAAGACTAATTCATATTGCGCTCCTAAAGGAGCTCTTTCATCAAACGGGCGGTCGACAAACTATAAACATTTCACTCCTAACGGAGTGACACAGGCGAGACTTTTTTGGGCAAAGCCTCTGTCAACTAATCCATCGATGATGACTTCACCAGAAACTCTCTCCCTTGCGGCTTACCGCTGACGACTGCGAAGCGGCAAGCTGCTGACTCAGGTCCGGCGATCTGTCGTCGGGCCGCCTTCACTTCCAGCCTGCGCCTTTCAGCACAGCCAACCTGCGAAATACCTGAAACCCGGTAGATGAAATACCCGCTTCCTGCGATTCACGGCAGGTGCGATCGAGACCATACTCCGCCCACGCTCAAGGCAGGCGATCGACAAAGATTCCACTCGTTGAGCGCTTCAAGAAAGAAAGGACCACATCATGTCAAAGAGAATCTATCTAACTATCGCCATCCTGATCCTGGCGGCCACAATTTTTGCGACCCACGTCGTCAGAGCGAGGCGCGCGCCGCTGGCCCCGGCGACGGATCAGGCCTTCTCGATGATGTTCATGTCCGACCCTCAATTTACCTGGTGGCGCGGCGGCCACGATCTGACTTGCTTCACTCAGGAATGTCAGGACAACATGGGCAAAAGCACGAACTCACAGATGAATGATGCCATGATCAATGTGCAAAATCTCGGCTCATGGCCCTCAGCTCTGACCTTCGGCGCAAACTCGCCGATCATAAAGCCGCAGGGTGTCATCATTAACGGAGATCTCACGGCATTCTGGAAAAAGAACGAGCTGGAGCTCTACCAGCAGCACTATCCAAACGGAGCACTACCCCGCGCGAATTACGCGCTCTATCCGGGGCTGGGCAACCACGATTACTCAAACAATGTCCACGGCAGCAACATGGATACCGATGAGATCAATAAGATTCTTAAGGACGTTAGAGAGGGCAAAGACGTCACGGGAAGCACCTATGACAACGTGTACTTCCCGGACTATAACCGCGCTGGAAAAGAGGCCGTCTGGTATATGGCGGGCTTCGAAGAACACCTCCCGAACCTCGTCAACAAGGATGTGACGGGCTATGTGAAGGTTTACAACGGGGGCGGATTCAATGCGCGATACATGTTAAAGTATAACCTCGCCGACGGACTGCATTCCGAGCAGTCGGACGAATTCTCGGCTGGCGACGACAAGTCCTTCGTCATTCCTGCCCGGGCTGAGGCCATTCGGATCATCATCGAAGAGAATACAGGGGTCCTCGACTCCAGTTTCCATTGGATCTGGAGGACCGTCGGCAAGTTCACGTCCGGAAGACCCAGGGCCTTCTATTACAAGCTCTCCGGCACGACCGGTGATCCGCAGGTGGAAGAAGATACCGCGCCGGCGCAACGCCCCTCAGGCAGCAGTGGCAGCCTCGCCTACTCTTTTGATATCGGCAAATATCATTTTGTTCAGCTTCAATTTCGTCCGAACTATGAGGTTGAACTGCCTGCTGTTGAAACCAGCCTGCACTTTGAGTCGCCAGGTTTTAAGGTAACTAAGTCTTACGGCTGGCTGCACGACGACGTGACCCAGGCGGCAGCCGCTGGAAAATACGTTGTCATTAACATGCACGACTTCAATCCAGGCGATTCAGCTGATTATGATTATTATTTCAACTCGGACTTTGCCGGCGCCATCGCGGGCGGCAATGTGGTCGCTGTCTTCGCCGGCCACATCCATCAGGATTATGGGAATATCGGCACGCTAAACGTTGGCCAGTACGACATCCCCTTCTTTCGAAGCGGCTCGGCCGAGTGCCTGAAATTTCTGCTGGCAGAGTTTCACGAACGCTACTTCAACGTAGCTGTCGTCAATGCCGCGGGCGGCCAGCCTGCATATGTCCCGGCCGGTGATGTATGCGACGCGAGCGTCCTATATAAAGATGACGATGTAAACTATGGAACAAATAGAGGCGACCCGGTCGCGCACACCTACGTCATCAACCAAAAACCCGTCAACTTAAGCGCGGCGATGAACACCTCGCCGGCCCGTGAAGGAAAGAGCCTCTCGTTCAACGTCTCGGCTTCAGATCCGGACGGCGATGCGCTGACCTATGCGTGGGACTTCGGCGACGGGGCTGCGGGTAGCGGAGAGAACCCGATCCACGCTTATGCAGACAACGGAAACTACCATGTAAGCGTGACGGCGGATGACGGCTACACCGGGACCGCGACCTACACTTTCGATGTCAGCGTCAGCAATGTCGAGCCGAAGGTCAGGATTACGGGCGATACAAATCATTACGCTGAAGGCACTCAGATTAACCTGGGAAGCGACGTCACCGATCCCGGAAGCGCTGATATGGCCAGCGGCTTCAATTACGCCTGGACGGTGACCAAGAATAAGAACAGCACGCCCTTCGCTTCCGGGACAGGTTCAGCTTTGAGCTTCACCCCGGACGACGACGGCCCTTACGAAGTCAGTCTCACCGCGACCGATAAAGACGGCGGCAGCGACAACGAGAAACTGACGCTTGAGGTCAGGAATGCCAACCCGACCGCCAGCATTACAGGTGCGCCGTCCACGAGTACCGAAGGGGCGCCGATCACCCTCGGCAGCACCGTGACAGATCCCGGCAGCCTTGATACAGCACATGGCTTTACACGCTCCTGGTCTGTGACTAAGAACGGGAATGCCTTTGCCGGCGGCACGGGCGCGAGCCTGAATTTCACTCCGGATGATGACGGCACTTACATCGTCAATTTCAGTTCCAATGATAAGGACGGCGGAATCGGTAAAGATAATAAGACCATCATCGTGACGAATGTCGCGCCGGCGGTCAGCATTACCGGCGCGCCCGCGAGTGTCTCCGAGGGCGCGCAAATAGCCCTCAGCAGTACCGTGACAGACGCCGGCAGCATCGATACCGCGCGTGGGTTTACTTACACCTGGTCCGTTTCAAAAAACAGTGCGCCATTCGCCTCTGGCACAGGCGCCACGCTGAGTTTCACCGCCGACGATAACGGCACTTATGTCGTCACCTTTAGCGCCACCGATAAGGATGCAGGCACGGGCCGCGACGTTAAGACCATCAACGTGGCGAACGTTGCGCCGGTGGCCTCGCTCAATGGCGTTGCGCCGATCAATGAAGGAGACAGCGCTATCTTATCTTTCGGGACTGCTGCCGATCCGTCGTCGGCCGACATTGCCGCGGGGTTCCATTATTCATTTGCCAATTGGCCGGCTGGTCTGGCAACAAGTTACGCCGGCGCCGGGTGGGCCAACTCGGCCAGTCTCAATTTTCCGGACAACGGTACGTACACAATCTACGGCCGCATCTTCGATAAGGACGGAGGCGCGACTGACTCGCAAACCTCAGTCGTAGTCAGAAACATCGCTCCGAGCGTTGGCGACATCAACCTCGCTCCCGCAAACGCTACGGTCGCAGTCAACACTCCGATTACGGCCAGCGCCTCCTTCAGCGACCCGGGCAAGGCCGACACGCACATAGCCGTTTGGGATTGGAATGTCGATAACGAGACTCCGGAGACTTCGAACGGAACAGTGACCGAATCCGGCGGCTCCGGCTCAGTCACCAATACCCACACTTACACAACTGCCGGGGTCTACCCGGTGAAGATCACCATTACCGATAAAGACGGTGCTGCCTCCTCGTCCGCGCTTGAGTATGTGATCGTCTATGACCCGCACGAAGGTTTCGTGATGGGCCGGGGATGGCTCGATTCAGCTGCGGGCGCGCTGGTCTCGCAGCCCACGCTGAGCGGGCGCGTGCACTTCGGTTTCATATCGAGATACCGTAAACGATCGGATGCGCCGAAGGGTGAAACGCACTTCCACTTCCGCGTCGGCAACTTCAGGTTCGAAAGCCGGCACTATGAATGGCTGGTGGTCGACGGAGGTCTCGCCCCAGTACAAAGGCACCGGCAAGGTCAATGGAACCGGCGGCTACACCTTCCTGCTCACTGCCGCGGATGGTGGAAGTCCTGGTGGAGACCGTGTCGATCGAATGCGGCTCAAGGTCTGGAATAGTCAGACCGGATTAGTCGTGTACGACAACATGATCGGCTATCCGGTGACGCCGGCATTGAGTAATGTGCAGGCCATCGCCAGTGGCTGCATCATCGTGACTAACGGCAGCTCATTGAGCAGGCTCGGCAGGAATTAACGACCGCTTGCGGCTTCGCCGACTGATGTGCGGAAAGGCTCTTGCCCTTCCGCACATTTTTTTGCGCTTTCGATCACCTTTCGAAATACCTGAAACCCGGTAGACAAAATACCTGCTTCCCACGATTCACGGCCGATCTGATCGCGCTCATACTGCGCCCACGTTCACGAGCAGAGAAGGTCACAAAGGTGGCGACGATGAGAAGGCTAATCAAATCAAGAATTTTGATGCTCATAGTTTTGCAGCGGCGGGTGTGGTCTGCCGCTGCCGGCTGGAATCGCGTTTAAAGTGAACCTCAATTCGGGATAAGACGGGAGGATGTCATGTGATGGAGAAGGTCAAAGCCGCAAAGGAGCAGAACAAACTGGCGGGCATACGGCAATGAGGGTGCTGATTGTCGACGATAGCGAGGCAATGCGACGCACCATCAGGACGTTCATTCAGGATCTGGTCGACGAAATCGCGGAATGCTCGAGCGGCGCCGTAGCGCTTGAGCATTACGCGACTTTCAAGCCCGACTGGGTCCTGATGGACATTAAGATGAAAGACATGGACGGCTTCACGGCCACGCGCGAAATCAAACAAGCCTTTGCCGATGCTCGCATAGTAATCATCACGAGCTACGACGAACCGAGTTTGCGTGAAGAAGCAGCGGCAGCGGGGGCCCTCGCTTACGTCATCAAAGACAAGCTCAGAGATCTTAATGACTTACTGCGGAGAGAAGTGAAATCCTGAAGCTTGCTAATTGGAGCGTTTTGAAGCAACGAAAAAGGTGTGTGTGTGGCGAAGCTTATTGAAAGGATTGGTAGGCGCTTGGGGATTTGAACCCAGACCCCTACCGTGTCAAACACTTGCTAATTTTTGGCGCTTGGCCCGCACAATTCGTTTACTTAGCTATTCGTGAACGATGATCGACGCCGGCCGAAGTAACACTGAGGCGTTACCATGCAGCCTCGTGCTTCTTCAAAGCTTGTTCTTAGTCGACGTATGATTTCTCCTTTGCTTCAAGTGATGCTTTCAAATCGAAAGCAAGTTCAAGTGCCTGACGTGGATGCGTCACCCGAGCCCGACTGCTCGTGCGATCAGAAACAACCCTGCTCCGACGAGCACGACCCCGATGGCTCGCGCGACGAGCTCCCCGGCCGGTGCCAGACGTTCGAGGGTGATGGCTGTCGCCACAGCGGCCATCACGCGAAGGTCCATGACCCCGATGACCAGAAGGATCGCCGTCAGCCCGAAACAGCACTGGCTGCAGTGCAGGCCGAGGCGCAGGCCCTGTCGCCAGGCCGTGCCGGCGTCCGCCGGCAGCGTCCGACCGCGCTCGGGTAACTCCCGGCAGCAGGCAAGGTGACGCGCCTTCCACGCAGAGAACTGGAGAGAGCCAGCGATCACGACAACCACACCGACCGCGATCGGTACGGCGCGCGCGAGCGCCGGCTGTTGCATTTCGATCGCCGCCAGCGAGACGCCCAGCGGAAAGGCGGCCATTCCGAACACGGTCCAGACGACGAAGTAACCCACGCCCACGAGCGCGGTCAGCTGACCGAGGTGAGTCTCGCCTGTTCTGCCGGCGGCCTGGCGGTAGCGCCACAGCATTGGGACCAGGGACGGCAGCATCATCGCCAACATCATCACGACCCACATGCCGAGGAACCCTGCCGCAGTGCCGGGCCACGTCTGTCCCGGCATCCGCATCCACGCCATCGACATCGTCCAGCCGCCGGGCATCCGCATCTCGCCCAACGCCGACATGGACCCACACCAGACGATCGTCGCCGCCGCACTGGCAACAAAGAGCAGCGCCGAGACGCCGAAGAAGACTCGTTCGGAAGTTTGCTCGGGGCCTATCTGTCGTGAGATCTCCGGTTCCCCGTTTGTCGTCGATGTTTGCATTGGGTGCATGGTCGCCCTTCTTTTAGCTCGCTGTCGCATCTGCGTCGCGCTTTCGGAAGGCGGCTTCTCCAGCGTCGGACACCTCGACCCACTTAGAGTCAGGTGCGGCCTCGGCGTCGTAGTTGTCGTGCCAGTTCCACCACTTGTAGGGCGGCGTCTGCGGGTAGCCCTCCGGCGAGTCTTCCCACTCCTCCTGGCGTCCCAGCGCCGTGATGTCGAGATAGTTCCAGGTGCTCCCCATCTGCTCGTCGCCGCGGTTGTTAATGAAGTACGTGCGGAACACCTTGTCTTCGTCGTGGATGAACGCGTTCGTGCCATGCCATTCGTTTACACCGAAGTCGGTGTCGAAGCTGTCGTTGATGGTGTACCAGGGTATCTCCCAACCCATTCGCGCCTTCAAGCGCTCGATGTCCGCCTGCTGCGCACGCGAGACGAACGCGAGGGTGGTGTCACGAGCATTCAAGTGGGCGAGGTGGGCGACCTGGTCGGCCACGAATGAGCAGCCGCGACAGGCGTGCTCGGGCCAGCCGAACACCCCGGGTTCGAAGAAGGCGCGATAGACGATCAACTGCCTGCGGCCCTCGAACAAGTCGAGCAAGCTGACCTTACCCCTGGCCCCGTCGAACTCGTACTTCTTCTCCACCGCCATCCACGGCATCCGTCGACGCTCGGCGGCCAGCGCATCACGGGAGCGGGTCGCAGCCTTCTCCTTCACGAGGAGCTGCTGCCGCGCAGCCTCCCACTCCTCCTGCGACACGATCGGGGGTGTCTTCATCGCGACCTTTCCGTTCGGGTCCTCCTTGGCTCTCTCTTTGCCTGTTGCCATTTCATTTCTCCTTCATGTTTTCTGAAAAGTTCGTGTTTGTCGCGGGTACCTAAAGTCCCTCAATGCGTGCTCACATCACCTGATGCTTTTTGAGCACGCGGGTCGAGCAACGTTTCGATCCGCGAAGCCTTCATTTTCTGGCTCCTACTCATTAGACGAAGAGCACATTGTGAGATCGACATCCTGGTCTGATACTCATCAATACGTTGATTCCAAATATCGCTCGCAGATCCATTGGCTTTTCTCCTCATGGACCATTCAGTCAGCTGATTCACTTGCTTCACATTCGGGTTTTGTAAAAAGAGAGGATGAGCGATGAAGAGATTACTGGTGATGATTCCAGCGCTTGCAATGAGCACCTTGGCGTTAGGTCAACCAAGGCTTTACTACCTGGGCGCGAAAAACGGTAAAGTAAGTTATGAAAAGATCTGACATTAATCCGCTGCCTCCGAATTTCGCCAAGTATATCAACCTTGTCGCTGACGTGGAGTTAGCTCAGGCCTTTGACGAAAGCGTTCGGCAGTTAAAGGAAATAGACAAGCATCTGTTGGAAGGCCTCGACGGCAAACGATACGCGCCGGACAAATGGACAGTTAAAGACATTCTGCAACACCTCGCGGATTCAGACAGAATCATGTCTTATCAGGCCCTGATGCTGGCCCGCAAAGACGTCAAGGTGCTGCCGGGTTTTGATGAAAAACTACACGTTCAAAACGCGAACGCCGACAGCCGCACCGTTCAGGCATTGATTGAGGAGATAATAATTGCACGGGCGGCAACGAGATCTTTGTTTGATGGCTTTGATGACGAAACGATCCTTCGTAAAGCGGTTAATTGGCAACATGAGATTTCCGTTTTGGCGATGGGATTTACCATCATCGGCCATCAGATCCATCACCTCAACATAATCGCAGAGAGGTACTATCCGCTACTCGAGAGTACTTAGGAATCGTGTCTACAAACAAGTTGGCGCCAACCCATCGCCAACTCATCATCGAAAGCAAGTAAGCCCGGTGGTGGCCCATGTTTCACTACCTTCCGAAATGCTGCTTTGTTCATCTCGCGCGCCGCTTGTGATAGCCGCTGCCGATTCTCCAATACATGCACCAGCGGCCATTGCAGGCACCGCTCTTCCCGAATAAGTCTTCAAAAGCTGGCCAAAGATCGGGGGTAAGCGGGCGAACAGTGAGCTTCATAGGGTTCCATCATTAGACTGCATGTGGATAGAACATAGCAAAGACTTCTCTTCATGAGGGTAAAGCATTTCAGTGATTTTCAACTTATCGAATTTCGCCGAAGAAGGAAAGATTCCCGTCTTTGGAGCAGGAACTGTCTCACTGCCGGGTCCTCGGCCAGGCCAATCGCCCGGTTGAAAGCATCCGCGGCCTCAAATGTCTTCCCCAGCCGTTGCAAAAGGTGAGCGCGAACTGCCCAGTACGGCTGATAACTGGAGACAGCGTCCAGGTCGATCCTATCGAGTACCGCCAGGCCTGCTTCAGGACCATTCGCTTCGGCGACCGCCGCGGCGTATCCAGTCCGCGTGCCGAGCGTCGGCGATACGCGGATCAGCTGTTGGTAGAACAGCATGATTGCCTCCCACTCAGTCCGGCCACTGCGCGCCCGCTCAGCGTGGACCGACTGAATCGCGGCCTCGAGTTGAAACCGGCCAGTGCGACCGCGACTCGATGCTTCGGCGAGATGGCGTTCCGCTTCTTCGATTAACGGTAATGACCACTGCTGTGAATCCTGCTCTGTGAGCGGAATATACCGGCCGTCCGGCCCGCGCCGCGCGGCTCTGCGGGCTTCGCAGTGGAGCATCAGAGCCAGGAGACCGCGGACCTCTGCTTCCGACGGCATTAGCTGCAGCAAGACCCGCGCTAACCAGATCGATTCTTCGGCCAGATCGCGTCCACGCTGGTCAACACCTGTCATATCATCCCAACCGATCCCGAAGGCGGCGTAAATCGCTTCGAGCACGGCGTCGACCCGCTGCGGCAATTCAACCGCTTCCGGGACTTCGAACTGAATACCGCCGCGGCGGATCTTCGTCTTGGCCCGCACCAGGCGCTGCGCCATCGTCGTCGGCGAAACCAGGAAGGCATGGGCGATGCGCGCTGCATCCAGTCCCAGAACGGTTTGGAGCATAAGCGGCGTGTGCATCGCTGGATCGATTGCCGGGTGGGCACACACGAAGAGAAGTTTCAACCTTTCATCCGGAAACAAGGTCCCCTCCGTGGGTTCCTGCCTGAGGAGCAGGAGTGTGGGCTCACTCGCTACGGCGACTCGCTGATGACGAACCAGATCGATAAACGAGTGGCGCGCACTCGTCAGCAGCCAGCCCTCCGGATTTTGCGGCACGCCGTCTCGGGGCCAGGTCTTGAGGGCTGCTACCAGCGCATTGCTAAGCGCGTCTTCTGCGCTGGCCACGTCGCGCGTGTGCGAGGAAAGGTATGCCACCAGACGCCCGTATGACTCGCGGGCTACCCGCTCGACTGTCCGATGAGTGCTCTCCTGGACGTTTCCGCTCATCCCGTGACGCGGCACTTGAATTCGATATGGAGCGGACGGACCTCGACCGCACCGTCCGAGGCCGCCGGGCAGCGCGCTGCCCAATCGAGCGCTGCGTCAAGCGAGGGCAGTTCCAGGATTATGAATCCGCCCAGTTGCTCCTTTGTGTCGAAGGGACCATCCTGTACGCGTCGCTTTCCTTCCTTAAGTCGCACCGTAGTCCCAGTCTCCGGTACTTCCAATGGATTGCCACCGACGTAGACACCTGCCTCGACGAGGGCCTTATGGTACGCCCGCCAAGCGCCGAGATACGGATCGGTTTCGCCGCCGTTCCGTGCCTTAAAAGCATCCGGCGATTCATAGATTAACAGGGCGAATTGCATCTCTTTTTCTCCTTTAGCGCATTATGTACCTGAACATATGACGGATGAGAAGCGGCCGGTTCGACAGATTTCAAGAAAGTTGGAGGATCTCAAGCAGCCACAGGTGAACTGAGGTGCGTCACCGGGCTTGAAATCCAAAACCAATCAAGGTCCGCGGCAATTGAAATGCCCGAACAGAAAATCAAGCGGTGATTAGGGAATTTGTGCTAATTGGAGCTTTGGAAAACGACTTTGTACGAGCGAAGTTATTGAAAATAATGGTAGGCGCGTGGGGATTTGAACCCCAGACCCCTACCGTGTCAACGATCGCTGAGGCGTCGCTCGAACCCGCAACTTTCAGCTTGGGAATCTAAATTTCGATCCTTTGATGACGCGCACGCCACGTTCTTGTGCTTGAATCGCAAACAGAGAGCTAAAGGTCACGAGCAAGGCGCCGCTTAGGAAACTCAAGCGTCGTAACATCGATATAGTATTCATGATTAGCCGACTACGACCTCCTGTCTGGCATCATCGAAGGTAACCCGCTTGCCTGTTTGCAAAGCCGCAATCGTCATGCAGATGGCCGTTGAGTGGTTATAGCCGGCGTGAACATCCGCGTGCGGTGTCTGGCGGCTGCGGATGCATTCCATCCAATTGCGCATGTGCGCCGACGTCAAATTATCCGCGCCCGTGTTTGCGCTGGTAGCTACAGGCGTCTGCGCGGTCGCATCGGCCAGAGACATTTCTGTTAGCAGGTTCGGCTGCATTTTCATCTCGGCGGCTTCTTTCGCCCGCAATCCACCTTCAGGAGTAATCTTGTTGGTGTCCAGATTGAGCATGCCGGCGTTCGAGTAATACAACTCCTTTACTCCCCCGGCCGAGTTACTGAAACGGGACGAATAAACGACCTGAAAGCCTTTGGACATGTCGTTGAGCGGGCCGTAGTCAAATACCGCCGTCATGGTGTCAAAGTTCTGGCGCCCGTCGTGCCACTGATAAATGCCGCCGTTGGCGACGACGCTGCGCGGGTGCGGCAATCCGGAAAACCAATGCACGGTGTCGATCTGGTGTGACATCCACTGGCAGGGAATACCGGACGAGTAGGGCCAGAAGAGGCGAAACTCGAGATACTTGCGCGGATCCCAGTCAGGCTTGCGGCCCTTCTCACGTCGATTAAGGAGAAATCGATCCCAATCGGTATCTTCCCTACGAATCTCCTTGACCAGTTCCGGCCGCCGCCAACGTGCGGGCTGATTTACATTCCAGGTCATCTCGACCATCACGATATCGCCGAACTTCCCCGAGTTGATGAATTCATTAGCCCGAATATAGTTGCGGCCGCTGCGGCGTTGACTGCCGATTTGCACAATCTTCCTGGTTTCTTCGACGGCTTTGCGAATCGCCTTCGCATCATCCATGGTATTGGCCATTGGTTTCTCGACGTAGGCGTCACGGCCGGCGCGCACCGCCTCCACGCCGTGCAACGCGTGCTGAAAATCTGCGGTGGCGATAATCACGGCGTCGACGTCTTTGCGATCGTAAAGCTCTTCGTTGTTGCGCGCCCTGGCGATTTCGTGACCGGCGAGCGTTCCGATGGCCGCAACGCCTTCATCGCGACGACGGCTCCAGGTGTCCGAGACCGCCACTAAATCAAAGTTGAGTTCCCTGGCGTGCATCATGAACGACGGGATCAAAGCCTGGCGGCAACGATCGGAATAGCCAACGATTCCCACGCGCACGCGATCGTTGGCGCCCAGAATGTTCGTATAGCTCGACGCTCGCGAAGCGATCATAACGCCAGCGGCGCCGATGGTCGCCCTTTTCATAAAATCTCGGCGTGAATTTTTGTCGTCAGACATGATCATTCTCCTCATTACAGCTAAAGTGCGCCCGCCCGGCGCAACAACTCCTTCATTCCTGCCATGCTCTGCCGTGATGACTCTTCGGGCGTGCCGGCGCCACGCCAGTGAGTTTCAAGACTCGCAACTCCGCGATAGCCATCTTTTTTAAGCGCCCGGTACTGTCCAAAGTAATCGATAATCCCGCCGCCCATCTTCATCCATTGGTATTTCTGGTTCGCCGCGGGCACGACATCTTTGCAGTGCATGTAGCCGATTCGTTTTTTCGGGAGATGCGAATATCCATCCGGATAAGCAATCTCGCCAACACTGGCCGCGTTACCGGGATCCCAGTTCAGCTTCAAGTAAGCTGAGCGAACTGCGCCGAGGGTTCGCGCGGCTTCAGCCCCGGTGGCCGTATTGCAGCTGGGCTCATTCTCGAGCAGCAAGGTAACGCCGCGTTTCGCGGCTCTCTTTGACGCTTCGATCAATTTCTCATCTATTGCAGCACGGTAAGGCCCCTGATCGTCGAGCCGCCAAAAATCGAAGATGCGAATCCGATCGACGTTGAAGACGCGCGTGAGTTCAAAGCCGCGCTCGAGCAGCTCATCCTGTTGCGCGAAGGTGAAGTCTGCGCCAAATTGATCGCGTTTCGGACTGAACTTCGAGGTCGGTGCGCCGGGCCAATCCACCTTGAAGACAGGCGACGCAATCGACGAAACTCGCAGCTTGTATCTTTCCAGAATCTTTCGCGCTTCGTCGACCTCTTTCGCGTCGAGCCGCATGATGTTCTTTCCCCACATTGCGCGGATCTCGATCAACTGAAGGCCGAACTCCTGCGCGGCGACTTCACACGCACGACCAAAGTCCTGCGTGATCTCGTCGTTGATGACTGATAGTTTGAAGGTCGGCATTTGCAATCAAAGATCAGAGGTCGGAGTTCAGAAGTCGGAGTGCAACTTCGCCATCTGACTCCCGGCCTTTGCTCTCCGGCGTTCAGATTTTGATGTTCAATTTCTCTTCAACATACTTCTTGTTGATCAAAGCGCACTCTTTCGGCGTTCTGGACTTATCAGGCACGCTGTCCAATTCAATCACGGCCCAGCCGCGAAACTTCACATCCTTCAGCGCGGCGAAAACGGCCGGCAAATCAACCCGGCCGCGGCCGAGTTCGACCCACTGATAGGCGCGCCCGCGCTCATCACTCGTCGCCAGACTCTCTACGTCCTTGAGGTGCAGAAAGAGGAGCCGATCATGATATTGCCGAATAGCACGAGCAGGATCGCCGCCTCCCTGTCGATAGTGTGCGATATCCAGCTCAAGTTTAACGTAGCGCGGATCGGCCGCCTCCATGATGCGATCCACTTCATCGGGCGATTCACCGAGGCTACCCATGTGATTGTGATAACCGACCGGCACATCCAAATCGACGGCTCGCTTTCCGATTTCAGACAGCACTTGTCCTAGCTTTTTGAAGTCAGCGGCCTCGGGTTTTCGCCCCTTGGGCCGCGCCGAATCAGTCACCTGCAGGTAATGCCCGCCTGCGTCGTGAACGAATCTCGCGTTGCGAGTGTGCTTCGCAATTTCGTCGTTCTCCGATCCGGGAGCAATGCTGACTCCGCCGCTCGATAGCGCCACCATTTCCAGGTGATTTTGGTCGAGCAGATCGCGCAGAGCTTTCGGCCGTTCACCGTAGTCTTTCAAAATATTGCTGCGCAATTGAATGCCGGGAAATCCCAGCTCAGAGATTTCCTTGATTGCCTGAGCGTCGTTCCCGTCCCAGGTGATTGCCGCGTATCCGAAGTGAATCCTTCCCGGCGCCGGCGCGATCGGGCTATTGAAATAAGAGACATCGACCGGAGGATAAAGAGGTGCTTCAGGCGCTCCGGCGAAAGTCTTTACCGGAACAGCCGATGCTGCGGCGACTGCTCCCAGGCTGACGATGAAATGACGACGAGATAGTAACGCCATGGGCAAGACTCCTCTTATTCTGGATCGGTTGAGACTAATGCAGAGGCGAGCAAGTGTCGTGTACCCGGTGTTCCTTCAGCGGCGCTTGAGTGAATTGACAACTCTCAGGCGCGTCAAGTTTGCACTAGAAGATCAGCTTCAATCCAATCTGAATGTTCCGCGGGAGATTGTTTTGACCCGTCGTCTTGCCGAAGTTCGAGCTGGTCGGATCGGTGCTCGGATCCGCGAACTGGGGATGGTTGAAAGCATTCAGGAATTCAGCGCGCGTCTGAAGCTTTACGCTCTCGGTAATCGAGAAGTTCTTGATTAGAGAGAGGTCCCATAGGTTCAATGGCTGGCCGCGAAATCCTGCAAAGCGCGACGGAAAGGTGCGGATATTATTTGCCAACCTGATGCGCTGGTCGGCGCGCTGCTTCACCGGATCGTCAACGCCACTGGTTTGCACCGCGGCGTCGTGGAAATAGAAACAGCCCGTATCGAAAGTCGCATCGACTGTGCTTCCCTTGATTTTGGTGTGCGGCATACCTTGCGGACAATTGAAGTAGATGTTCCTACCCTCCATGTTGATCGGGCGTCCGCTTTGCCACTGATAGATGCCGCCCGCCTGCCAACCGCCCAGGATGGTATTAACGACGCCATTCCAGTCGTTTCCCCACTTGCGGCCTTTACCGAAAGGCAACTCCCAGATACCACTGACTACGATGCGGTGCGGGATATCGTCTGCCCCAATCCGGCGCTCATATTGAGTATCGGTGTCGTTAAGGAAGTTCACCTCATCAATCACCTTCGACCAGGTGTAACTACTCAGGAGTGTGAACCCACGGGTGAAGCGCCGCTCCAGACGAAACTGGGCGGCATGATAGATAGCCTTACCGTCATAACGTTCTGAAGCAATGCTGGTGAACTCTGGGAAGGGTCGCAAGAGTTGTCCGCGCGACGTCGTTGAGCCGTTCAGAGTCTGGCCCGGAATCAGGCCCTGAAACGGGTTGGTGACGATCGCGGCCAGTCTGTCGATCACGACCTGGTCCCTTACCGCGCTGGTCGAAAGGTACTGGCGCGGGATCGCACCAAGGATATTAGTGCTAGTCGAGATGTCGTAGCCCCGATTGCCGATGTAAGCAATCTCGGCCACCCACCTGCCCGCAAACTCCCGCTGCACGCTGAATTCCCAACGCTGGTCCAAAGCGTTTACCCGCTCATCTGGCGGAATGAAAGTGATTCCGCGACCGAGGAAGGTCGCAAGCCCCAGACTCGCGCCCGGCGGATCTGCCACACCGGTCGGAAATGGGTTAAAGAGATTACCGCAGGTAGCGCAGGCAGGAGCGAAGGTCAACCCGTTGTTGAGCGTCGGCACGATGTTGGTTGACTGGGAAAAGCCGGGCTGTTGCACGCCGTCGATGATAAAGGGGGCCATGTAGATCCCGAATCCGCCACGCACTACTGACTGGCCTTCACCGCCAAATACCTTTCGGAGGAAGCTGCTTTTGAAATGAGGCGAGTAAGCAAAGCCAATCCGCGGTTGGAAGTTGTTCTTATCCGTATTCCAGAAGCTGCGATGCTGAGCATCGGCGAAAATGAGGCCGCCCTTTACACTGAAACTACTCGCCGGGATTTCCGGGATTGGATTGGCGGCGTAAGCAGCTTTCGCTGCCGCCTCAATCGGATTGCTTGAGGTTGTGTCAAAGCCACGAATATTGCGATTGTAGCGTTCGGTTGTCGCACCCTCGATTTCATATCGCAAACCGAGATTGAGGGTGAGCCTTGAATTTACCTTCCAATCGTCCTGAAAGAAGACTCCGTTATACAACGTCTGATTCGACCTCGCAGTGTTCCGGTCGATGAAGCCCCCGGTAGGCAGCCCGAGCAGGAAAGCAGCGAAATCCTGACCGATGGTGGCGGCGGTCGAATTGTCGAGCGGGCCGCGGGTGAAGGTGGTGCCGAAATCATAACGGCCCGCAGCATGGGCCGAGGGGTTCATGTTTTCTCGATAGGCGCGAAAATCGTAGCCTATCTTAAACGAGTGTCGGCCAAAGATTCTGGTAAGGGTCGGCTGGACTGCATAGATGTTGTGAGTCCTGATATCGCCCCGGCTGTCACCGAGTGGAGTGAAAGGGCTATTGGCGCCAGCACCGTTGATCGCGAACTGCGGCAGGTACATTGAGTCTCCAAAGAACGCTGCTGATTGAGGCGAGAACCCAAGGCTCCTGGGATCAAACGCGCCTTCGTGCTGACGGACATTGGTCTCGTAGAAGCGCGAGAAGCCGAGACGGAAATCAAGGACGGTGGTGCTGGAAAACGTGTAGGTGTGATCATAGCTAAAACCGTCGTTTCGACGGGTAAGGAAGTTGCCGGTGGGGTTGATACCACTGACGAGGCCAGCCCAGCTGTTGCGCGCCTCTACACGGTTATTGTGCGTGTAACGGACGAAGAACCTTTGTTTCTGACTAATGACCTCGTCAAAGCGATAGCTCTCCGAGTGAAAGGTATCAGTGCGCGGGTTTCCGCTGATGTAATTGTTCCTTCCCTGAGAATCCCCCGGCTGGTTGGGTAACGGGTAGAATTGCAGATAAGTTTTCGCAATCGGACTAATAAGGTTGTCGGGAATAATATTGCCGACGAACGGGTCGCGCTGGATGCGACTACCTACCTGCTTTGCCGTGAACGGGTTGTAAATCTGGAAACTTGAATTGATCTTGAGCAATGCGGACAAGTCGCCCTTTCGCTCCGCTAAGGTCGGCACCGTATCCTGTCTCGGCTCCGGAAACAGGTCCCTTAACCCTTCATAGGCAAAGAAGAAGAACGACTTGTTCTTGCCGTTGAACCAGGGCTGATGACCTCCCTCACCGAAACGCGGAAGCATGATGGGTCCGCCGACTGTCCCGCCAAAGCGATTGTAACGCAGCGCCGGACGCGGGGTGCCGGCGCGATTCAGAAAGAAATCGTTAGCTGAGAGCACGTCGTTGCGAATAAATTCATAAAGCGTGCCGTGCAGAGCATTGGTGCCGGTTTTCAGCGCCACGTTGACCGTAGCGCCGGCGCCATGCGCTTGCTGCGCATCGAAGCTCGCGGTCTCAACCTTGAATTCCTGGACGGCGTCAGCCGGCGGGATGAAGGCGACGCGATTGCCACTACTGCCGTTGTCGTCCGTATTCGGGACTCCATCGAGAGTGAACTCGTGGCCTCCGGCTCGGGGCACGCCGTCGGCGATAAAATCCGAACTACCGTTGTTGTCGAACGGCCGCGAGAATTTCAGATCGCCGACATAACCGATACCGGGCGCCAGCCGCACGAGCGTAAATGGATTCCCGTCCGAAAGCGGCAGCTCTGAGATGCGCCGCCGATCGATCACTTGCCCAGCCGTAGCGGAAGCAGTATCGAGCGCCGGCGCCTCCGTGGTCACCGTCACGGATTCTGTAACGTTGCCGACTTCGAGGGGCAAGTCGAGTGTTAACTTGTCACCGACGCGTACTTCGACGGTGCGCAGGTGTTTCTTGAAACCCTGCTTTTCAACTACTATTGTGTACCGGCCCGGCGCCAGATAAAGCGCAGTGGAGATCCCGTCATCGTTAGTGGTCACGGACTCGGAAACATTGGTCGCTGTATTAGTGACAGTTACTTGCGCTCCCGCGATAACAGCGCCGCCTGGATCAGTGACTCGCCCAGTGATGGAACCGCGAAATTCCTGTGCGGCGGCTGATGCAACGACTAGCCCCAAACCCATAACCGCAAGCAGGGAACAAGACAGAAATGTTCTCGCTTGCTCGCTCCTGAATTTCATGATCAGCCTCCTGTTGCTGAGTGTGATCCGGGCACGCCTTAGTTGAGACCGAATGGTGTTCCAAATTCTTGCCGAATAATCCAAATTCTTGGAGGAATGGCGACCTTTTATCATGCGAGGCTTAGCACGTCAAGGCTATTTAGCTCTGCTTGAGCGGGGACTCATGATGAACTCCAGCAGCCTTGTTGTGAATGCCGGTCGATTCACCCATTCGATCGCTTCTTCTTTTGAATTTACTTTCTCGCAGATACCGGCTGATAAGACAAACGAGCCCTTTGAACGCCTGCTAATTGCCAAACAGTTCCACGGCGACCTCGAGGCCACAAGCAAGCTGGAAATGTTGGGATCGTGAGGACCCGTCGAAGGTTCGGGCGGTTATGTCGCGCTGGTACTCGTCACTGGCAAGCTAAATGGCCAGTCGGGAAGTTTTGAGTTTCGGCACAAAGGAACGATGAGCAACGGTGCCTTAAGACTGTTCGGGGCGTCGGCTACATTTATGCCTCGGCTGAGGGTTAACGTCGTTGAGTAATGTTCTCCGTGTCCCCGCGTATGGGCCTTCGCTTCCTCGCGGCCCACTACTCTGATGCTTTATTCATTCCGAAAACGCGATCGAAGAAGTCTGCCACTGCGGCGTCGACTTTCACGCTATTAGCCCAGCGCATGAAGTGATGGGTGTCATCGGGAACAACCATCTCCTCATAAGTTACGCCGGCCTTCTCGAGTCGCCTCGCCAGATCGACCGTTTGGCTGAAGCGAACGTTGCGATCATCATCGCCGTGAATCAACAAGACGGGTGACTTCCACTTGTCGATTGAAGACACTGGCGAAGATTGCCAGGCCACGTCGAGTGCTCGTTGAGCGTCGGGTACTTTCTCGTAACGATTCTCAAGCAGAGATTGCGCGCGCTCAGCCGTCCAATTATGTACACCATGAATGTCAACGCCGGCACCAAATAACTGGGAATCGCGCGCCAACGCGAGGGCCGTCAGGAATCCACCGTAAGAACCTCCGTAGATCCCGATGCGCTTGGAATCAACCTGAGGCAGTCTTTGCAAATATTCAGCGCCGGCTTTTACGTCCTGATATTCAGCCGCGCCCTGGGCACCAGCGTTAGGCGGCCGGTGAAAATCGTGCCCATAACCAATTCCCAACCGATAATTAACGGACAAGACTATATATCCCCGGTTGGCCAGGTACTGGTTTTCTGCGTAAGCATTTGTGTAGTAGTCAGAATAGTGCCAGCCGAGCAGCATCTGCCGCGGTGGCCCACCATGCACGAAAACTATCGCCGGACGTTTCCCTGTTCCATTAGGGCTCTCGAATAGCTGGCCGTGAATCTCAGTTCCATCCGGCGCTTTGTAAACAACCTTTTTCGGCGTTACCAGTTGGGGCATCGGAAAATCTGCAGGAATTCGATCCTGGGCCAGCAATTGCTGCTTACCTCCGTCAGCCGGCATAACAGTTGGCAGCGGCGGTCGCTGGGCCGTAGCGCTTATATAAGCGATGTACTTGCCGTCGCCCGTAACGAATGGTGTCCATTCGAGGCCGTTGCCGGGTGTGACGACAACAGGTTCGGCCTTGTCCACGGGGACCTTTACTACGTGACGGCGATCGATGTCATCCGCGTCACTACCGGCATTTCCTGCAAACACCAGGTACTTTCGATCGGCGCTGATCGAAATGTACTCGGCCATAAAGTCTCCGGGCGTAAGCAGCAATGGCTCGCCGCCTTTTTCGCTGATCGAATAAAGATGCGGCCAACCATCCAGGTAAGAAAGAAAGACGATCCGGCCGGCTGCAGCCCAATGTAGATTGATGCCGCCTTCCGTTGACGATGGCGAGCCGCGTAAAGTAAACGGCGCCTTCCAGAGCATGCGCGCTTCACCAGTCGCTGCGTCGGCTGTCCACAATGACCACGCCTGTGCTCGCTGTTCAAGGACTGGCTCAGGAGCGCCGCCGGTGCCGGGCCGGCGCACAAATACAATGCGCTTGCCGTCAGGCGACCACCGAGGATTTGCGTCGCGGGCGGTCGTGGGCGCGATGAAAGTGATAGGCGTCGATTCGTTCGTGTAGATGCCTATGAAGGAATGATCGCCGCGTCCCGAGACGAATGCCAAATGATTACCGTCCGGAGACCACTGGGGTGCGCCGCTCTCGCCGCGGGCATAAAAGAACCGCTTGGCCGGCGCCGAACCATCAATCGGGGCAGACCAGATCGCGCGTTCTCTCACGAATACGACGCGGTCGTTCCTGGGTGAAATCACTGGTTCATCGCCATCGCTCAACAGCTTCGCCTGGCCACCCTCGAAGGGAACGCTCCAAATCTGCACCTTCATCTGGACCGGAGTTAGCATCGGATCGACACCGACTGAACTGTCAAAGTTCGATCCGTGATCTCCGCCTCGCACGTAAACTACAAACTTGCCGTCATCTGAAATTGAGACACTCGTCAGCTCCTGCCCATCGTCGAGTTCGTAGTTTGTGAGCCGCCGTGGCTTGAAATCAGGACCCTCTGCCACCCAGATATTTCGTAAGCCCCGTTCATTAAAGGCCCAGGCGATCTTTTCGCCTGCCGCAGCAGCAGTCAGCTCGTTCGGAAACGGATATGACTTGATTTGTCCGACCGCGAATGAGCCGGGTTGCGAAGTGCGTATTGTGCGTTGTGAATTCCAGTGGGACGTGTGCTGTGCCGTCGACACGCGAGCCATGGTCACAAAAGCGGAAATTGCGATGATCGCAATCGAGAATTGGAGCAAACGCTGGCGAGTGAAATGTGGGCGCATGATTCTATCTCCGAGTTTGGGCTGGGAACGACCTGAATGCTGCGCATCCAATCACAGCTTGAGGGGTGATGGCAAGGGCAAGCGGGCAAAGGGCAAACGGGCCGAGAGTTGTGTCAAGGACTTTGACATCGGCTTCGCCGAGGTTTCCCGTTACTCTCCCATTCCTTGCCATTCCACCCACCCACGCCAAATCTACTGTCATGATGCGACCAGGTGAGATCCTTCTTCAGCGTCGTGGGCCCGACGAGCGCCTGGAGGACATTCAGTGAAAGGACCGAAACATGTAAGTAACAATAATGGAGCGTTCTGGAGAACGGAAAACGCGTTTGAGCAGGCTAAGTTATTGAGAGGATTGGTAGGCGCGTGGGGATTTGAACCCCCAGACCCCTACCGTGTCAACGCAGCCGCCTACTCAAATAAACTTCAATAATATTGGGCATTTTCTAACGATCGCGAGTCCTCCCGCACAATCGCCCGCACAAATCGAGAGAAAAAGCGTTGCGGAAACCTTCTAACGCCGCCCTCGCAGACATTCCCGCCGCTCGCGTCAGAGTGAGCCGGTAAAAGATCGTAACAAAAGCAGGTTTCTTATTAGCACACGCACATTTAGGCTTGCCGCAACATGAACTTTTCGATATTTTTGTCGCCCAACTTCACGAAGAGAGTCAGAACCGTTGGACAGCGGATTTGAAGGACTCTGGAGTGCTGGCTGAAACAGGAGGCGCCTCATAATGTCGGCCGAGAAAGTCTACTTGAGAGGAGATGTGCTGGCGGAGCCCTTGTTCAATCAATGGTATGCCTGGTCGTCGTTGATTCCGCCAGCCACCTCGGCCATGTTCATTGCCAACTCACACTTAAAGATTATGCAGTCGTTTGTCTCGGCGCCAGAGGTGCATGCTGCGGCGCTGAGGAATCCAGCCATGAGGGGCGGACCATTTATCGCCTACGATACGAGCAGAGTTAAGGACGTCAAAGCTTTGATGGAGAAAACGATCAAAGATCAGGCGCATATTCTGGAGTTTGCCGCGGCCCTCCAACGGCTAAGCGAAATGGTGGTGAATGAAGGGGACGGGTCTTCACTTGAGCCCTTATACGAGAGGGTGCCGGATATCTTGAAAGGTTATGTCGAGCTTGTTTACGATTTGAACAATCATCCTTCCATTCGCTTTATCGAAGGGCTGCTGTATGAAAGTCCGTATTATTCCCCCTCTTCGCAGAGCATCTCGCTATCGCGTGGAGGCATTGACGAGCGCCCTTTCGTACTCAGCACGCCACAACTGATGGATAAGGAGCACGTGCTGCTTTCGGTGCCGTTCAACTCCAGGGAAGTCGACGCCTTTTTCAAAATGAAATCCGAGCCCCAATCATTGGGCTACGCGCGGGAACTGCTTGGGGGGCAGGAGTGCGACGAGGCGCTATTCTCATCATTCTTCACGCCCGAAGCACCACGTCAATCCGAGAAGTATACGGGTGACGGGGTCAGAGTCCGGTACTTCGGCCACGCCGCTGTGTTAATAGAAACGAGAGAAGTCAGCATCATGCTCGACCCGCTGATCAGCTACGAGAACAACAGCGGAATCGGTCGTTATAGCTATGCCGACTTACCTGAAACGATCGACTACGTCTTACTCACCCACAATCATCAGGATCACTGTGTATTCGAGACACTGTTGCAGCTTCGTCATAAGATTAAGAACATCATTGTCCCGAAAAATAACGGCGGCGGATTGGCCGATCCATCTTTGAAGCTGATCCTGCGGCAGGTTGGTTTTCCGCGAGTCGGCGAAATCGATGAGATGGAGTCAATCGAGATTGAGGGCGGTATGTTGATGGGACTGCCTTTCCTTGGCGAACATGCCGACCTGAACATTCGAACGAAGATCGCCCATCTGATTAGTCTGAAGGGCAAGTCAATCCTGTGTGCCGCCGATTCAAACAATATCGAGCCGCGCTTGTACGAGCACATTTACCGGGTGATCGGCGAGGTGGACGTTCTTTTTCTGGGAATGGAATGTGACGGCGGACCGCTCTCATGGCTCTACGGCCCACTCCTGACCAAACCACTGGCGAGGAAGCACGATCAGTCGCGGAGGTTGAACGGATCGGATTGCCGGAAGGGGATGCGCATCATTGACTGTTTACGTCCCCGGCGCGCTTACGTCTATGCGATGGGGCAAGAACCCTGGCTAACTTATCTGACCTCAATCTGCTACACGGAAGAGTCGCAACCCATCATCGAATCCAATAAGTTGGTTGCGGAATGCCGCAGCCGTGGAATAGAGTCGGAGCGATTATTTGGCTATAAAGAAATAATGATCTGATTTCCCGATGAGCGCTAATAAGCGGATTATCGGCAGCCCCATAAGATCATGAAAGATCTCACGGAACGCATTGCTGCTCTCTCGCCTGAACAGCGAACCCTCTTTACCGCGCAACTCAAGAAGCGCGGTTTAAGCACGCCGCAACCTCAGGTAATTCCGCGACGCAAGAACCAAAACTACTGCCGGCTCTCTTTTGATCAGGAACGCATCTGGATTGTTGACCAGATTGAACCGGGTAACCCCGCTTACAACATCTTTTCCGTGTCTCGTCTCTCCGGCCAGCTTGATCCTTCGTTGATGGAGCGGGCCTTCAACGAGGTTGTCCGCCGCCACGAGGCCTTGCGGACGACGTTTACGGCGATTGACGGCGAACCCAGGCAGGTCATCTACCCATCCCTCTTCATTCCTCTGGAGCTGGTAGATTTGCGCGCCGTACCGCCGGACGAGCGCGAGCCCGAAGTGAACAGGCTGCTCACCGAGGGAACGTCACGGCCCTTCGACCTGGCGCGCGGACCACTGGCGCGCTTTGGTTTGATCCAGGTCGAGGACGACGAATACGTCCTGCATTACACAGTGCATCACACCGTAATAGACCGCTGGTCAGCGGATATCATCGAAGTCGAGATGACGGCCATCTACCTGGCCTTTGCCGAAGGCAAGCCGTCGCCTTTGCCTGAACTCCCGATTCAATATGCGGACTTTGCGGAATGGCAGCGCGAATGGCTGCAAGGTGACGTGCTGAAAGAGCAGGTTGACTACTGGCGCAAACGATTTGATGGAAGTCCGCAGGTTCTCGAGCTGCCCACAGATCGACCGCGGCCACCTCTTCAGACTTTCCACGGCGCGCGCCGCACGATCATTCTGCCCAGGCACATACTAGACAGTCTCAAAGCGCTGACCCGGCACGAACATGCCACGATGTTCATGACCTGCCTGGCGGCGTTTAAGACGCTCCTCTATCGGTACACTAATCAGGAGGACATCCTGGTCGGCGTGGCCATCGCCAACCGCAACCGCCCGGAAACGCTTGGTCTGATCGGCTATTTCCTGAACATGCTGGTAATGCGCACGAACTTCTCCGGCAATCCTACTTTTCGCGAGTTATTGCAGCGCGAAAAAACGGGCGCCACCAACGACTTTGCCCACGGCGAGTTTCCTTTCGGCAGGCTGATCCAGGAACTGAAACCCAAGGTTGACCCAAGTCGCAATCCGCTGTTTCAGGTCGCTTACATCTATCTGGACTTCGTGATGCAAGAAACCGCTCAGATGGCGGGCTTCACGGGTTCACCCATCCTCTGGGACAACGGCCATGCACGCTTCGACATGACCCTGGCCCTAACGGATATGACTGACACGCTCGAAGTCACCATCGAATTCAACACTGATCTTTTTGACGCCACCACCATCGAGCGTACCCTCGGCCATTTTAAGTGCATGGTCGAAGCCATCATCGCCGATCCCGACACACGAGTAGCGCACCTGCCGCTGCTCGCTTCCACCGAGCGGCAGCGAATGCTGTTGGAGTGGAACGACGTGCGCACCGCGTACCCGCGGGAAAAACCTATTCAGCAACTCTTTGAGGAACAGGTGGCGAAGACGCCCGACGCCGTCGCTCTCGTTTTTGGCGATCAGCAGCTGACTTACCTCGAGTTGAATTGCCGCGCGAATCGTCTCGCGCATCACCTGCAGGCGATGGGGGTGACCGCGGAAGTGCCGGTCGGCCTGATGCTGGAACGATCGGTCGGGATGGTTGTCGCAATCCTGGCCATTCTTAAAGCCGGCGGCGCATACGTTCCACTCGACCAGTCGTATCCCCTCGAACGCCTCGACTTTATGCTCAAGGATGCCCGGCTCTCGGTGCTCATCACGGCCGACGCCCTGCTGGATAAGCTGCCCGCGTTCTTCGGGCAAGTTCTCTGCATTGACACGGACTTGGAACTTTTGCGCGGCGTCAGCGAAGCGAATCCACAAAGCCACGTGACGGGCGAGAATCTGGCTTATGTCATCTATACGTCGGGCTCGACAGGCCAACCCAAAGGCATCTCGATCCCTCATCGCGCGGTAACCCGCCTGGTCCGCGACACCAACTATATTCAGGTCCAAGCTTCTGACCGCATCGCCCAAGCCTCGAATGCTTCTTTCGACGCAGCTACGTTTGAATTATGGGGAGCGCTGCTTAACGGCGCACAGGTTGTCGGTATTAGCCGGGATTTGGCGCTCTCGCCGGATGATTTCGCCGCAGAGATTCGCCAGCGTGGGATCAGCGTTGTTTTTCTGACGACCGCGCTTTTCAACCAGGTAGCCATCGCCGCGCCCAAAGCCTTTTCAGCCGTGCGCCAGGTTTTGTTTGGGGGCGAAGCGGTCGAGCCAAAATGGGTAAGGAAGGTGCTGGCGGAAGGATCGCCCGGAGTTCTACAACACGTCTACGGCCCGACTGAGAGTACAACCTTTGCGACCTGGTATGAGATCGGCGGGGTCGCGGAAGATGCTTCGACAGTTCCGATTGGCCACGCCTTGTCGAACACGCAGACCTATGTGCTGGATCGGAATCTCGAGCCGGTGCCTATCGGAGTGCCCGGCGAGCTCTTTCTCGGCGGCGATGGGCTGGCGCGCGGTTACTTGTGGCATCCGGAGTTGACTGCAGAACGGTTCATGCCGGATCCGTTCAATCCCGAAGGCGGGGCGCGAATGTATCGCACCGGAGACCTGGTCCGTTACCTGCCCGAGGGCCAAATAGAATTTCTGGGACGGGTTGATAACCAGGTGAAGGTGCGCGGCTTTCGCATCGAGCTGGAAGAGATTGAGGCGGTCCTCAGGACCCACCCTTCAGTAAAAGAGACGGTCGTGCTCGCGCGCGAGGACGACGGCGAAGAGCGCCGGTTGGTGGCCTATCTGGTTTGCCACGCGGAGCCGGCCCCGACCGCGAGTTCCTGGCGAAGTTTTATCGCACAAAAATTGCCGGAGTACATGATTCCGTCCGCCTTCGTCTTGCTGGAGAAACTGCCGCTGACCTCAAATGGAAAGGTTGATCGCCGGGCGCTGCCAGCGCCTGACCAAACACGTCCCGAACTGGCGCAAAGTTTCATGGCGCCAACCTCACCCACCGAAGTCATCCTGGCTGGAATCTGGCAGAGGGTGCTGGGAGTCGATCGAGTCGGCGCGCATGACAGCTTCTTCGAACTCGGTGGAGACTCGCTAATGGCGATTCAAGTCGTATCAAAAGCACGCGAAGCGGCTATAGCAATCTCCATTCAGCAGTTGTTTCAATATCCGACGGTGGCCGGGTTAGCCACGCAGATTCGCCAGGAGGGAAACACCATTGCGCCAGGCGAACACGTTCCGGCTTTTGGCCTCATCAGCGAAGACGATCGCGCGCTTTTGCCCGCCGACATAGTGGATGCGTACCCGCTGACACGGCTGCAAGCGGGCATGGTCTTTCACTCCGAGTATGATCCCGACACAGCCGTCTATCACGAAATCTTCAGTTTTCATATTCGCGCGCCGCTCGATGTTGAATTGTTCCGCGCAACTATCGAGGAGTTAATGCGCCGTCACGCGGTGCTGCGCACGTCATTTGACCTCTCAAACCTGAGTCAACCGTTGCAACTGGTGCACACGCAAGTGGAGTTGCCATTCCAACTCGAAGACCTGACCGTGGTGACCGAGGATGAAGAGCGCGCCAGAGTCGACGCCTACATCGAGTCGGAGAAGCGCAGAGGTTTTTCCTGGAGCTCGGTGCCCTTGCTGCGCGTACTGATTCAGCGACGCCGCGGGGACACATTCCAGTTCAACCTGAGCTTTCATCATGCCCTCCTCGACGGTTGGAGCCTTAGCAGCCTGCTTAATGAACTGTTTCAGCATTACGCTTCGCTGCTCACGCATGCCGAAGGTTCGTTAGGCCCGCCGCCGGCGATTCAGTTTCGTGAGTTTGTCGCCCTCGAGCAAGATGCGATGCAGTCCGAAATACAGCAAAGCTTCTGGCAGGAGAAGCTCAGCCACAGGCCGCCCTGCCTGCTGCCGCGTTGGTCAACGACGCGGCGAAAGAAGGACGGGCGACCGGAAATTCTGGAATATCTGGTGCCGATTTCTTCCGAACTGTCGGCAGGCTTGAAACGTTTTGCGAGCGCCGCGAAACTGCCGCTCAAGAGTGTGATGCTCGCTGCCCACTTGAGTGTGCTGGCGCTGGCCACTGGAGAGGATGAGGTCGTCACTGGGTTGGTGCTAAATGGTCGGCCCGAGGAATCAGACGGCGATCGGATCGCCGGTTTGTTTCTGAATACTTTGCCGCTGGTGTTTTCCTTGCGCGAAGGCACGTGGGTGGACCTGGCGCGCTCAGCCTTCGAGGCCGAACGCGAGATATTGCCCTTCCGGCGCTACCCGCTTTCGGAGATGCTGCGAATTGCCAACGCGCCGCCACCCTTTGAAGTCGGATTCAACTACACACACTTTCATATCGCGCAGGGAATGCTGCAACTTCCCGGAATGGAGATTCTCGATTTCCAGGGCCTCTCTGAGACGAATTTTCCATTGCTGGTGGATTTCGATCTCGACCTGTTGACTTCTGAGATAGGACTCGCGCTCAAGTATGAAGCGGGCGAGTTCAGCCGCGAACAAATTGCAGCTATCAGTGGCTATTATGAAAGAACGTTCGCGGCCATGGCTGCCAACCCGTACGAGCAATATCAAACGCGCGTGCTGCTCTCTGAAGCAGAACTCAGGACGCAGCTTGACTGGAACGACACGACCCGAGCTTTCCCGCGCGAGCAGTGCATTCATCAATTGTTTGAAGACCAGTCTGCCCACAGGCCGGATGCATTGGCGTTGGAGTTTGGGGATCAAGAGTTGACCTACGGGGAATTGAATGCCCGCGCCAACCGGCTGGCCCACTACCTGCGAAGGAAAGGCGTCGGGACAGAAAGCGTGGTCGGCATCATGTTGGAGCGTTCGCTGGAAATGATAGTGGGCCTGCTGGGCGTGCTCAAAGCCGGCGGCGCATATTTGCCAGCCGATTCTGAGTACCCGCGCGAGCGTCTCGCCTTCATGCTCGCAGACGCCGGAGCCCGGGTGGTACTGACGCAGAGCTCTCTGCTGTCACGTCTTCCTCGAACAGAAGAACTTGTCATCTGCCTCGATGAAGAATGGGCCGAGATCAGCGCCGAGACCGCGGAGAACCCGGTTAATGAACTCTGTGCTGATAATCTCGCCTACATCACTTACACGTCCGGCTCAACGGGGCAGCCTAAGGGTGTCCAGATCATGCATCGCGGAGTTGTTCGTCTGGTCAAGGGAAATGATTACGCTCGCCTCGACGCCGGCGAAAGTCTCCTGCAGTTCGCGCCCCTGGCATTCGATGCCTCGACGTTTGAAATCTGGGGGAGCCTCTTGAACGGCGCGCGGTTGATAGTGATGTCGCCTGGCCCGCCTACGCTCGCCGAACTGGGCCATGCCCTCAAGAGTCGTGGCGTGACTACGCTGTGGCTAACCGCCGGTCTGTTCAATCTGATGGTCGGCGAGCAGCTCGCAGATTTGCGGGGGCTGCGGCAGATGCTCGCGGGCGGCGACGTTCTCTCCGTCTCAATTGTCGAGCGGTTCCTGCTCGAGGTCCCGGATTGCGTTCTGATCAACGGCTACGGCCCGACCGAGAGCACCACTTTCACGTGTTGCCATCCGATGAACGCGCCGATGGAGTTCAATCGCAGTGTGCCTATCGGTCGGCCAATCGCCAACACTCAAGTGTACTTGCTCGATCTTCATTTACGGCCGGTCGCGCTCGGCGCAACTGGTGAACTCTTCATCGGCGGCGACGGATTGGCGCGCGGTTATCTTAATCGTGCCGAACATACAGCCGAACGCTTTGTGCCGCACCCGTTCAGCCAGCGGCCCGGCGAGCGCCTTTATAGAACTGGGGACTTGGCGCGATTCCTGCCTAATGGCGATATCGAATTCCTCGGGCGCGTTGACAATCAGGTAAAGGTCCGTGGCTTCCGGATCGAGCCGGGTGAGATTGAGGCGGTGCTCGCGGATCACGAGGCAGTGCGCGATGCCGCTGTAACTATCCATACCGATGAATCCGGCGAAAAGCAGTTGGCAGCCTACGTGATTGCGGCAGATGGCGAGAACGAGCCGAACACGAGCCAGCTGCGGCAGTTCCTCAAGGACCGGTTACCGGAATACATGATTCCCTCTTTCTTCATAACGCTCAAACAATTTCCTCTGACGACTAGCGGCAAGGTGGATTACCGCGCCTTCCCAGTGCCCAGCACGGATCGGCCGGACATCCAGGCCTCCTTCGTCGCTCCGGGCACGGCCACAGAGGAAATCCTGGCGCGTCTCTGGTCGAGAGTGCTGGGCTTTGAGCGCATTGGTGTCAACGATAACTTCTTTGAGCTGGGTGGCAATTCCTTGTCGGCTACGCAATTGGTTTCGCAAGTGCGGCAAACTTTGGAAGTGGAACTGCCGCTGCGAGATCT
>Ga0070694_100000184_pt1 | contig 32783 bp, 41 predicted proteins | sample KBSK1251metaG_FD_65470 | JGI IMG/M metagenome (GOLD analysis project Ga0070694, IMG submission 65470) | Corn, switchgrass and miscanthus rhizosphere microbial communities from Kellogg Biological Station, Michigan, USA - KBS K1-25-1 metaG | ecosystem: Host-associated > Plants > Roots >...
GCCGACATATATCGTGAATTCAGGTTTTGCGAACAACGAAGCCGAAGCGCTGCAGGCACTCCGTGATTTTGCGATAAGCCTGTCATCGTCAAGGGTGAAAGAAGCGTCAGAGAGGCTGGATCTTCACATTATCCAGTCGATTAACGCGCTGGACGAACTCGACAAGATAATCAATACCGTGGGCGCAAGGCTGAGGGAATGGTACGGCCTGCATTTTCCCGAGCTTGACAACCTCCTGCAGAGCCTGGTAGCCTACGCCGAAATCGTCAGCAGGGCGGGACTCCGACAAAACATCACAACTGAAATACTGCAGGCTGCAGGGATGCAGGACAAAAAAGTCGAAGTGATGCTTGACGCGGCGGGACGCAGCAAAGGAGGCGATATGACACCGGAAAACCTTGCGATAGTAAAAAGCCTGGCAACCCAGGTAATTTCCCAGTCGGACCTTCGCCGGGTCCTGGCAGACCATATCGAGGCATCGATGGAAGCCGTCGCGCCTAACGTAAAGGAGATGCTTACCGCAACGGTCGGCGCAAGGATTGTCGCAAAGGCCGGCAGCCTTGCAAGGCTCGCCACACTCCCAGCCAGCACAATTCAGGTACTGGGAGCTGAAAAGGCGCTGTTTCGCGCGCTCAAGACCGGTGCCAGGCCGCCAAAACACGGCCTGCTATTCCAGCATCCCCTCATACACTCAGCGCCAAAGTGGCAGAGGGGCAAGATCGCGCGGGCGGTTGCATCCAAGGTTGCAATAGCTGCAAGGATCGACTACTACAGGCACGCAGGCAGGGACTCGACCATCAGCGACAAGCTGAACACGAGAATAACAGAAATCCGGGAAAAGTACAAGGAGCCAGTTCCTGAGAAAGACCGCGACAGAAAGTACAGGGAACATGTGCAGCGCCAGGCGCCACCAGGAAGGGCCGGGCGTGACAAAAGAAAGAAGGATAGAAGGCCGAAGCGGTTTGGAAAGCGACGCTATTAGGTGGATCTCGGTTGCTGGCGAAAAAAACGTCGCCACGCTCAACCTTGCGAAAGGAAGTAACGTATACGGAGAAAAGTTGATCAAGCAGGGTGGCGACGAATACCGGCTGTGGGATCCATTCAGAAGCAAGCTCGCGGCTTCGCTAAAGAAGGGCTTGAAGAACATGCCAATAAAAAATGGGTCCAAGGTCCTTTACCTTGGGGCGTCCACCGGCACGACGGTTAGCCATGTTTCTGACATTATCGGACCCTCCGGCATTGTGTTTGCAGTGGAGCCGGCGACCAGGGTGGCAAGGGAGCTAATTCAAAACGTGGCGTCTAACCGGAAAAACGTAGTCCCAATAATTGAAGACGCACGCAGGCCGCAATCATATTTCTCGGTCTTTGGCAAGGTAGATGTGGTCTACTGCGACATCGCCCAGCCAGATCAAACTGACATTGCGATATCAAATTGCTCCGTGTATCTGAAAAAGGGGGGAGTAATGCTCCTCGTAATCAAGACGCGGAGTATCGACGTAACCATGGATCCAAAGGCAGTAGTCAACCAGGAAGCCGCAAGGCTTGAGAGGAATGGATTCTCGATTGGCCAGATAATTAACTTGGAGCCATTTGACAAGGATCACAGCATGATCTACTGCACTTACGGTCCGTAGAGGGTACACTGAGCTGTCTGCTCAAGCATCTGCCGAAGAGGCTTCCATGACTTTCGCGCAAAGTCGGGAGCCTCGCCGTTGTTTGCAACCCACTTTCTGATAAAATCCATGGTCGTCGCGTCGGAAGGATATCCACTCCCAATTTCAGGGCCGTATTTGTTGCGGATTTCTTGGATTTCCTGGTCCCTGGTAATCTTGGCGATTATCGAAGCTGCAGAAACGACGACGTTAAGAGAATCGGCATGATGGAGCGAGTGGATCTTTCTGGGGCGACATGAAAGCCTCTGATCAATGCTTTCCCTAAATCTTGCAGGGTTGACGTCGCAGCAGTCCACATAGATTTCGTCTGCGCCGATGCTATCAATGACTCTGGCCATGACTCTGGCTTCAAGCTTGTTGAGGCCATGTAACATTACGTTTCCGTCGACTTCTTCTGGCGCAACCTTGCGGACGCATATCGAATCCACTATCCTGATTATCTGGCCAAATAGCCTTGCTCTTGCCCTTGGAGTAAGCGTCTTTGAGTCCCTTACTCCCATCTTTCTGAGCTCAACCAGCTTGGACTCCCTTACTCCAACACCCGCCACAACCAGCGGACCAATAATCGACCCGCGGCCTGCCTCATCGACCCCTCCGACAAGTATGCCTTGCTTCAAGCGCAAATTTCCAATGACCGTTATGCTGGTTTGCTACCTGTTTATTATCAATTGCGCTTGTAAAAACAAGAACCGTCTTTCTCTATAAATATAGCAATGATTCAGTCCAAATCCATGCAGGTGGGAGGATTTGTCAGTACAACTGAAGGCAGAACCATCCTACTTGTTCCGCCGGAATCGCTAATCGCAAAAGTTCCGCCAAAGACCCCTGCATTCTTTAACCCGGCGGCAAGGCTAAGCCGGGATCTGTCCGTCACCGCCTACCGGGCTTTTCTGCCGTCCCTGACTAACAAGACATTCGCCGATGGTTTCTCCGGGATAGGGGCAAGGGCTCTCCGAGTGGCGACCGAAATCCCCGAGATGTCCGAGGTGTATGCAAACGACATCAACGCTACAGCAGTTGCCGCTGCAAAAGAGGCGGCAAGACTAAACGCTGTTGAAAACAAGTGCCACTTTTCTATCAACGAGGTCTGCAAATTTCTGCTGGAAGGGACGAATGAAGGTGATCGTTTTGGAATAGTAGACCTTGATCCCTTTGGCACTCCTGCAAGACACGTTGACTGCGTCCTTCGCGCGGTTCTAGACGGCGGGCTCGTGTCGATAACTGCGACGGACACTGCGGTGCTTTGCGGGATTTATCCCGAAGTGTGCCTGCGCCGTTACTATGGCCGACCACTTAACAATAGCTATGGCAACGAGACAGCGATAAGGTTAATGCTGTCTCTAATCGCGCTTACGGCCTCAAGGCTGGAGCTTGCAATCCAGCCCGTGTTTGTGCATGCGACAATGCATTACATGCGCGTGTATACCAGAGTTTCAGTAAGCAGCAGCCAGGCAAATGACGTCTATTCAAACATCGGATACGTTCTTCATTGCTTTCAATGCGGTCACAGGATCAAGGTGGCAGACTATGAACAGAAAAAATGCGAACTCTGCGGGAGCGCTATGCGAATAGGCGGGCAGTTGTGGACTGGGAATCTCCACGACAAAGAATTTGTCGGCAGGATGGTAGAGCAGGATCCTGAAAGGCGGTCAAAAAAGGTACTAGAGGCAGCGCAAGACGAATTAAGCGAAATACCGTACTACTTCAAAGCTGACGAGATCTCGTCGAAAAACCGGACAAACCCTCATTCAGTTCTAGGTATACTTGAAAAGCTGCGATCGTCAGGGTTCACCGCCTCGCGCACAGCGCTGAACCCCGGCGGGTTCAAAACTGATGCAAGGCTTGACCAGATCCTCTCCACGCTAAAATGATCATCTGGCTATTGGAATGTCCTGAACCGATTGCTCAACGAAATCCTGCCACTCTATCTTTAGGCTGTCTATTTCTTGCTGAGGGCCGGTGTCTCCACGCTCTACAACCAATTCGATTTCACGGAGGTACTCAGCGAAAACGTCCAGGGCTTCGCCATACAAGTTGTAGCTCTGCTTCCACTCTGGTGCAGGCTCCCTTTGAATCTTGCGCAGCAGCTCTTGAGTCTCCAAGCCTGCAGAATCTAGACGGCCAAGCATGTCATCGGTTCCCAAGGTCCCATTTCTCCAGCTGGAATATTCCGAATCTACGCTGGCAGCGAGGTCGAGGTGACGGGAGTAGACTTCAGATGCAATGTCGGCATCTGTAATTGGAGTATCAAAATTCCCCGGGCTGCTCTGTGGAACAAACCACACAAGAAAACTCGCGCCCACGATCCCCGCCACTATAGCCGCCGTAATGGCAATGCCTTTCTTGCTTGCCAAGCATCCATTTGTTTTTTAAAGCTCAATAAATAGATAGCCACTTATATCCCAGCCAATTTCCAAAGCCAATAAATGAGCTCAACCGGACAGGCGCAACCAAATACCGGAAAACTAATTTATCGAAACGATATCGCGCCAGACCTTGCGATACTCAGGATTCAACCTGCGGACGGCAGCTCAATTCCGGATTTCAAAGCGGGCCAGTTCGTCACATTGGGTCTGCAATTTCCTAGCGAGGACAAGATAACGTACAGGGCGTATTCGATTTCATCTCCACCAGAAGAGAAGCGCTATTTTGAGCTTTACATAAAGCTGGCTCGGGAGCCTGTAATGGGCAAGTTCACAAGTGCGTTCTTTGACCTTAAAGTCGGCGATACGCTATATTGGCGCAAGCCCGCAGGCGCATTTACTCTTGAGGACAAGAGAGCCGATGGATCTCCGGATAATCGGCGGCTTGTGCTAGTCGCATCGGGAACGGGTCTTGCGCCGTTTGTCAGCTATTCACTCCACCTGCAAAGCATCGGCTCAAAAAGAAAGATCGTTCTTTTGCATGGGGCAAGGAACGCCCAGGAACTGGGTTATAGAAGCATCTTTGAAGGTATGGCTAGAAGTGACAATTTTGTTTACATACCAACAGTCAGCCGTCCCAATGACGAGCTATCAAAGGGCTGGCGGGGCAACTTGGGACGGGTAGAGTCGCTTCTGGTGCGATCTGACGGGGAATCGACTCTCGAAAAGACCATTGGGCAGCGAGTAACGCCGGAGAACTCTTTCTTCTGCATCTGCGGATATCAGGGGACGATTGACTCTGTCATTGCTATTCTTTCGCCTCTCGGGTTTGTGACCAACCGGAACAAGAGGAAGGATGGGTCCTTTGACATCAAGATTGAAACATACGGATAGGCGCAAACCTCATTACTCTCTGGAAAGAAGGAGGAGATGACATTTTTGGAGCTATACGCCGCGAGATCAACGCGCTATCAAGACGCAGTGATGATTGATATCTGCGACCTTGAGCTTATCGGGAAAAGCTTGGAACAGAACGGGCTTGTAATCAATCTAACCAAGGAATATTATCAGCAAGAAATTATCGGCCCGACCCGGGCGGAAGAGATGCTGCAAAAATGCGCCATAGCCAACCTTGTCGGTGATAGGATAGTCGGGCATGCAATCTCTATGAAGATGGCTAAAGAGGCCAGCATCAAGAGGATTTCTGGGGTTCCATTCCTGATGATATACAAATTCCAACACGGCTAGTGGCGATTGCGCACAAAGATAATAATGGATATGGACGATATCGTTTCTGGTTGGGAGAAGAAGAACCGGAGCTGCCAGACGAAGGAGGCAAGGCAATAGCTAGGGCGGACAGGCGGCTGTCCAAGAATGAGCGTGAAAGCCGGTTCCTTGTCAAAAGATCAGAGGACTATCAGGTCTTTGACAATGTCTTTGACGTGCCCACGCTGATGACAATAAACGACCTGAGAAGCGACCGGGTAATAGGGGAAGTGAAAGGCTCGCTTGCAGCTGGGAAAGAGTCCAAAGTTTACCTTGCGGAAGCACCCGACGGCTCGCTAATAACTCTAAAAATCTATCTGACCGTCAGTGCCGAGTTCAAAAAACGCATGCAGTATATCGCGGGTGACCCGAGGTTTTCGGACATAAAGAAAGGCAGCAGGAATATCATGACAATCTGGGCAAGGAAGGAATTCAAGAACATGCAAGCTGCCTATTCTGCAGGTGTGAGGGTACCAATCGCCATAGCAGTGAAAAAGAATGTCCTCGTAATGGAATATGTGACAGACCAAGAAGGCGAGTTGGCTAGGCCGTTGGCTTATCATGAAATAACACAAGACGATTACAAGCAGGTGATCGAGCAAGTGTCGCTTCTATACCGCAAGGCCAACCTTGTCCACGCCGACCTCTCAGAATATAATATCTTTAGAAGTGACGAGGGCATAATGTTGTTTGACTTTGGATCTGCGGTGGACATCAGGCACCCAAATTCAAAACAATTTTTAGTCCGCGATATATTTAATGTAAACAGGTTCTTTGAAAAGCGTGGCGTCGAAACCGGCGACATCGCAGACATTGTAGAACAAATAACAAAAGGTGTGAAAAAATGAGTTTCCAGCACTCCATCAAGATTCCAAAAGAAAGGATCGGTGCGCTTATCGGCAAGCGCGGCAAGGTAAAGCAGCACATAGAGAAGAGGTGCGGCGTCGCAATAGAAATCGACAGCGAAACGGGAGACGCCCTTGTTTCTATGTCAAAGCCGGCAGAGCAGATGGAAGCGTTTCGGGCAATTGAAGTAATAACTGCAATTTCACGCGGATTCTCTCCGGAGCGGGCATACCACCTGTTTGAAGACGAAGAGATCATGTTTCAGCAGCTTGACCTTCATGACTATGCAGGCAAGTCGCCTAGCACGCTTGCGAGGATCAGAGGCAGAATAATAGGCGAAGGTGGCAAGGCCCGGAGGATGATAGAGGACCTGACAGGCTCGTACGTTTCAGTTTACGGCCACACTGTGGCGTTTATTGGAAACTATATGCAGGTCAAGCTCGCAACAGATGCGATAATGATGCTTGCCAAGGGTAGCATGCACAAAAGCGTCTATTCCATGCTACAGGGAGTAAAGAGGAAGGAAAAGCTGGAAAGGATGAGGTTATGGGAAGACAGCATCGAGAAAGACAGCGCTACATCTTCTGAATCCTGACCGTGAGCACACCGTTTCTGTACTTGTAGTCAGATATGCCCATGTCGTGGCTCAGTTCTAGGGGAACTTCCCTTGTAAAGTTCTGGCCGCCTTTAATACGCAGGAGCCCCTCCGTGAGCTTCACCTTTATCTGGTCTTCTGGCCCGGGCACCTCGGCGACAAAGACCATCTCCTCTTTGTTCTTTATAAGGTCATAAACCCAGTCTTTTTGCTCAGAGTCTCTGGCCATCATGAGCTTGTGGTCTTCTGACCTCGCCATTATCCTTATCTCCCTTATCCAATAGATCATGAGCCCCGAGGCTCCAGCCAGGAACAGGAAACCAATTCCTCCTTGGGAGCGGGAGAAGAGTACAAACATTATGCCGACAAATAGCAGGGCAAGAAGTGGCACTATGAAATCCACAGATTTGTTTGCATATTTCTTCTTGTATCGGGCTATTGTGCCACGCCTCCAGCCGGCATTTTCCATTAAAGATTAGTCCTGCAAGATTATAAATCCTTGTTCTGTTAGCTCAGTGTCTTATGGAATATTTGAAAGGCTTTCCACTAATTTCGGTTGATTCTAGGTTGCTCAAACATCACTGTCCTCCCCAACGTCTGAAGAGGGAATGCTCGATTCCAAACTGATCCAGTACCTTCCCAACAACGTGGTTCACCAAGTCGTCCATTGTCTTGGGTCTGTAATAAAATCCCGGCATAGCAGGGACTATCGAAGCTCCTGCTCCGGCTAGCCTTGACATGTTATCGAGGTGGATTTTTGACAGAGGTGACTCTCTTGGCACGACTACGAGCTTGCGCTGCTCTTTGAGGCAGACGCCAGCTGCTCTTGAAACAAGGCTGTCGTCAAAACCGTTTGCGATGCTTGCCAAGGTCTTCATGCTGCAAGGCACCACGGCCATTCCGTCAGTCTTGAACGAGCCGCTCGAAACAGGCGCTGCAAGGTCATCGTCTTCATAGACCTTGGAAGAAAGCGACCGAACGTAGTCGACAGTGTGGTCTGTCTCAATCTTGACGTTTCGTGCGCCCCACTCGCTCATGATTAGATGGGATTCGACGCCAAGTTTTTTCAGACTTTCAAGCATCCTAATGCCGTAAATTACGCCAGAGGCGCCCGTAATGGCAACGACGAGCCGCAAGTGCAAACACAGATTGCCGCGCTAGTTATTTAATGGTGATGTCCGGAGGCACGTTTATTTGCGAATCCCTGCCCAAACCAAGCGTTGCTTACGGTATTCGGCACTGTTGCGCTTGACACCACGCGTACACCCTTTCGGACAGAGACCAGAATACTTGGCGGTGCCGCGACTTTTGCGTCACTCTCTGCAAGCACATTTACACAGACATCGATCGTTGCAGTTGTTGGATCCGATATGCCGGAGGATCACTTGGCTGCGCTTAGAACAAAGGGAGTCGATACTAAAGGCATTATTACTGTTCAAGACGGCAAAACTTTTCATTATGATTCATCTTTTGACTACGATCTATCAAACAGGACTACCAACAAGACAGAATTGGGAGTCATCGAAGGGTTCGACCCTGTCATTCCAGAAGAGTATGCAAAGTCAGACTATGTCTATCTTGCAAACAACGATCCAAAACAAAATATCAAGATCTTGGAACATTTTGACGGACCAAGACTTGTAGTTTGCGATACAATAGAGTTCTGGATAAATGGTGATAGGCAGGGCGTCGTAGACATGATTGGCAAGACCGACGTGGTGGTCATCAACGACAACGAAGCAAGATTATTATGCAAAGAGGCAAACTTGGCGAGGTGCGCCAGAAAGCTCCAGTCGTGGGGTTCAAAGTTTGCAATCATAAAGAAAGGCGAACACGGCGCGATACTGTTCGCTGCGGATGGCCTAGTATTCCCTGCGTCCGCCTTTTTTCTGGACGAGATAGTTGACCCGACGGGCGCAGGCGACTCGTTCGCAGGAGGATTTCTTGGCCATGTCGCAAGAAAGGGCAGAACTGATTTTGCGACGATGAAAGAGGCGGCGATATATGGAAACGTTATGGGCTCTTTTGCCGTAGAGGACTTTGGAGTCAGGCGGCTGCTTGAGATAACGCAGGAAGATGTCGAACAACGATACTTGAAGTATCGAAAGTTGGTGCAGTTCTAGGACAAATTAAATAGCTCAGAAACCACTCTTCGTAATGGGCAGAACAGAAAAAAAGCTGCTAGGAAAGAACGCTTCGGTCATAGTAGACATTCTAAAAAAGGCATACAGTGACGAGATGAGGATTTTTCACTCCTTTTGGTACGTCGGCATAAATATGGAAGGGATCGGGCTGGTCACATACGCCGCTGCGCTAAGGACCCAGGCAACCGGCGAGCTTGGACACGCCGAGCTGCTTGCTGATAGGATATCAGAATTAGGCGACAGGGCACCTAGCGACCCGACAGAATGGAAACAGTACAGCACCATTGGTCCACTCGATCCAGCACAACATCTGACCCTGAGGTCTGCACTTGAGCGGGCCCTAGAATTTGAAGGCAAGGCAGTGGAGAACTATAACGCGCTTGCAAAGAAAGCACTGGAACTGGGCGACTATGTAACGTACAACCTCGCCACAACTGTTATGGCAGACGAGGTCAAGGACGAGCAGCATACAGAAGACGTGCTAAAATCGCTAGAAGTAAAGTAGCAATGGCAGTCAACCTCTCTAATGTGGAGCAGGCGATAATTTCAGAGCTCAGAATAAGCGAGGACGAAGCGAGGGTCTTCCTTTCAATAGTGAAAAAAGGCAAGATGGATGCAGCAAAGATTTCTGGTTCTCTTGGATGGGCGAGCGAGCAGCGTGCGCTTGAGGCAGCAAAGTCTCTAGTCAACAGGGGGATGGTGATAGACATAACCAAGACAGAGTTTGAATCGCTCCATCCTAGGTTCGCGATCACCAACCGCTACAGGAGGCGCTGCGAGGAAGACGGCATTCCATTCAAGAAAAACCTCCGCGTTGACAACATTGGAATACTGCTCGAAAAGCCGTATGAAGATGCAAGGACTATATAGGCGCGTTCCATTCAGGATGAACGACCCTATGACTACTTCGGATCCGACTGGGGGCGACAAGGTAGCATATTTTGGCGTGATTAACGTCAATGAGAACGCGAGGACCATAGGATCAGTGGACATTTGGCGCAGCCTCCTGACAAAAGAGTTGTTTTGCGAGGAAAAGCGGCTTGGCATTTTGGAGATTGTCGACTATATTGGCATGCCAAGGATCGACAAGGAAAAAAAATGGGCCGTGGCGATCAGCCGGAAAAGGTCCGGACATTTGCGCTGGAAGCTTGTCAAGCTAATTCAGGACGGCAAGTTCAGCTTTACAGATGCAGACGACAAGCAAATAGAGGTACAGGTAAGGGACTTTTCAATAACCGACCCAGAGTGGTGGAGCTTTCTAGTTGAAAAGAACGTCAACCGAAATGTGGAAGTGGCAGTTGAGCCAAAGAAATGATGCGAGACGACCTTCCGCCAGTCAAGGTATTTGTGAAGAACGCCAGAGGAAGCGAAGTCGCAAGCAAGCTCTCCGGCTATTTTGTGGTAAAGGGGCAGGAATTCCGATTCACCGCAATTGCTTTTGGCAGAATTGGCGGCCACAACGCGAGCGTCAAAGTGGCCAAGACGACGCTCGACAAGATTGCAAAAATGGGAGTCGACCCGGAACAGTTACAGCTGACAATTCAGCGCAAGCTCATTGAAGGCGACGTTGTGCTCCCCGAAGGATTAAAGCCACCATCATAAAAGTGAGCCTTCAAGCGCGCGGCCACACGTACATTTTCTTTCCCCAGCAGCTGCGGGCACGAGCTCGGCGACAAGTTTCTTTGTCTTTTCAACATTCTTTGCAAGAGTCTCAATGACCTCTGCAGAGCTAACAGGAGTTGGGGACCATACATCATAGTCAGTTACGGTCGCGATCGAGAGATAGCAGATTTCAGCTTCCCTTGCAAGGTTTACTTCGGGGACAAGAGTCATCCCGATGATATCTGCCTTCATGACATCTTTGAAGAACTTGGACTCTGCTCTGGTGGAAAATCGCGGACCTTCGATGCAAACATAAGTCCCCTTTGAATGGTGGGAAAATCCCAGATCCTTTGTCTTTCTGTTTGCAACGTCGTGCAGCTCCGGGCAAAACGGATCAGCAACCGATACGTGGCAGACCTGCCCGCCGTCATAGAACGTATACTCTCGCGTCTTTGTAAAGTCAATAAACTGGTCAGGCAGCGCAATATCTCCTGGCTTGATGGATTGCTGCAGACTACCGACAGCCGAAGGTGCAATTATCCTCTTGACGCCTAGCTGCTTCAGTGCCCAAATGTTTGCCCTGCTATTGATTTTGTGCGGAGGGATCCTGTGCCCCCTCCCATGGCGCGCTAGGAAAGCAACCGCGACACCTGAATATTCGCCTATCGTAACAAGGTCGGATGGTTCGCCGTATGGAGTATGCACCTTTACCTCTCGTTTATCGTTGAAAAGACCGGGGTCGTATACACCAGTGCCTCCAATTATGCCGATGTCAGCACTCTGGCTCAATCGTAAACCACCAGCGACTCAACTCTGTGGCCCATCTTTTTGAGTCGTGCAGAGCCATTGAGGTCACCCAGCTCGATTACAAACCCAAACCCCGCGACTTTTCCACCCGCCTGTTGTATAAGCTGCGAAGCGGCTACCGCAGTGCCGCCTGTCGCAATGAGGTCGTCTGCAACGAGAACATTTTGGCCCTCTCTTACTGCATCCTGTTGGATCTCCATGACCGCGCTCCCGTATTCAATATCATACGATTTTTTCAGCGTCTTTCCTGGAAGCTTGCCGGCTTTGCGAATCATGAGTACTCCAGTGCCAAACTTTAGTGCAAGGGCCGTCGCCACTACAAATCCTCTTGACTCGATACCTGCGACAGCGTCAACCTGTACTTTGGCAAAACGATTATGGAATTCATCAGCAATAAAGTTTAGCGCGTCGTTGCTCCGGAAGACCGGGTTGACGTCACGGAACAATATGCCATCCTTTGGAAAATTTAGATAATCGCCTATCAGGGTTCGCAAGTCAATTTGCTTGGTCGCCACCACGCCACTAAGACCGCGTCGTGGATATAAAAAAGATTACGAAACTTGTAGCTGCCCTAGCTCGTATCCTATGTGCTTTGGTGCGCACATCGACACGAATATTGCATCCTCTGCCTGCGATACTTTATACATTCGTGCTGCGAAATACTAGCAGTGACCACAGAGGAGCAAATCCTGTTTAGGGAAAAGGTTGCCGGCCTGAACGACTTTAACGAAGCATTCGAGCTGGTCAAGTCAGTCGTTCTGCAGAAATTCAAGATGCATAGAGCAGGCCTTAGCCTTATTCTTCAAATGATGCCAAGTAACCTTGGCGCATATCATATCCTGGGATCAAATGTGATAGTAATGAACAGCTACCTACTGGCAGCAGTGAAAAAGATAGCCAGCTCTGAAAACGAGTACAACTCGTACGTATTCATGGTTCTAGCGCACGAGTACCTGCACAGCCTCGGAATAGTAAACGAAAACGCAGTCAGGCAAATGACCTTTGAATTATGCAGCTGGATGCTTGGCAACGATCATGCTGCCACAATGATGGCAAAGGAGGATCCTTCATCGCTATACCCACAGCTCAGGTCACTTATGCAGACTCAGTTCAGCCAAGACTTTCAGCTTGTAGGGAACTTTGACAAGACCAACCAGACATACATCCAGTAGCCAGAAAACTCTTATTCACTTCGCACATCATCAATCCAATTGGACGCGGCAGCGCTGGAAAGCAGAATAGGCGACATCGACCGTAGACTTTCAAAATTGGAAGAAATTCTGCTGGGAGAAAGGCAATCTCGGACAACAATATCGAACGAGCTTGAGCAAAGGCTTGTCGAGAATGCGGACAAGATGAATACTCAGGAAATGATAATAATTTCGCTCAGGGTGAACGGAAAGCGGACGAAAGAAGAAGTCAAGAAGATGCTACAGGATTGGGGCAAAGTGTACGGCAATTGGTTTGATGGCGGCAATTTTAATGGCCGGCTGGTAAGAAAGAATATCGTCAAAAAGGAGGGCAAGAACGACAAGAATGAAGACTTGTTCTCCTTAACCAAGCGGGGAGAAATGCTCGCAGACGAATTAATCATAAAAGTAACTGTGGGCTAGTGATGTAATGGCCAGACGTGCCAAATATTTTACAAAATATGCAAAAAAGGTGACTGCTTTTTTACATAATGGCCCCTAAGAAAACATAAATAACATTGAAGGGATAAACGTACTATAATGCCGATAAAGAATGGGGCAGAGTATATCGAAAGCCTCAGAGGCAGAAAGCTAAAGATCAGGTTATTTGGAAAGTGGGTCGAAGAGCCGGTAGATCATCCGATGATTCGCCCATCAATAAATGCCGTAGCAGAGACTTATAATCTTACAGTTGAAGATCCAGAGCTCGCCGGCGCCAAATCATCCCTGTCTGGAATCCCGGTAAACAGGTTCTTGCATATTGTTGAAAGCGCCCAGGACCTTGTAAACCAGAATAGGATGCAGCGAAAGCTGGGCCAGTTGACTGGAACCTGCTTTCAGCGATGCGTCGGCATGGACGCGCTTAATTCGCTTTACTCTACTACATATGAAATCGACGCCAAGCATTCTACTGGGTATCACAAGCGCTTGATCGACTTTATCAAGATGATCCAGCGCGAAAACTTGGTGATTGGCGGGGCAATGACAGACGTCAAGGGGGACAGAAGCTTGTCGCCGTCCCAGCAAGAGGACCCGGACCTTTTTGTGCACATAACAAAGCGTGACGCAAAAGGGATCTACATCACGGGGGCAAAGGCGCACCAGACTGGATGCATCAATTCTCACTGGATAATCGTCATGCCTACGATGAGGCTTAAGGGAGAAGACAAGGACTATGCAATAGTCGGCGCCGTTCCTGTCGATGCACCGGGTATCACGTACATTTACGGAAGACAGTCGTGTGACACTAGGAGCATGGAAGAGGGAGATATCGACGCCGGCAACGCAATGTATTCCGGCCAGGAGGCTATGATAATCTTTGAAGACGTTTTCATTCCAAACGAGCTTATCTTTATGGATGGCGAATACGAATTTGCTTCAATGTTGGTGGAGCGCTTCACTTGCTACCACCGACGCAGCTATGTATGCAAGACGGGCCTGGGCGACGCCCTTATCGGTGCCGCAGCTACGATCGCCGATTACAACGGGGTCGATAATGCTTCTCACATAAAGGACAAGTTGGTAGAAATGACTCATCTTAACGAGACGATTTTTGGCACTGGAATCGCGTCATCGTACATGGCCCACAAGACCGCTTCAGGTAATTGGCAGAACAATGACATGTTGGCAAACGTTTGCAAGCATAATGTGACGAGGTTCCCTTACGAACTAGGACGTCTCGCCCAAGACATTGCAGGCGGGTTAATGGTTACCATGCCTTCCGAGGCAGAGTTCCGTAGCCCAGAAACTGGTCCCATACTTGAAAAATACCTGAAGGGCAGAAAGGGAGTCTCGACCGAAAACAGGATCAGGATACTCAGGCTTATTGAGAACATGACGCTTGGACGCAACGCCGTGGGTTATTTGACAGAATCAATGCATGGCGCGGGATCGCCGCAGGCCCAGAGGATCCAGATAGCCAGGCAGAGCCAGATTGAGGAAAAGAAAAGGATCGCAAAAAGGCTCGCAAATGTCAAAGAGGGTGAAGCAGCCAGAAAGATCGACGAAACATCGGACTATTTTGACAGGATATTCGGCCCAAACAGCAAGAAAAAGTCAAAGTAGTATTGTCAGACAACTAGTTAATTGTTGAAGAACGAAATTATCGAAAAAATATCGCTAGCGATTGCTCAAACTAACCCTTGACTATACGTGTTAGTCATTTTTATTTCAAAAAGGGTTATTTATCGGTTCGACGTCTGTATTATATTCGCTCGCGTGGGGTTATGAAGTTGAAATTAAACGAAGCACAAATCGAAGATTTAACGGGTAAGGTTTTTCGAACCATTATAGGTAATGGAAAAGACGGGATTTTGCAGTCAGAGTTGTGGAAAGAGCTGGATCTGACAAGCCGAGACGGTTCCAGGGTTGCCATCCGACTTGAGAAACGGTCCCTGATACGCAGGGAAAAAATGCTCGAGAACGGCAGGTGGACGTACAAACTTTTTGCGGTTAAACTCCCAGTTGACACGTCGAGCATTGAAAGGGCTCCGTGCCTGACCTGTCCCGTTGAACACATGTGTTCTCTTGACGGCACTTATTCTCCGACCAGCTGCAATTTTCTTGAGGACTGGCTCGTTACCTCTTTTGAAAATAATGGCGCTACTGAACCAAGAAAGACATTAAAAAAATGAGACTAGCTGATGCACGCAAGGATCACTATCGCAAGCTAGCAAAGGATCAGGGCCTCCGAGCGAGATCCGCGTACAAACTCCAACAACTGAATGATTCGTACCACATATTGAAAAAAGGCAGCAAGGTTGTAGATCTTGGCTGTGCGCCCGGCGGCTGGCTCCAGATTGCAACGAGACTCGTCGGACCAAACGGCAGAGTCGTTGGAATTGACATAAAGCCCGTAGAGCCGGTAGCTGGGGCAATAGTACTGGAAGGGAGCATCGAGGAGCCTGAAATGAAAAGCAAAATCTCAGAGATCCTTAGAGGCGAGGCCGATGTCTTGCTATCGGACCTTGCTCCAAATGTGAGCGGCGTTTGGGACATTGACCATGCGCGCCAGATCTCTCTGACGCAGACCGCCCTGCAGTTTGCGAGCACAATATTGCGAGAAGGAGGCAGTGCCATTTTCAAGGTATTTGAGGGCGACATGCTGAACGACCTGAGGACAGAGCTGCGGCAACATTTTGGAAAGGTTCAACTTTCAAAGCCGAGCGCCAGTAGGCAGGAAAGCAGTGAATTGTATACTGTATGTCTGGACTTCCGACATAACATTTCCCAGTGACAGCATTTGAGAAGGATTGTCTGAACAAACCAAATCACCGTGGATAAAAGTTGATTAAATTAATTAACAGGCAAAACAATTCTCTATCTGGCTGTCGCGATGGCTCGTCCAGAATTTGAAAGGAATGCATCCGTCCCCAAGACCACGGGCTCCGTAAAGGATGCTGCGCACAGCCGAGTTCTCGTTCTTTGCATCGACAGAGACGACGATATTGGAACCAAGGGCGGCATTGAGACACCGATTGTAGGCCGCGACTCGTGCATCAATGCAGCCACACGCCTCGCCATTGAGGATCCCGAGGACGCAGATTCCAATGCGATTTTCGGCGCAGTCAAGACCTATGAGGAGCTTGTTAGCAAGGGTTACACCGTGGAGGTTGCCGTAGTCGCCGGCAAATTTAACAGGGGCGTGGAGGCCGACGAGAAAATAAGCCTCGAAATAAAGAACATTCTGGAACATTACAAGGCCGATGGGGCTGTCATAGTGTCGGATGGCGAGGACGACGAGACGGTTCTTCCCGTAATACAATCAAGAATCCCTGTCATCTCGGTGCAGCGCGTAATTATCAGGCACAGCAGGAGTGTAGAATATTCATACGCCGTGTTCGGCAGGTACCTCAAGCTACTTGCCTACGACCCGCAGTATTCAAAATTCTTCCTGGGCGTGCCAGGAGTCTTGTTGGCAGCCGGCGCTCTCGCTGTCGTCTTTGAAGCAGGCAAGTGGCTGGCAGCCATAGTGCTAGCCATACTCGGAGGCGCGTTTATTGTAAGGGCCTTTGATATTGACAAGGCGGTTTCTTCCCTCGGGAGGCTGACGCCTACAAGCTTCATCAGGATTTTCTCAATAATAGCAGGCGTGCTCATGATCCTTGCGTCCATTGCAAATGGGCTGTCGAGCATACCCCCAGAAATGATCAGGTCCGACATGAGCCCGTTAGATTACGTAACAAACAGAGTAATCGTGGGCAGTTTTGCCGCCGGAACGATCACTCTCATGTGGATAGGGATAGCCACGCTAATAGCGGGAGATCTACTGAGCAGCTGGTTCAAGGGAAGCTCTAGGACGATGTCAGATGTCTTGCGCTTGGCCGTGCTTGCGCTGCTCTACATCCCGGTCGTCCAGTTTGCTTCTGTACTTACCGAAGGGACCAGCCCATTTACGCTGATCTCGTCACTTCTCGTAGGGCTTGCAGTATCGCTGGTCGCGGCCACCTTCATCTTCCAATACTTTAGGAACAAGAAGGGCGGCGAGTCCTGAAACACTAATGTAACGGCAGAGCACCCCTGCTAGCATGTCGCACGAGCACGGAGACTATGACCCTTCGCAGCAGAAATGGTTCTGCGGCTACTGGCTGTCGCAGGAAGAATGGCTAGACATACACGATTATGCCCCAGCCGCTCAAAAAGAATCCGACGAAGGCGAGCAAGAGGATCAAATTTAGCTATCCAACATCTTTATCGCGCGGGCCGTTCACAAAAAACTTACAAACAACCAGATCAAATTCAAAATGTGGTGGACGAACGGTCTGCTGGCGCTGTTGTATTTTATTCCGAAAGCGACAGCGCAGAGCCTGAATTCCTTCTGCTACATTACACGGCAGGGCATTGGGACTTTCCAAAAGGCAATATTGAGCATGGCGAACAAGAAATACAGGCTGCAACAAGGGAGATCCGCGAAGAGACTGGCATTACTGATGTAGAGTTTGTCGACGGCTTTAGGATGAAGATCGACTACAGGTACAGGCACGGCCAGAAACTTGCGCATAAGGAAGTCGTGCTTTATCTCGCGAGGACAAGGACAAAGGCGGTTGTGTTATCACATGAACATGTTGGATATGTGTGGAAAGGCTATGAGGCGGCGCTGGATCACCTGACTTACAGAAATGCCAAGAACCTGCTTAAGGAAGCAAAGGATTTTCTCCGCCAGCGGTCAATCGCTAACCGCAGATGAAATTTTTTCCTTAAAATCTACTGCTGTTTTGGCTGGATTTTTAGATTCCAATATTGAACGGCCCACTATCAGGTAGTCTGCGCCGTTTCTAGCCGCAGCCTCTGCATCGCCACCCTGTGCGCCAATTCCCGGTGAATAGACAGGCAGCTTGCTTACCGACATCTCTTTGATTATCTGCAGATTGCCTGCGCCTACAACGATTCCGTCAGCACCGGCCGCCGATGCTCTTTCAAGAAAGATTCTGTACAGTTTGCGCTTGTTATCAACCTCTAGTCCATAACCTTCCTTTGCACCTGCGTGGCTCATGTATACAAGGGCAATTATACCACCATCTGATTTGCGCGCTCTTTTTACCAAGTCTTGAAGTGCATCGCTACCGATAAACGGATTGGCGATCACCGAGTCAAATCCCATCCTGCCCATCAGATGGTCGATCGCGACACTATTCGTATTCTCAATGTCGTTTAGCTTGATATCTGCTATGCACTGGAGCCCGTAGGAATGAGCGATCCGATTGATTTCCGCTAGTTCCTTTCCCGAAAGCGGCAGTATCATGTGAAAGTTCACCTTTATCGCGCAAACGTGCTCCTGCAGAACCGCAATCGTCCTTTCGGCAAATTTCTTGACGTCAGAGATTGAAGGAGACGGGTCAATGGCAAGGACAATCTTGCTTTTCTTTTCAGCAGCTGCACTGGCAATCCTGTCACGAAAAAGCCTAGCCATAAGTCTTGACCAGCGGATGATCCCCTTGCAGCTTTACTACTTTGAGGTAAACGTATCCATGCTCTTCTAACCTCGAAGAGAACACTGGCTGCTCGTTTTTCAGGCTGGAATAGCGAAGGAATGGCTCCTTTGGCTCCTCTTCAAGATTTACGTAGTAAAAGTAAGAGATCGAGTCATTATCATTGGTGCTCATTGGCGAGCCGAGTACCAGACTGCCACCCTTTTCCCTAAACATGAACAGGGGAAGCGGAGGCTCGTCAAACACAGTCTTGTATGCGGCGACTTTTGCCAGGCTAGAAATCTCTTTTAGCTTGATTACCGTATAGCCGGATTTCTTGTCTACCCTTGCAGCCCTTATGAGGGTTGGCGGGAACTTGTCGACATTGAGTATAGGCGAATACACAAACGTCGGGTTGCTGACTGAATCTGCAAGAAGAACTTCCTCGATGCCGCTTGTAACCCTATAGGCCAGGTACTGGCCCCCAGTTTGATCCGTCGGAGTATAATAGATAACCGCCCTGCCATTAATGATATCCGCTTGTGCAGCCAGGACGTTTTCCTTGTTGAAGACAAGTGAAAATGCCGGCAGTGGAACCCGCTCAAGCGCGCACACAAGCCTCGCAAAATCCTTGAGGCCCGCAAGCGCGATATAGCATGGGGCTTTGAGCGGCAAATCGCACTAATGTGGAAACCAACAGTATTAAAGTCATACGTCTGCCGTAATTCCGTTGGCCGGCAAGGTAAAAGAGCTCGTGTCACAAGCAAAGTCCCTTATCCTTGGTGACGATCTGCGCAGGCCGGAGCTCTGGAGGGCATACGTCGCGATAGAGTACGCCATATTGGATCTAAAACTCCGCCACCGAATAGAAGGCGCACCTCCTCCTGCAAAGCTGACAAGAAAGAATGCAGTGGATCTAGCCTTGGCCCGATCACTGCTTGATAAAATCGATCTGACATCTGATGAAAAAAAGCTGCTCTATGATCTCAGGGCTTGCAGAGATGTACTAAAGTCGCTGGTGGCAAACTATGAACGCCGGTCAACGACGTCGTAAATTTCCGGCCCCGTACCTATCAGTGTAACATTCAGCCCGGTTTCGCCCTCGATATTCTCTATGAATTTCCTTGCATCCGCAGGCAGCCTGTCATATTCTCTTACACTAGCGCACTGAGGATACAACACATCAAGCTTTGTTACTGCAAGCTGGGTAGCGCTGTTGAGCCTTATCGCCCTCCTTGCCAAATCCATGTCAAATGGCGATGCGCGGCGCTGCCTTCCAGTGACGCTTCCGTATTCAAGCCACCCTCGCTGCTTTGCCTCTTCTTCGCCAAGCTCATTAGTCAGCGGCCCGCCGCCGACCCTGGTGACGTAGGCCTTAAAGACGACCAGCACGTCGTCCACCCTTTTAGGGCCGATTCCGACATCCGAACAAATCCCGGAGGCTGTGACGTCCTTTGAAGTCACGTACGGGTAGCCGCCATGAAAGAGTGAAAGGTAAGTCCCCTGAGTCCCTTCTACTATGACGCTCTCCTTGCTATCAAGCGCGTAATTCACAGAGTTACTCACGTCCTCGATGTAAAGCGACAACTCTGGAATGTCCTTTGCCAACTTTAATATTCGAAGTGCCCTGTCCGAATTCGCGGGCCCGGTTCCAGTCCCGGTGGTGCCCACCTTGCTCCTGAGATGGTCCTCGCTCCTGTCCCTGTCAATGTGCGACTGCTCTATAATTCCGCACTGGCTGTCAACGTAGGTGCGGTCGCCCGCGCCAAATTGCGCGATCTCGCTTTGGAGCACCTCTGGGTTGACAAGGACGCCGGCGCCTATTAAGAGCCTAGTTGTCGGGCTGAGCGCAGCGCTTGGCAGCATTCGCACCTTGTATGTCTTGCCTTCGAATGTAAAAGTATGACCTGCGTTCGGACCAACGCCTCCCCGAACAGCTATTGAGGCATTATCCTTTCTTGCAAGGTACGCTACTATCTTACCCTTGCCCTCGTCCCCGTAAAACCCGCCTACCGTAACAAGGCATGGCATTTCTGCACTGATGTCATATTGCGTGGATATTTAATCCTGATGAGCGACGAAATAAATTCCCCAGCCGTTTAATCGCATGTCATGTCAGATAAGAATGCGGCAGGTAACATTATTCAGATACTTGCAAACCTGCCGGACTTTTTGAGAAGACCCATGATGCAAGGCCGGCTCAAAGAGTTCTTTGCCATGTCTGAAGAAGACAGGCGCGAGACAATAGCGATGGCACTAGCGGCGGCACCTACAATTGATCCTCCCAAATTGGCAGTCCTTGTCAAGACGTGGCTTGAAATAATATCTGACTTTGAGCCGGAAAGGCGGTCTGTCCTGTTCAAGGTGTACTCGCAGCAAGTCCTTGCCAATCCGGGTTCGATTCAAAGACTGGACTTTGGTTCGCTTACTGACACTTTTGCGTCACTTAATGACAAGCGGAAACAGGCGTTAACTGACTCCCTGAACGAGACCCTATTCTCCATGCCTAACCGCCAGGCGATCCTGAAGCTGATTCCAGATAACACACAGCGCGCACTAAAGTTAAGGAGCTGAACTCAATGCATGTGGTCTGGTTTCTTTTCGGGGTTCTTTTGAAGTTCGCCTTCAGACTTTTCCAGGCCAAAGAAAGTGCGCTCGTATTTTCGCAGAGCCTTCCTGTGCTCCGGGAGCGACATGTCTAGCCTCATCTCGTTCATAACCATTACAGCATAAGTAGTCCACTCTTTCCAGCACGCGGCACATGCCGGGTATTTTTCAGCCGCCGGGTCGTCGGCAGCCTCTTCAATTGGTTTGCCGCACTTTAGACATGTCTTGGCCATTACGCTGTAGACTCGGAGTGCCGATTTTATAAATGTCCAGATTTGAGAGTTGTTATGACTTGCATGAGTGGCACACATTGAGTAGTAATCTAAAAACATCTATTCACGAATATATCATAAGTATAAGGTTTTATGATAATCATTAAATGTAATCGCGATGCATACCTCTTCATGAGAGTCGCGGTCTTGACACTGATGACCTTGGCACTTTTCGTGTTAGTTGCGGATAACGCATTCGCCGCGCAATTTGCTTTTGACCCGCGCTCCGGGATGGGTTCAAAGCAACTTGGAAGCCTCATTCCCGTTGCGATAATAGCGGTAGCTTCGCTCCTGGGGGCAATACTGATAGCCCTTGAGAGGAAGAAGGCAAAAGGAATTTGGTTCTCAAACAGCGAGAGACTGAAGTAGGCTAGAACAGCGGCTTTTTCATGTTAGAACCGCATTTGCCGCATCTTGTTCCTTTGACTTCCTCTCCGCACGAAAGGCAGACATACTTTATTTTGACCCGGCCACCTGAATACCCTCCGCCTGCCATCTCATCGCCAAAGCCGAATGACCTCAATGCGCGTATTTGCCGCCGCCTAATGTAGAACATGATTCCTACAAGCACGGCAATATTGGCCGCAAGGCCGATCAAAAACCCAAAGAAGTAGCTAACAACTAGACCAGTGCCCAGACTGGCACCGATAACTAGCAGCTGCCGCTTCAACACCGGCTTGAGGGTGCTATCCATCAATCAACATACGCAGTCTTTGCTTATGAACCTATTTCCAGATCGAACCCAACTTACAACAACTTTATTATAGTTTCAGACACCAAGACGTTCCTGTGAAGGTCAGGTGCCCGGACTGCAAGGAGATAGCCGAGCTGGCTGACGACTTTTCCTATGTCAAATGTTCAAAGTGCTCATTTGACATGACCTACGGCGACTATGTGAAGTATATCGCCTACAAAGATGCTCGCTACAAGGACATTTTGAGCGACTACAAATAGCGCAAATAGGATTAAAAATTAGAAAAACCCTGAAAAATCCAGTTGGCGTTTGACGCTTTTGAGCTAGGCATGAACCTGCTTGGGCTTGGGATCTCTGCGTTCATTGGCAGGTTTGCATATGCTGGCTATAGCGCGATCGCAAGCCCGAACCTCCTCAGGCTGACATTTGCCTTTATTTCTGTGGCTGCTGGATTTGTATTGCTTGCAGTTGCCGAGTTTGTCGAGCCAGTCGAGTCCTCACGGGCGGTTGCGACCGCCGGTCTGGGGGTTCAGGCAATAGGCTACTTTTTCATCGCCTTTTCTCACAGCGTCAAGTCATTTGACTTTGCGCCGCCAAAGTATTTCGCACTTTTGCCATTTACCATCGCGCCATTCATCATTCCGGGAAATTCAATAGAACACCTTGTAAGGTCAATTTCTTTTATTCTATTAGTATATGTGTCAATCGAAACTATGGCATCGTATATGCAGAACAGGAGGACTAGTACCCTAATGATAGGTTCGGGGCTAGGAATGCTGGCTCTCGCAGAGATCATGGCCTGGTATAGTTTTGTCTACCCGGGAGCCTTTTTTTACGTGGCGATTGCAATCAAGATAGTAGGCTTTGGGCTGTTGTTTGTGCCGTTCTCAAAGTTTGGCCTCGCAAGCGGTTTGGGTGGGAGGTTTAGCAAAGTTGGCGGGATATAGGACTCACGTAAGCATCATTGCAGATATTCTTTCCACTGCAAAGCAGTACAGCTATGAGGGCTACGACGAAGGCGCCTCGGTCACCCACCTAATACGCAAGGCAAATGTGCCGCACCAGAGGCTGAGCGGCATGGTGAGCTTGCTCAAACAGTCAGGACTATTGTATGAGGATTCTGCAAAATATAGGATAAGCGACAAGGGGATCCAGTTTCTAAACGCGTACGCCGAATTCAAGGGATTCGCCGAAGGTTTTGGCCTGAAGGTTTAGCTACTCTTCCCCTTCATCCGCCACATCGTCATCGAGGTCATCCTCGAATTCATCATCGTCTTCAAAGTCATCGTCTTCTGACATTACCGGCAATATCCGAGCGGGAAGGTCGTTATAAATTTTCCCGGCTAGACGGACCTGGTAACCAGGCAGGCGCAAATTCCCACCGTGCAACGCCTGACTTCGCCGTGGGAGAGTTTAGCGACCACGTCGTTGTGCAGGCTTTCAAGGTGCAGGCATTTCTTGCAAAGTGGCTCGCTGTAACCCGGCAACTGGCGATAATTGGGATCTTGAGGGTATAAAGCTATACCAGTAGACTTTTTATAGCGAGCGCCTGTGTCTCATGAATCATGGGCCGGGTGGACAAGGGCGTCAATTGCAGCGTGGGAGGTTGCGAGAACCAGGGCGAGCGATCTATGAGTGGAAGCAAGGCGGCCATGGCGCCAGACCTAGGGCTCGGTGGAAGCAAGAGAGTCTACCTCTGCAGGGAACATTACAAGGAATGGAAAAAGCTCACAAAGGAAGACAGGGACAACGAGCGGGCCAGATGGGGTTAAATTAGCATTATTTGTCGTGATGATTTATGCGCCTGCTCCAGCTGCACTCTGATTTCATAGAATACGAGCCCATTGAAAAAGAAATACGCGACGCAGAAGAGATCCAGTCAAAGTCCAAAGTAAGGCTGGAAGATCTGGTTGTCGCGTTTGTAGCCGTTGAAAATGGAGACGATGAAAATGTTGCCAAAGCCGCAGCGGCCGAAATAAAAAAGTACCTCGACACTGTCAAGGCAGGCAGACTTTTGGTATACCCGTACGCGCATCTGAGCTCCGACTTGGCGCCGCCGTCGGCAGCATCTGGAATCGTCAAGGCATTAGAGCAAGCCGCCAAAGGTTATCTGAGCGAAGTTTACAGGGCGCCTTTTGGCTGGACAAAGTCATTTCAAATAAAAGTAAAAGGTCATCCGCTTGCCGAAAACGCAAAAGTGATTTCAAAGCAGGCTGACCACGAACATGCTGGGCATTCACACGCGCCCGTAGAGAAGGAGTCCAGCGCGCTCAAGGCAGAAGAAAAGCTCCAGTCATTCTGGTATATCCTTCAACCAGGCGGAGAAATGATCCCGGTAAAGGAATACAAGTTCAAGAAACAGGATCAGAATTTGCAGACGCTGGCAAATTATGAAATCACGAAGAACAGGGCCGTAAGCCAGCAGCCAGAGCATGTCCGGCTTATGAAAAAGCTGGCAATAGCCGACTATGAGCCGGCATCAGATGCCGGCAATATGCGCTTCTACCCCAAGGGCAGGCTGATGAAGTCGCTGATCGAGCAGTATGTCACGAGGCGGGTGATGGATTATGGAGGGATAGAGGTAGAAACTCCGATTATGTATGATGCAAAGCATCCGTCTATGGAGAGCTACTTTAACAGGTTCCCGGCAAGGCAGTACAGCATCACATCAGACAACAAGCAGCTGTTCCTCCGGTTCGCAGCATGCTTTGGCCAGTTCCTAATGGCCAAGGACTTTAACATTTCGTACAAACACCTCCCAGTGAAATTGTATGAATTGACTCGTTATTCTTTCCGCAGAGAGAAAAGCGGCGAGCTGGTGGGCCTCAGGAGGCTGCGAGCGTTTACGATGCCGGATTGCCACGCGCTTTGCAGGGATATGGAGCAGGCAAAGGACGAGTTTAGGAAGCGCTTTGAGCTGTCAATCAGCGTAATCAACAACCTCGGGCTAGACATCGAAGACGTCGAAATGGCCATCAGGTTCACAGAGGAATTCTACAGCCAGAACAAGGATTTCATTATAGAGCTCATCGGCAAGTTCGGCAAGCCGGTGCTTGTCGAAACCTGGAAGGAGCGGTTCTTTTACTTTACACTAAAGTGGGAATTCAATTACATCGACGCCATGGGCAAGGCTTCTGCGCTTTCGACCGACCAGATTGACGTGGAAAACGGGGCGCGATACGGGATAGAGTTTGTAGACGAAGACGGTACGAAGAAGAACCCGATAATACTTCACAACTCCCCCTCGGGAGCAGTCGAGCGAGTCATTTACGCCTTGCTGGAAAAATCAGCAAAGGTGTCAAGGACAGGAGGCACTCCGTCGCTTCCACTTTGGCTGTCACATACCCAGGTCAGGATAGCAGCAGTGGCGAAGGATCACCTCCCATACTGCGAGAAGCTGCTAGCTGAACTAGAATCGAATCAGATAAGAGTGGACATCGACGACAGGGACGAGACCGTTGGCAAGAAAATCCGCGAGTCAGAAACAGAGTGGGTGCGCTATACAATAGTTATTGGCGACAAGGAAATCGGCTCGGACAAGCTGGTCGTCAGAGACAGGGTGGAAGGCAAGCAGCGGGAAATGACCCTGCAGGACCTTGTTGGCGAAATCCAGTCACTGACAAAGGGCAAACCGTTTCTGCCACTCAATTTGCCAAAGTACCTGTCAGTCCGGCCGCAGATTATGGTCTGACATATTTTCTCGCAAGGATGCGGTAGAGCGTCTGAGTCGCAAGCGCGCCTTCCCTATAGTCCTCGTTTCGAAGGCCGACTTCTACCATGTCCATTCCGACCAGGCGCGCCGAGGGGGGTATTGCTTTGATCATCTTGAGCACCTGAAACGGGTCGAGCCCAAAGGGCTCTGGCGTACCAGTGCAGGGCACGTACGGCAAGTCGTAAGCGTCGATGTCAAATGAAATGTAGATCTTTTTGCCGGCAGTGGCCTTTCGCAGGTGGTCCAGCACAGCGTCGATGTCGTCATGTATGTGAAATGCGTCAAACGTAGTTACGCCGCTTCTTATTGCAGTCTCGTTTTCCTCATTGTCCGTCTGACGGATGCCTATCTGGATAATGTTTTCTCCGGGTATGTGTTCAAGCAGGTGGTAAAATGGCGTGGTGTGGCACATCTTTATGCCATCGTATTCTACCTTCATGTCCCGGTGGGCATCAAAGTGGATAACAATTGGATTTTCCTTTGCGAGTGCCTTGATCTGATAATACGCTATCGTGTGCTCTCCTCCCATCATGACCGGGATCTTGCCCTCGGCCCGCAGCGCTTCGACTATTTGCGGTATCGCCTTGTCGAGAAAGTCAAATATCTTTTTCTTTGACCTTGACTTTGGAAACTTTAGGTCTCCCAGGTCAAAGATGCCGACGCAATCGTAAATGTCGGCCTTTTCGTCAAGGACAAAAGTCTCTATCTGGCGCGCAGAGGCCATCCTCATAGCCTCCGGGCCCCTCGCGGTGCCCTTGCCAAAGCTGGTGGTGATGTCAAGCGGTACGCCATACAAGACCACTTCAGATTCTTTGAATGAGATCTTTACAGGAGTGTCTGCAAAACCATAGCCGGCTTTAGTTTTCTCTGGGACTGTAAATAGAGAGAAGTCCACAAAGATTGTCAAGTGGAGCAGATAATAAACGGTTCTGCTAACTTATCGGCTCACGCGATAGGCTAACTTGCTTGCATCTACTCTGAGGATTACCGGAGTCGTCGGGTTCCCGCTCACCGCTTCACCTGCAAGCCCTTTTGAACGCTGGAACACTTCAGCGCCCTTTCGTGCTATATTCATCGCAGCAACTACGTCGCGGTCTTGCCACTTGTTACATTCTTGGCAACGGAGTTCACGCTTGTGTAGCCTATCATCTTGGAGTCTCTTTCCGCATTGAGGACAGAGCTGCGAGGTTCCTCTCGTCTGAGAGCTTGATAACTGTATGATAGGCACACCTTCCCACTGCGCCTTGTATGCAATTTGCCGCTTCATTTCTGAAAACGGCCAAGTGTTCAATCTGTACCGATAGTTCTTTCCTTGGTAGTTTCCTCTTTGATACATTCTACGGATGTGAGTCAGTTTTTCAAACGCAATAGCAGTTCTTTCTTCTTTAGCTCTAATAACTACCTGTTTTGAAACATGATCCAGCAATTGTCGCACCCTGTTCTTTCTTCGCTGACCATACTTACTAGCGATCTTTTTTCTGATCCTAACATCGTTGCGTTTGAACGAGCTGATAATCGAGCGGGTATTCTCTGCAATATCCACTGTTTTCGATAAATCATACTGCATAACATCTTTAGTATTACCGACTGTTAGATTCCGAAGATTCCTGTCGATGCCTTCTATCATGGTACATTCAATCTCTGAAACCTCTTTCGAGTAGCAGATGCTCACCCTGCTGTTCGCTGCAAGTGCGAAAGATCGTACGACTACGGCAGAATCAGAAAGGATTTCTTTCGTATGTTTGTTCAAGACGACGTCGAAATACTGCCCGTCGCCAACAGGTACTTTCAAATCTCCATCAACAATCTTGAATCCGTAGCATGAAACAAGCATGCACTTTCTCAAGTAAGGAGTCTTGGTCCTCCTGCCGCGCTTTATTGATTGTTTTCTGTTTGCCAATATCCCCGCTGCTTTCGATATTGCATGCAGCTTGTAGTAGGAGATGACATCGTACTCCGCCAGCTGCGAATATGACAGACTAGACAACCTTTTCAGCGTCGATGTGTCGTTCTCCAAACCGATTCTGACACAATGATTGACCATATGTCTAAATTTTTCCATTAGCTCAAGGACTTGTGTTGTCGGCATGAAAGGCTGCATTACTGATTTGGTTGCAAGAGGCACGTAAGTAATTCAGTGATGGGCGTTTCATCTATTAATGTTAGAGAGCACCTAGGTGAGAGGGGGTATCCTACTTGATGACCTATACAGTCAACGGCCGGAAAAGATATGGTTCCATAGCCGACAAGTTAACAGAACCAAATAAACTATGGTGAAGGTTTACTCCAAAAAAGTTCGTCGAGGCTCTGCTGCCGCGGCTTGCCAAGAACTGACTTGAAGTCAAAATTGAGGGCTGACAACACTTGCTCAAATGTTGACTCCATTGTCTCTAGATACTTTTCCGTGTCAATTTCTTCAGGTTTGGCCAGCTCTACCGGTTTTACCCCATCCGTTGTATTGGTCTTGACGTACGAGATGACCTCTCCAGCCCGGAGCTCCCGCTTGCCTTCAAGCATCTTTGCAGCCTTGATATGCTGCGGAAGCCCCTTGTATGTGTCCTTGTTATCCATCGACTTTCCAGTTTTCTTGCCGTAAGAGCCCAGCGACTTGTTTATCATTACATTGAATGAAAGCTCATCGAGTGGAATCTTGTGGCTCTCCAAATTCTGCGCGTTTTGCTGGACTATTTTCTTGATGCCTTCCTTTGCGGATTCAAAGTCATTCTGTGAGTTCACGTTACCAAGCACTTTTAGAATCTCGCCGAACGCAGTTCTGATAAAGGGAGGCGTGTGCGACTTTTTGCCAGTTAGTCCCTTTACATCAACGGCCCCGTCAGGCTTTACTCCCAAGTAGTTCTTTTTCAGGTCGCTGAAGACAACATACCTGTATTCCTTGTCAACTTCAAGGTCTACTCCCAGAGTTGTGTGGGCCCAATTCGTCATTTCTTCAACGGCAGATGAAGATGGCTCTCTGAGAAAAATTGAATCGGTATCCGAGTAAACTACTTCAATTCCTAGCTCTTTGCATTTTTCAATTGCCTTGTGAATAGTTGTTCTTCCAATTGCGGCGATCGAGTCCGCGACAGGAAGACAGTACAGTGGAAATATATCCGCGCCCATGACTCCGTAACTCTGACCTATCCAACCTAGCTTACCATTGCGTCCTGCATAGATGATGTGATTATCTTTGGCAGTGATACAATACACATCAAGATCGTTTACGGGAGTTGATGAGAAGTTAGTTGGTCGAATTATATGATGTTCTCGTTTGAAGAGCTTGATTCTGAATATCATGGATCCAGATTTTAGCTTTTCTTCTGACATAGAAGTTTCGATTCCCAAAGTAAAAGCCAGATGACGGAAATCATCCACCAGCTGGCGGGAAATTGATGAATATACCCCACGACGAATGTCGCCGTCTCCACACATCATCGTTTCAAACAATAACCTCCTAAGTTCAACGGGTGCCGAGAAAACAAAAGATGGCAGATGTTTGTGTAGACTACCTTTACCACATTCCGTTAGCAAGAACCGTGCAATAATCTGTGAGCTAAAGGATAATGCCCTTGGAGATGGCTTTTCTGCTCTCAATCCAAGCTCCGTGATCATAGAGGAGATCTTGCTTACGTTTTCTGAATGTTTAGCATATTGGGTTATCGTAATCCTTGTAAAATTGAACCCTCTGCGAGACTTTCCTATTCTTGCATGACCCTCCGTAACATACCATCCTATCAATTCGAATGCTGAAGATGCCTTAAATTGCCATTTCGTATAGCTACTCTGTTTCGCGGGAAAGTTCTTTACGAATATTTTGCAATCATGTTTGCTTTCAAAATCCTCTGGTGATTTCGATAACCTGTCAATTACTGATTTTGACGTCAGATAATATCTTTCCATCTTCGAGTGCTTCAATTTGTCTGCAAATTCGTAATGTGGGAATCTTGATGATATCGCGAATCTTCTATCGTATCTCTTGTTTGGTTTTATGACGATCGTGTTTGGCTCGTCAGGAACGTACTTCCACATGTTGATCGAATCAACTTTCTCATTTTCATCAATTATTTTCTCATGTCTAAACAAGTATCTCTTTCCGGCTCTTGTCGATTCGTCAGATGCATCATATTTTGCGAACTCTATCCTTGTCGTTCCGCCAGGTCCCCAGTGGTGTTTGCCAAGGTAAAGTTTGTGATTACCTGTAACCCGCCAATCGATGTCTTTGGTTTGAATATTTACCAATGAATCTGTGTACTTGAAATGTTGGAGTTCAATCACAGGTTTTACCTCTACTTTGTGGGTCTTCTCATTCAGCGTATACACCATGTCTCCCATTTTCAGGTCGGTAATCTTCCTTAAGCCACCGGGGGTCAGGACATCAGTGTCAGCAGTAAAGCAGGCGTTTAAAATCACCTTGATCGCTTGGCTGACAACGTTGTAAAGTTGCCTTTCTTCTTGCGGAATCGTCTTGTCCTTCGACAAGGACTTGTAGTAGTTTACTCTTAGATCTCTTAGTGATCCAATTAGAAGTGACGTCAGGCCTTTTCGCTGGGTACAAACCCAGTGTGTTGTCCCCTCGATCTTTGTTTGCCTGCAGGACTCGTGCGGACAGTTTATCGTTTCATACGATAGGTTGTGGACCTTGATTATACTTGGATAAAGGCTCGCAAAATCGAGGACGACCACGTTAAAGTGAATACCTGGGGTGGGCTCGACTACCTCCCCACCCCTGTACTTTTTTTCCTTGATTACAGCGGTTGTGGATGCAGAACCTTTCTCTTCAAGTTCCTTTCTGCTAGGGATCAATTCATTTCGCTGCCTGTGCTCGTAATACAGGATCCCTCTGATCCACTGGTTGACCCCAAAGCGAGCGATGTCGTCCACCGAAAGTCTTCCAATCCTCGCTATTACTACAAGGAGCTTCATCAGCAGGTTGTCGTTAAAGCTGGTGAGCCTAAATGTCAAGTCTGCGTCCTTGAGGCAATATTCCGCCAGCTTTTGCACTGGCAGGTCAGCGATGTCGCCTTCAAATTCTACCTTGGAATCGCCAAGGAGCGCTTCACAAATTGCATTAAGGGTCTTGTCTACGTAGGCGCGGGAAAAGGCATAGATCTGTATTGACCGGTTGTCAAACGTCCTGTAGAGGTCAATATGTAATCCGTGGCGGATCCCTACTGCTTCTGCCTGCATTCCGCGTTTTGCAAACGATTCGCGCCTGACCATGATCGGGATCTTTTCTTTTGGGATCGCAACGCCGCCTTGGTCGATACGTGGATCCTGCGATCGCGCGTAGAGATACGGCAGGTCAAAGTCGTCGCCGTTAAAAGTCAGAATTATGGGATACTTGCCCATGATTTCAAAGGCTCTTTCGAGAAGCTCTTTTTCGGTCTTGCAGGGTTCAGCTTCAGGGATAAGAGGCTCGCCGGTGCTAGGCAAGTCGTCGGTCAGAACTAGAACCTTTCTGAGGCCGTCGTTTGACGCAAGGCCAACGGCTGTAACCCGCCTGTCGTGATCCCTGGGGTTGGGCATCCTTCCTTCTTCTGTTTCAACTTCAATGTCGACTGCAAGCCTCTTTAGATCCGGTATCGGCTGGTTCAAAAGGGTCGCCCAGTTTGTGATATACTGCCTGTATTCCTTGCCTCCCTCGCCTGATTCCTTTATCTTGTCCCACAGAAGGTTCTTGAGTGCAAGCTCGACTTTTTCAGAGATCTGATATTCGAAAGGCTTTATCTGGTCGTCCTTTCGGACATAATAAGCGCCCGGAATAAGCGACCTGTCATAGAGGTAGTTTTCGTGATATTTGATATCTGCCTCCCAACTTTTGACTTTCTCCCGAAAGCTATAGTCAGTGCCGCCTATTGAAAGCGGATCGGGCGCCAGAATCTTTAGGACTTCGATCTCTTTGTCAAGAATGATGTCTCGTTTTTTTACGTGCTCTATTGTGTACTTTGTTTCCTTTTTTGCAACCTGTTCTGCTTCTTCGGCATGTTCCATTTTGGTGTAGCAGTAAGGCTTGTGGTCGGTCCTGTCGCGCCAGAAATAAATGACGTTATCCTTTGGATCGTAGAATTTCAGGTAAACCTTTTTTTCCTCGCCGGAATAAACAGCGGATAGCAGCAATGCCGGCCTGTTTTCGGGAAGCTCTGGCAAGTCGTCGAGCCGCTTCCTCTTGTCCGGTACAAACTCTTGCTGCAGGGTCAACTCTGCTTTCTCTGCCTAGATCGATATTAAACGTTTTACCGTGAGCATAAAATAAGAAAAAAGGTGTTTCATGGAACGAGAGTTCCATGAACCGGACCTAGAACCTGCCCTTGAGCAGCCTTGTTCTTCCAACCACGCTGACTACAGCTATCAGTGCAGCGACGATGCCGAGAACTGCTATCGGGAACTCTGGCACAACTTGCGTCCCAGTTATCGTTACGTCGTGGGCTCCAGAAGAATGCGGCACGCTGACTGTCTTTACCCCATCAGCATCGGTTGATTCCTCAAACTGCGTTGTCGCTTGTCCATCCACCATTACCGTGTAGGGTCCTTCAAGCACACTTCCGACCGAAACAACCGTATTGTCGCCAGTTCCATCTGCTTTGAAAGACAAGGTCTTGGTTGCTTCGTCAAGTGCAAACCCGCTGATTGTTGAAGTACTCTCTACAGAAACGTCAATTGACTCTCCTGCGACCATGACAGGCATTGGCATTGCTTCCATTTCGCCATCGTCAGTGCCGTCATCAGTCGGTGGCATTGATGGCACGCTGGCATCAATAGCACCCTGAATCTGGATCGTGTCTACGGCCGCGTCGTACGCGCCAAGATCGGCGTCAAATTCCGCGGGAGGAGAAATGTACATGAAGCCTATCCACTTGTCGGCTGTTTCGGCCATGGTCATCTTCATCTTGACCGCCTTGCCCTCGTTGTCAGTGCATTCCATGGTCATCTCAAATCCCTTCTTGCCGCTTACTGTGGTTTCAGTTGGAGTGGGAGGAGTACTGCAATCAGGCGCATTCTCTGAAGGTGAAAAACTATTAGGGTCAGTTGGGTCTATGTCTGACTTGTCCGCAACAATAAGCATCATGGCCCGGTCTTGACTCTCTGAGCCTTCAACTCCGCCCGGTAGG